>ENA-ORXM01000021-ORXM01000021.1-marine-metagenome-genome-assembly--contig:-NODE-21-length-299725-cov-45.078569_pt1 | contig 299725 bp, 272 predicted proteins | sample MGYA00237867_ERZ511480 | MGnify/ENA primary metagenome ERZ511480 (study PRJEB26309, sample SAMN06266103) | marine metagenome | isolation source: Algal blade | place: United Kingdom:Sidmouth, United...
CTGCGCTGATGAAACGGGAAACTACACGTGTCTCAGGTTGATTGTCGCTGTTGTCTCACTTTGATTGTCGCTGGATAATTTATACCCATTTGTATCCAATTACACGCGATATACAGACGCATTTCCAAGTGCAAGTTCATCGAGTTTGACTTTGCTGTCACGGCAAGCGTGAGCCACTAGATCCCCATCAGCCAATCTGACGGGTAGCAGGTTATATAAGGCAACGGCTAGGCATTGGTAACATTTTTAGTGAGTCAATGCGCCAGCCAAGATAGTTGATGCCGAACACCATGCCCTGATCCATCAGCTCCAATCGTGCCTTGCGATAGCGCAGGGCGAGAAATACACCGGCGAGGCCGCCCAGGCTAGATGCTCATGGCTGCAGCTCTGGCAGCGCACTCTCAGAAAACCGTTCTCAAGCCGACCACACGCCAGGTAGTCCTCGAACTCGCGCATAACATGCCGTGGCAAAAAACGACCCGTCTCACTCAGCTGCGTGAAGAAATTCAGGCCAATACTGCTCTACCAGTTGATACAACAGTGTCTGTTCGGGCTTATGCCGCATATGGGCAGGCGCGACACCAGACATCCTGTCCGGTTGTTGAAGTGCCATCAAACGCATCCTTGCGTGATTTGATTACCTTTGGTTTAACTGTGCTTCAGGAGCCTGAGGTTTACACTCAAAACACCATTTCAATCTCACTTCTCAAATACTTGACATGGTTCTCACGTCACGAAGAATTGATTCAGCCACCGCCTGAGTATGAGCAGGACGACACACTCATAAGCGGGGTCTCCGGAAGCCACACCAAGGGTGAATGGATAATGTGTAAACACCGGTTTGGCTAAAACCTTTTCCAGCGGTACTTCAATAGAATATTGCTCGCCGCACCAGTGCGTCACTTAAGATCCAGACAGTTCGCATAGAACGTCGTTGTAGCAGGCCAAGTTGTTCGACGGGGTTCTTTCACTTCCCTCACGTGATGTGAGCGAAAAAGGCTGTTTTAACCTCGGGTAGAGTGGCCGTGCTCACTCCATATTCCTCAAGCTCTATATCCCTGAATTCGGGCCTGTATTGCCCTCAAAGGTACCATCTTTATTACTTAGTTTCCAACTTTATGATCACGCCACAGCTGTTGTACCAAAGAGTCTCCTTTTCACTCCACTGTGACTGATTTAGCGAGGTTTCTGGGCTGATCCACATCCGTGCCCTTGATGATCGCCACGTGATACGACAACAGTTGTAGCGGTAACGTGTAGACGATCGGTGCGATAAGGGGATCGCAATGAGGTACTTCCAGCACGGTCATAGTGGTATCACTGGCAAAGTACGCATCCTTGTCCGCGAAGACATACATCAAACCGCCGCGCGCGCGCACCTCTTCCACATTGGACTTCAGTTTTTCGACCAACTCGTTGTTGGGCGCTACTACAATCACCGGCATATCGGCATCAATAAGCGCTAAGGGGCCGTGCTTGAGTTCACCTGCCGCGTAAGCCTCAGCGTGTATGTAGGAGATCTCCTTCAGCTTAAGTGCACCTTCCATCGCAATGGGGTATTGATCGCCACGACCCAGAAACAGACTGTGGTTCTTGTCTGCGAAATCCTCTGCCATTCCCTGTATGGCCTCATCCATGCTCAGCACCTGATCCATCTTGGCTGGCAGGCTTTGCAACGCTGACACTATCTGTCGTTCCTTCTCGGCACTCATACTTTTATGGTGGCCTACCGCTGCCGCCAGCATCAACAACGCTGAAAGTTGCACAGTAAACGCTTTGGTAGACGCAACACCGATTTCAGCGCCAGCCCTCATCAGGTAGGTCATGTCTGACTCACGGGTCAGCGATGAACCCGCCACGTTACAGATGGTCAGACTGGTCATGTAGCCCTGCTTCTGCGCAAGCCTCAGTGCGGCCAGCGTATCGGCTGTTTCGCCAGACTGAGAAATGGTGACCAGCAGACTGTTGGGTCTGACATGGGAATTTCTATAACGATACTCAGAGGCAATTTCCACATTACAGGAAACGCCACCGAAGTCTTCGAACCAGTAGCGGGCCGTCATGCCGGCATGGTAGCTGGTGCCGCAGGCGATAATTTGCACATGCTCTACCTTCTTAAGCAACTCGCTGGCATTCTCACCAAAGGCTGAATCAAGCACCTTGCCTTGCGCCATGCGCTCATCCAATGTGCGCTGAATCGCAACTGGTTGCTCGTAGATTTCCTTCTGCATGTAGTGACGGTAGTTACCCTTGTCACTGGCATCGTTCGATAATGTGGACTCTTCAACCGCTCGCTCAACAGCGTTACCATCGACATCCACGATGGTTACCTGATCACGGGTGATCATGGCAACGTCACCTTCTTCCAGATAGGCAAAACGACGAGTGACAGGCAATAGCGCGAGCTGGTCAGAGGCAATGAAATGCTCACCAACACCGTAGCCAATGACCAACGGGCTACCGGAGCGTGCGACGATCAATTGCTCCGGCTGAGTCTTGTCCATGATGACTGTGCCGTAGGCACCTTCTAGCTGAGGGACGGTTTTCTGTACTGCAGCAAAAAGACTATCTGCTGACTTCAATTCGTGGTCCACCAGATGAGCGATAACTTCCGTATCGGTATCTGATGTGAATTCGTAGCCCAGAGCTTTCAGGCGTTCACGCAATTGCGCATGATTCTCGATGATGCCATTGTGGACCACGGCAATGCGTTCTACTGACACATGCGGATGTGCGTTGGCCTCGTTCGGCTCTCCATGGGTAGCCCAGCGTGTATGCGCAATGCCTGTACCGCCTGGCATGCCGAACTCACCCACAGCTTCCACAAGCTGATTGACCTTGCCCACACGGCGTAGCCGGTTCAGCTTGCCGTCCGCATCGACGGTTGCAATACCCGCTGAGTCATACCCCCGGTATTCAAGGCTCTGCAACCCCATCAGCAGAATGCCAGCAATATCCCGCTGCGCTACCGCACCAACTATTCCACACATAGTGTCGTCCTGATAATTATCATTTTAGCTGGCTGATCAACGCGGCTCATGATGAATCGCTCATCACTCACCGTAATTGATCAGGCGCAGTGTTTAGGATTTTTTCTTGACCGGGCGAACCCAGTGTTCTATTTCTGTCTGCTTTGCACGAGTCAGCGTCAGTTTATCTGCCGATGCACGATGCGTTATGGTGGAACCCGCACCCACTGTTGCTCCGGCGCTAACTACAACCGGGGCCACCAATGCGGTGTTGGAACCAATGAATGCGCCATCTTCGATGGTAGTCTGGTGCTTGTTGGCTCCATCATAGTTGCAGGTGATTGTGCCAGCGCCTACGTTGACCTGCTTGCCCAGCACGGCATCACCGACATAACTCAAATGATTGATCTTGCTACCGCTACCGATGCGGGCGTTCTTTGTCTCAACAAAATTACCTATTCGAATCCCGTCATCAGTCACCGTGCCCGGACGAAGTCTAGCGAACGGTCCGACAGTGGCGTTACTACCGACCTCGGCCTTTTCGAGTACGCAGTTTGCCAATATCGTGGTGTCGTCTGCAACACGGCTGCCCGATATCAGGCAATTGGGACCTACATGAACATTGCTGCCCAGCACGCAATCGCCTTCAAATATACAGTTGGCATCAATGACCACATCCGTGCCCGTTGCCAAAGTGCCGCGAATATCGATCCTTGCCGGATCGGCTAGTGTTACGCCCGTCGCCATCAGTGCCTGAGCAAGATGAGCCTGGTGCAAACGTTCGAGTCGAGCTAACTGTGAACGACTGTTGACTCCATCGACTTCCCAGGCATCTTGTGGATGTACCGCCGTTACCGCCAGACCTTCCTTGACAGCAAGTTCATGGATATCAGTCAGGTAATACTCACCCTGAGCGTTCTTGTTGCTGATACGACTGAGCAATGAACGCAGGCTGCCTCCCTTGATGGACACAACGCCCGCGTTGACTTCGTGAATGCCCAGCTGGTCTTGAGTAGCATCTTTTTGCTCCACTACACCAACCACTGCGCCGCCTTCTCTGAGTATGCGGCCATAACCGGTGGGATCTTCCATCATCAATGTCAGCAAGCCGATGCTTTTGCCACTGCAGACATCCAGTAGCGCCTGATAGGTTGATGCGCGAGTCAGTGGTACATCACCGTAAGTGATCAGAACAGTGTCATCGTCCTCTATCGCGTCCATACCTTCGCGTACTGCGTGACCCGTACCCAGTTGTTCAGACTGGAGTGCCCAATGGACCGGGTGAGTAATCGTCTGCTTGACCTGCTCGGCCTCATGACCCACGACAACCGTAATGCTGGCCGGGTCAAGTGTTGCACCGGTATCCAGGACGTGAGCAAGAAGTGGCTTACCGGCAAGGCAATGCAACACCTTGGGCATCGCAGATTTCATGCGTGTACCTTTACCAGCTGCGAGTACGATCAGTCGAACGGCCATGTGGAGTCCCGGACATCAAATTCAAACATTATCCCACTGAATAGCGGACGTAGTGGCATATTGATTGAATGTAAATGACACACCCGCCAGTGATGTATCTTCAAAACAAGACCTCACTCACACACAGGCAACACCAGACTCAAGTCTGTAATCCGTGTAAACAGGGATTACCTACCCGCCAATTTTCTGGCAACCCCTGAGATTCAAACAGCTCAACCGGTGCATGGCTGAAGTTCAATCGTAAATGACCCTTAGCTTGCGTTTAATCGCTAAAAAAGGCTCCCCGGGATGAAGGCGACACCTGCGTCAATAGCATCCTGTAAAAGCAGACGCGTATCGATCGGTACCGGTGTTTTTAAGGTAAGCCAGTAGAAAAGACCACCCACCGGCACCTCCCAAGTAGCCAGTGAGTCGAGATACTGATGCAGTAGCGAGTTAACACTATCCCTGCTGCACGAATGAGCTGTTAGAGGGTCTGGGGGAAATGGCTACACAGCACAGTTGTCATGTGCAGACGCGTTGCTCTGAAAGTGATTGGGAGCATCACTATGTTCTGCAACGATTAGCCAAAACTGACACTCAAGCGTTAGCAGACTTCGGTTTGCTCAACAGACACACCGTACTGGCACATTCCAATTGCATGACCGATACTGACATGCAACTGGTCCGGGCCAGCGGTGCAGGCATCGCCCATTGCCCTCTATCCAACCGCTATTTTCTCGACAGTGTATTCCCACTGCGACGTGCTTTGGGTAAATCGCTACGCGTTGGTTTGGGTACCGACATAGCGGGCGGGCATAGCGCAGCGATATTCAATATTTCCCATCATGCTGTGAGTTCATCACGCATGCTGGAGTCGGGAGTTGAGACGTCTATAAAAGCGGAGAGCCGGCAGATTCCGGGCTCAAGAATTAATTTTCTGGAAGCCTTCTATCTAGCAACTGCAGGTGGTGCGGATGTTCTTTAAAGCCCTACCGGAAGTTTCGAAGTAGGCAAACAGTTTGATGCTGTGCTTTTGCAACTCGACAAGCCTTAAAACAAACTCAATGAGTTTACTGAGGCTGATAGTCGGGAGGATCTGCGCGGACGCATTGTTTACAACATGCAAGTATGCAACATCAGTAAAGTGTGGGTAGACGGCAGAACCGTCCACACAGAGTTGTCAATCCAATTGTCGCTGAACGACGCAGTCTACCTCATCACCATTACTGCAGTACGTCCAACCCACACCCGCAAGGCTAAACCGAAAAAACCGGCGACTCGCATAGGGAATCACCGGGCTCTGGTCAGAAAGATTTAAGCAGAAAATTACTTACGCAATTTCTTGATCAGTTGTAGCTGAGCAGAAGCTTCCGCCAGTTGCAACTGAACCGCCTTGAAGTCGATCTCACCCGGCGTACTGCCAGCAAGCGCAGCTTCGGCTTCATCTTTGACCTTTTGAGCTGCGGCTTCGTCAATCTCTTCAGCCCGCAAAACGGTGTCTGCCATGATAGTCACAACGTACGGTTGTACCTCCATGATGCCACCGGATACATAGATATCCAGTTCCTCAGCGTCACCGGATGTCCTCACCCGAATTTCGCCTGGCTTTATACGCGTGATGAATGGCGTGTGGCCCGGTGCAATACCGACCTCACCCATCTGTGCAGAGGCTGAGACCAGAGTAGCTTCACCACTCCAGATCTCTTTCTCGGCACTGACTATCTCAACCCGGAGAGAGGCAGCCATGATTATGCTGCGTCCTTCTCTTTAGCGTTCTCCAGGACTTCCTCGATTGTGCCCTGCATGTAAAATGCTTGCTCAGGAAGATGATCGTAATCACCAGCGACGATGCCGTTGAAAGCGTAGATCGTATCTTTCAACGAGACGTACTTACCCGGCGAACCAGTGAAGACTTCAGCAACAAAGAAAGGCTGAGACAGGTAACGCTGCACCTTACGAGCACGCGATACCACCAGCTTGTCTTCTTCTGATAATTCGTCCATACCCAGAATCGCGATGATGTCACGCAGTTCCTTATATCGCTGCAAGGAATTCTGCACGCCACGAGCACAGTCGTAATGCTCTTGACCCACAACCAATGGGTCCAGCTGACGCGAAGTTGAATCCAGTGGATCTACCGCCGGATAGATACCCAGCTCAGCGATGTTTCGAGACAGTACGACGGTGGCATCAAGGTGAGCAAACGTTGTTGCAGGAGACGGATCGGTCAAGTCATCGGCCGGAACATAGACCGCCTGGATTGATGTGATGGAACCGGTCTTTGTCGACGTGATCCGTTCTTGCAACGCACCCATCTCTTGTGCAAGCGTAGGCTGGTAGCCTACCGCAGACGGCATACGACCCAGCAGTGCTGATACTTCGGTTCCCGCCAGCGTGTAACGGTAAATGTTGTCGATAAACATCAGTACGTCACGGCCTTCGTCACGGAAGAATTCCGCCATGGTCAGACCTGTCAGAGCTACGCGTAAACGGTTGCCCGGAGGCTCGTTCATCTGACCGTATACCAGCGATACCTTGTCGAGAACGTTGGAGTCTTTCATCTCGTGATAGAAATCGTTTCCTTCACGCGTTCGCTCACCCACACCTGCGAACACCGAAAAACCGGAGTGCTCAGCAGCGATGTTACGAATCAGCTCCATCATGTTTACCGTCTTGCCAACACCGGCACCGCCAAACAGGCCAACCTTACCGCCTTTAGCAAACGGGCAAAGCAAGTCAATTACCTTGATGCCTGTTTCCAGAAGTTCAGTAGAACCTGATTGCTCAGCGTAAGTAGGTGGCTCTCGGTGGATCGGCATGCGATCTTCAGTAGCAATGGGCCCCGCTTCGTCGATAGGCTGGCCGAGGACGTTCATGATACGCCCGAGCGTGGCCTCACCTACTGGAACCGAGATTGGCGCACCGGAGTTTGTGACTGTTATGCCACGCTTAAGTCCCTCAGAGCTACCCATAGCGATAGTTCGAACGATACCGTCACCGAGCTGCCCCTGTACTTCAAGGACCGTCTCACTATTTTCAACGTTCAGTGCATCGTAAACCTTCGGAACAGATTTGCGTGGAAATTCCACGTCGATTACCGCGCCGATAATTTCGACTATTGTTCCTGTACTCATTTCTTGTATCCCGCCTGTAGTTTGTTCTGTGGTCGGATCTAGACAGCAGCTGCGCCGCCGACGATCTCGGAAATCTCTTGAGTGATAGCTGCCTGCCGAGCCTTGTTGTACACAAGCTGCAGATCATCTATCAGCTCACCGGCGTTATCTGTTGCACTCTTCATGGCAATCATGCGTGCAGCCATTTCGCAGGCGATATTTTCAACCACTGCCTGATAGACCAGTGATTCCATGTACCGCTCCATCACATGATCCAGCACATCAACTGCGTCTGGCTCATAGATGTAGTCCCAACCGTAATCGGCCTTGCTTTCAATGTTTGCAACGGCAGGGAGGAGCTGAGTAACAACCGGCTTTTGAGTCATGGTGTTTACAAACTCATTTTCCACAACATATAACCTGTCGATCTCACCAGATTCGTACTTCTCCAGCATGATTCGGATAGAGCCCAGCAAAGTAGATAACTCAGGAGTATCACCTAAATCGATCGTGCTGCCGACAACATTGGCTCCAATTCGACGGAAAAAAGCCAGAGCCTTTTTGCCGATCGTACAAACGTCGATCTCGATACCCTGCTCGTTCCATTGCTTCATGGAGGTCACAGCGGCCTTGAAGATGTTTGTATTCAATCCACCGCACAAACCTCGGTCGGTAGAGACAATAATATATCCCACACGCTTTGGATCTGGACGATCTATCAGGTAAGGGTGCTTGTACTCGACGTTAGCCGATGCTACGTGACCCACCACTTCCCTCAGCTTGAGGGAATAAGGCCGGTTCGCTGCCATGCGATCCTGAGCCTTGCGCATTTTTGACGCCGCCACCATCTCCATGGCCTTGGTGATCTTTTGAGTATTCTGGATACTCTTGATCTGCGTTCGTATTTCCTTACCGGAAGCCATGGTCGCTTACCAGCTTCCGTTAGCCTTGAAACCTTCAAGACCTTTTGTGAATGCAGCCTGAATCTCGCCGTTCCAGTCACCGGACTGATCGACCTGGTTCAGAAGATCCTGGTGGTTTGACTTGAAGTAGTCATGCATGGCGGCTTCGAAATCAACAATCTTGTTGACTGGAACATCATCGAGGAAGCCTTCGTTAGCCGCATACAGAGAGACACCCATCTCACCGATGGAAAGAGGAGCGTACTGCTTCTGCTTCATCAATTCTGTTACGCGTTGGCCGCGCTCAAGCTGATTACGCGTCAGTTCGTCAAGGTCGGATGCGAACTGGGCGAAGGCGGCTAGTTCGCGGTACTGAGCCAATGCCAATCGAATACCACCGCCGAGCTTCTTGATGATCTTGGTCTGGGCAGCACCACCTACTCGTGATACTGACAGCCCAGCGTTGATCGCTGGCCGGATACCGGCGTTGAACAGATCCGTCTCAAGAAAAATCTGGCCATCAGTGATAGAGATGACGTTGGTGGGTACAAAAGCTGACACGTCACCCGCTTGCGTTTCAATGATGGGCAGAGCGGTCAGTGAACCGGTTTTGCCTTTTACTTCACCGTTGGTGAACTTCTCTACGTAGTTTACGTTGACACGTGAAGCGCGCTCTAGCAGACGGGAGTGCAGGTAGAAAACGTCACCCGGATAAGCTTCTCGCCCCGGCGGACGACGCAGCAGTAGTGACACCTGACGGTAAGCCCAAGCCTGTTTGGTCAGATCGTCATAGACGATAAGTGCATCTTCACCACGATCCCGGAAGTACTCGCCCATTGTGCAACCCGCGTAGGGCGCAATGAACTGCATGGCAGCTGAGTCAGCCGCTCCTGCCGCTACGATAATCGTGTTTTCAAGCGCGCCGTGCTCTTCAAGTTTAGCCACCACGTTCGCGATAGTGGACTGCTTCTGACCGATAGCGACGTAGACGCATTTAATGCCTGTGTTCTTCTGGTTGATAATCGCGTCTATTGCGACAGCCGTCTTTCCCGTCTGGCGATCACCGATGATCAGTTCGCGCTGACCACGTCCAACCGGGACCATCGCATCGATTGCTTTCAATCCTGTTTGAACAGGCTCGTCAACCGATTGGCGATCAATTACGCCCGGTGCTATTTTCTCGATAGGTGACGTCATTTTCGCGTTGATCGGGCCTTTGCCGTCAATAGGCTCACCCAGCGCGTTGACTACCCGTCCCATCAGCTCATTACCGATAGGTACTTCTAGAACCTTACCTGTGCAACGAACCTTGTCGCCTTCTGTCAGATTTTCATAGTTACCCAATACAACCGCACCGACCGAGTCGCGCTCGAGATTCAATGCGAGTCCGAAAAGGCCATCGTCGAATGCGATCATCTCGCCTGACAGTGCATCTGTGAGGCCGTGTATTCTCACGATACCGTCATTCAGGCTGACGATAGTACCTTCGGTTCTGACGTTGGCAGCCGTATCAGTGCTACCGATTTTTTCGCGGATCAGGTCACTGATCTCGGATGGATTCAGTTGTTGCATGTGTCTATGTAATCTCTTGAAATCTGTAGGGTCTAGTCAGCGTGCGGCAATTGCCCGTCTTCCGGCGTTTGGCGCTTCAGCTGGCGACGGATTGTTCCAGTGCTGCAAGTCGACCGCGAATGGATCCGTCAATAACCAGATCGCCCGCATGTATGATCGCTCCACCAATGAGGTCAGCATCAACCTCGTTAGTTATCTTCACCTTGCACGACAGCCTTTTGCTCAGTGCATCCACTATTTTAGAAGTCTGATCATCGGTCAGAGCATAGGCACTGATCACATGAGCTTCCTCTTCGCCTTCTGCTTCGCGTCGCAACTGCTCGTACTGTTCATATATGTCGGACAGTGAGCCCAGACGATCGTTTTCTGCCAGTAGCTTCAACAGGCTCAGACTGTCTTCATCAAGACCGTCCGACACCTGAGCGATGAGATCAGCTTTTGCCTGTGCAGTGACGCCAGGCTCAGCCAGCCGGGTACGAATTGCTTCATCTTTGACCACAGCAGCCCAGTAGCCTAGTCGACTGGACCATTGGTCGTAGCCACCACGCTCTGACGCCAGCTCGAAAATTGCTCGCGCATAGGGTCTAGCTGTTGTCGATTCAGATGCCATGTGTCATAACTGCCTGTCGTTGCCGCTTTCCGGTGACGGTTGTCGCCACCCGGAAACAAATGGTGCCTCCGGGTAAGCGGTTTTTAAATTTAGTGCTGGTGGTTTTTTGATCTAAATCTGCTTGACGAGGTCGTCTATGACCGCGTTGTGCTTGTTCTGATCAACTTCGCTGCCGAGAATGCGCCGTGCACCCTCTACTGCCAGAGAGCCAACCTGCTTACGCAGACCTTCTCTCGCTCCAACCACTTCCTGGTCAATCTCTGCCTGGGCACTGAGCTTGAGTCTCTCACCTTCTGAACGCGCAGCGTCCTTGGATGATTCAACCAGCTCGTTCCCCCGCTTCTGTGCTTGTGCCACTATTTCTGCAGCTTGCGCTTTGGCGTCCTGAAGCAATGTAGCCGCTTCAGCTTCCGCCTCTTCGCGTTTCTGGCTGCTTTTCTCTGCATCTGCCAAACCGCCAGCAATCATTGCCTGCCTTTCTCGCAGACCATTGATAATTGGCGGCCAGACGTACTTCATGCAGAAGAGGACAAACACGGCAAACGAGATAGCCTGGCCGAGCAATGTCAGGTTAAGGTTCATATGCCTTGCCTCGTGTGTTAGTCAGGAGTCTGATCAGCCCGCAATCTGGCCGACGAACGGGTTTGCAAATACGAAGAACAGTGCGATACCAACACCGATCATCGGGATCGCATCCAGCAGGCCCGCGACGATGAACATTTTCACCTGAAGCATAGGCACCATTTCTGGTTGACGGGCAGCACCTTCGAGAAAACGACCACCGAGAAGTGCAAAGCCGATAGCAGTACCCAGAGCGGCCAGGCCGATCATGATTGCGACAGCGATGGCGGTTGAGGCTACGACAGTTTCCATGAGAACTCCAATGAGATTAAAAGGTTAAGGGATAAGTAAAAACAAGTTAACGAAAGCTAAGGTTAATGGTGCTCGTGCGCCATAGCCATGTAAACGATGGTCAGCATCATGAATATAAATGCCTGAAGCGTGATGACCAGTATGTGGAAAATTGCCCAAGGCACAGACAACGCCCACTGAGCCCAGAAAGGCAGCAGTGCAATCAGGATGAAGATGAGTTCACCTGCGTACATGTTGCCGAACAGCCGTAACGCCAGCGATATAGGCTTGGATATCAGACTCACCCCCTCGAGAAGGAAGTTGACTGGTACAAGCACTGCCTGCAGTACAGGATTCTTGCTACCGAAAGGCATCAGGGTAAGTTCCTTGACGAAACCCATCCCACCTTTAACCTTGATGCTGTAGTAAATCATCAAGGCAAAAACTGACAGTGACAGCCCCATGGTGACATTGACGTCTGTGCTGGGCACTATCTTCAGATAAGGGAGACCCATGGCCTCGCCTATCCGCGGTACGAAGTCGACTGGCACCAGATCCATCAGGTTCATCAGGAATATCCAGACGAAAATGGTCAGTGCCATCGGTGCAATGACCGGGTTATTGGCGTGGAAGGTATCCTTGACGTTGGTATCGACGAATTCTACGATGACTTCGACTGATGCCTGTAGTAGACCGGGAACACCGGTCGTAAACCTGTCAGCTGCTTTTTTGAATAGCCAGATGAAAAAGGCACCCAGAATAATAGAGAAGAACATAGAGTCGATATTTATCGACCAGAATCCCATCTCTGTTGCTTCCGTACCGCTGTGCGCGATGCCCAGACCGTTGTCCGGGTGGTATCCGAACACCAGATTCTGCAAATGGTGCTGGATATACTCTGTCGATGTCGGTGCGTCGCTACTAGCCATGGTCTCAACAATTAATTAGTGCAATAACGTGATTACCGCTGATAACGGCACCTGATGTCTTCAACTACAACCTGAATTAGCGAAGAATCCGGATTGTCGTGCCTTGCGTCCCACTATACGTCTGTGCTGCCCTGTCCGGTACTGCCTGGAATCCTGGGTACACCGCTAACGGCCTGTCTCTGCGCTATCGCGTGATGCGAGTAGCGGCACAATCCAGTTCATCATGAGTACACCAATGTACCCTAGAAATACCGCCGGGGCATTCAAGGGTCTCAGGCTTGCAAACACTATCGAAAACAAACATGCCGTAATAATCAGCTTCCCTGTCACACCTGAATAGAATGAGCGAACAATAAGCTGCGCATTCCTGGCCCGCCGGTATCGGAACGCCCTGAATGCGAAATAACAGTTTGGCAACCAGGCAGTCAAACCTCCCGCGAGAGCACCAAACACTGCACTACTACCCCAGAAACTGCCTATAAGTCCTGCCAGAATCGCCGCTGCAAATTGCCCAGCGAGCAGCAGCTTGATAATACGCAAACGCTGTTCGTGCTGCCGCATGGCGAAATCGTGTAAAACCGGTTGTAGAACTGGGCCTGGACAGCAATTTGCCGCCGATCCAACACACGAAGTATATCAGCGTTTTTTGCCGTGGATAGGTTAACTGCCTATTTTTTGCGCATGACTCTTCTTTCCAGGTGCGCTGTTACCAATGAGATCCCTATCAACCAACCCATGTATCATCAAGATACTCGGCAATATCCGGCCTCCTGGCTCTTACGCGGCCGCGTCATCTCCTATTTTATGTGAGCCAGAATTCCCTGCAGTTCGGCCACGGAAGAATAGCTGATTTCAAGTTTTCCAGCACCGGATTCACGATGCTGTATGCGCACAGAAGCCCCGAGAGTTTCGCCCAGCTTCTGACTCAGTCTTTCTATATCAGGGTCCACTGCGGCAGGCGTTCTGGCAACGGGAGCAGGCGTCTCTTCAGTGAGTTCGCGCACCAGTTTCTCAACCGCGCGAACGGTAAGACCCTGATCTATAGCCAGACGAGCGATGGACAGCTGCTTGTCCTGCGGCGCGCCTAAAATGGCTCGCGCGTGCCCCATATCCAGCTCACCCTTATCCACTAGCAGCTTGACTTCTTCGTGTAATTCCAGCAATCGCAACAGATTACTGACCGAGGCACGTGAACGTCCTACTGAATCGGCAACTGCCTTGTGCGTCATACCGAACTCGTCGCACAGCCGTTCAAATGCCGCGGCCTCTTCCAGCGGATTCAGATCCTTGCGCTGAATATTTTCGATGATGGCCACTGCCGCAACCGACTGATCAGCCATTTCACGCACGATAGCAGGGATTTCAGTCAGACCTGCCAGCTTGGCTGCTCGCCAGCGACGCTCGCCAGCCACCAGTTCGTAAGCCCCGGCAAACCTGCGTACCAGCACGGGCTGAATCATGCCTTGTTCTTTTATAGAGTCAGCCAGTTCCTGCAAAAGCTCTTGATCAAACAAACGGCGTGGTTGATAGGTTCCTCGGCGGATTTGCTCGACACCGATGACCTGTAATTGGTCGGCGGAGTCTGACTCACTGGATTGAACCTCAGCACTCGCCGCCGGGGCCAAAGTCACATCCACAACCGGGTTAATATCAGATACAGAGTTCTGTATCTCTGCAAGGCTAGTGTCATGCGCTGGCGCTACCGGTGGGGATGCAGTGTCATCCCGGGTCGTACTGGCTGCGGACGCTCGCTCACGGGAAGCACCACCGAGTAGTGCGTCCAGATTCCTGCCCATGCGGGCTCGTTTAGCCATTTACTGATTCCGTGTCCGATTCTGTCGGCTTGTCATGGGGCGATTCTTCAACCGATGGCTCATTAGCAGAGTGAGTCGAATTATCGGCCTCGCTGTTTTTGGGGGAGTACTGCTCGACACTGTCGTGTTGTTCGTCGGCAGGAGCATCCGCATTCGCTTCTACATCCTCTGCATTCACATCGGGATCTGCAGCAACCGGTGCTGGCACGGGATTGCTCGCTCGAGACCTCTGCCGGAGAATTTCACCCGCCAACGCCAGATAGGCAAGAGCACCGCGGGAGGTACGATCGTATTGCATGATTGAGATGCCGTGACTCGGTGCTTCAGCCAGCCGCACGTTACGGGGCACTACGGTACGAAACACCTGATCACCAAAATGCTGTATCAGCTGCCCAGACACTTCCACGCCCAGACGGTTGCGACCGTCGTACATGGTTCGCAGCAGGCCCTCCATGGCCAGGTCAGGGTTGACGGATTCTCGTACACCTTCGATGGTTTCCAGCAAGGCCGACAAACCCTCGAGGGCGTAGTACTCACACTGAACAGGCACCAGCACGCTGTCTGCAGTGACGAAGGCGTTCAGGGTAAGAATGTTCAGAGAAGGCGGGCAATCGATCAGGATATAGTCGTATTGATCGCGTATTTCTGCTACTGCATTATGTAAACGGCGTTCGCGCTGATCCATACCCATCAGCTCGACCTCCGCCACGGTCAGATCAGCATTAGCTGGCAATACGTCACAACCATTCGCCGGGGAGCTCTGGCGTGCATCGCTGATAAGCATGCCGTCGACCAGTACTTCAAAAATACTTTTCTCAACGTCGTACTTATCGACACCACAGCCCATTGTTGCATTGCCCTGTGGATCGAGATCGATCAACAGAACTTTCTTTTGCATGCTGGCAAGCGCGGCGGATAAATTCACCGTCGTGGTGGTTTTTCCCACCCCGCCTTTCTGGTTGGCTATGGCGATGACGCGACTCATCCTGGCAGTGTAATCCATTCTTCCGGTTGCCGCCGACACACGGCGATATGCCGTGCTGATTCGGTGCCGGGCATCTCTACCCCAACCAATTCTTCCAGAACGTATTGCGGCCCTATGGCTGTCGGCATTCGCTCGGCAACTCCTAGCATCACAGCCACTCGACCCGACTCTGCGCACAAAGGATAAGCGATGGACAGAAATTGCTGAGGCGAGGTGAAAGCTCTTGACGTAACAAACTGTGCTGTATCGGTTACAGACTCCACACGCTGATTGACCAGCCTGACGTTTGCAATGCCCAGCTCCAGCAAGACCTGCTGCTGGAAACGGGTCTTTTTGCCGTTGGACTCCACCGATATGAATTGTAGATCCGGTCTGATGATAGCCAGCGGTAACACGGGCAACCCCGCACCAGAACCGATATCCATGACATCGACACCGTGTGTTGTGGCCGCGGGGGAGGTGGGCAACCAGCGGTTCATCATGAGGCTGTCGAGCAGATGTCGATCCAGCATCGTGGCTGGATCACGAACCGAGGTCAGGTTGTAAACACGATTCCATTTAGACAGCAAGTCTAGATAACTCAACAGGATGACGTGTCGATCAGGTGCGATAGCCGGCATACCCTGTTTAACCAACACAGCAATACCCAGATGGAACTGCTCTAGTGGCGTGACTTTCACAGGCGGCAGACCAATTTCAGGCACTTTGCCGCATTGGGTGTTTCTTCAAATGCACCAGCAGTAGCGAAATTGCAGCAGGCGTCATGCCGGAAATGCGCGACGCCTGACCTATCGTGCCGGGGCGACTTTCGGACAATTTCTGACGCACCTCGTTGGACAAACCCTGCACAGTCGCGTAGTCGAGCGAATCTGGTAGACGAATTTCCTGCTGAGTCAATGTTTTGTCTATGTCTACCTGCTGACGATCAAGATAGCCTGCGTACTTTGCCTGGATCTCTACCTGTTCCACGACCGCTGCATCTTCCGACGCTGAGCTCTTATCGACGATGGTCAGAACTGTACCCAGATTAATTTCGGGCATCTTGAGTAGATCGCTGACACACTTTTCACGCGTGAAGGATTTACCGGACTGCTCTGCCAATGCTATCGCCTCTGGCGTATTCGGCCTGACCCACAGGGTCTGGATGTGCTGCTTCAACGTGTCAATGGCTGCTGATTTTCGGGTAAAACTTGCCCAGCGAGTATCGTTCACCAGCGCAAGATCACGCCCGATTTCAGTCAGTCGCAAATCTGCGTTGTCCTCACGCAGCTTGAGTCGGTATTCGGCGCGACTGGTAAACATTCTGTAGGGCTCGCGCGTACCTCGAGTTATCAGGTCATCGATCAGCACACCGATGTAGGCTTCATCCCGGCGTGGCGTCCAGGGCTCCAAAGCGGCAACCCGGCGCGACGCATTAAGACCGGCAATCAGTCCTTGCGCTGCAGCCTCTTCGTAGCCGGTGGTACCGTTTATCTGGCCAGCGAAATACAGCCCGCTGATGGATTTGGTTTCCAGCGATGCACGTAATCCACGCGGATCAAAATAGTCATATTCAATAGCATAGCCTGGCCGAGTGATGTGAGCATTCTCGAACCCGCGAATTGAACGCACGTACTCCACCTGCACATCAAATGGCAGGCTTGTCGATATGCCGTTAGGGTATATTTCGTGAGTATCCAGCCCCTCCGGCTCGATGAATATCTGGTGCGAATCCTTATCGGCAAAGCGTACAACCTTGTCTTCAATTGACGGACAGTATCGAGCCCCCACGCCTTCTATATCGCCCGAAAACAAGGGTGACCGGTGCAGCGACTGCTGAATGATCTGATGGGTTCGTGCATTGGTTTCAGTTATGTGGCAATGCACCTGCGCCGGATGATCAGCTTCGCTACCCAGATACGAAAAGACAGGCCGCGGAGTATCCCCGGGCTGTGCCTGCAAACTGGAGTAATCAATCGATCGACCATCGATACGTGGTGGAGTGCCTGTCTTGAGCCTGCCTGTATCAAAAGGCATCTCGCGCAGTCTTGCTGCGAGAGTCATGGCTGGCGGGTCTCCCGCCCTGCCCGCTGACTGATTCGCCTCACCCACGTGGATTTTGCCGGCGAGGAACGTACCCACCGTCAGTACGACTGTTTTAGCCATGAATCGCACACCAAGCTGTGTGACTACTCCACTGACGTGCGCCTCTGCCGATTCACTCTGCGAAGCTGGCGTCAGTATCAGATCGTCTACAGCCTGTTGAAACAGTGTCAGATTTTCCTGATTTTCCAGAATCTGTCGAATGGCCGAACGATAGAGCTGTCGGTCGGCTTGCGCCCGGGTTGCCCTGACGGCGGGTCCCTTGCGCGAGTTAAGGGTACGGAAATGTATACCCGCCTTGTCAGCGGCAATCCCCATAGCGCCCCCTAGGGCATCAATCTCCTTGACCAGATGACCCTTGCCGATACCACCGATCGCCGGATTGCAGCTCATTTGGCCCAGCGTATCGATGTTGTGAGTAAGCAGCAGTGTCTGACTACCTGAGCGCGCCGCGGCCAGTGCTGCCTCGGTGCCTGCATGCCCGCCACCCACGATGATCACATCGAACTCTGTCGGAAACTGCATGGATAGACTCACAGCCTGGTGGCAAATACGGGGCGGTACCCATTATAAAGCGTATAGCTCAAGTTTATTGGGATGCGGAAGTGTGGAACTACGTTGTTGATGGTAACGCCGACATATCACGCGGTCCCAGCGAAGGTGATGGATCTGTCAGTGACTTCGGTTCTGGAGTAGGTGCAAGCACTGATGTGTACTTCAGTGAGACACGCGAAAAGCTGTTCTATAAAGACCCCGACGGCGCAGATCGTGTTCATGAAAGAAACTGTCCCGTGCAGTTGCACAACATTGTACTCTCCCACCTTATTTTGTAACGGATAAAACGGTGAGAGAACCCTTTGAGCTCGACGGTAGTATGGTCAACCCCGGCGAGCGTCGCATGATAAACCTGCCCATTCCGAATCTGAGTTCGCAGACTCCGATGAGCATGCCAGTGCATGTCGTACACGGCAAACAGGCAGGACCCGTTCTGTTTATCAGTGCTGCCATACACGGTGATGAACTCAACGGTATCGAAATTATCAGACACGTTCTCGCGAGCCGTAGTATCCGAAGCCTCAAGGGCACCCTTATCGCGGTACCAGTAGTCAATGCCTACGGTCTGATTCAGGGCAGCCGCTACCTGCCCGACCGGCGTGATCTGAACAGAACCTTTCCAGGCTCGGAAACGGGCTCACTGGCATCCCGACTTGCACATCAATTCATCGAAAAAATCGTGTCGGTGTCTACGCACGGAATCGATCTGCATACCGGTTCCGGCCATAGAACCAATCTGCCACAGATTCGAGCCAACCTTGATGATCCGGAAACGTGTCGTCTTGCTGAATGCTTTGGCGCACCGGTGATGCTCAATTCTTCGCTGCGCGATGGATCACTGAGAGCTGCGGCCAACACATTGGGTGTGCCTACCCTGCTCTATGAGGCGGGCGAGGCAATGCGCTACAACGACATCGCTATTCGAGCGGGTGTCTCTGGCATCATTAACGTCATGCGAGAGCTCGGTATGCTTCGATCTGTAAAGAAAACCGCCAAAGTTCGTACACTACCTTTCGTAGCCCGTAGTAGCCGCTGGATACGAGCACATGAAAGCGGTATGTTCAGAGCTAGCGTCAAACTGGGTGATCAGGTGAGCCGTGGTGACGTTATCGGCTACATTGCTGAAGCGTCTGACGGTGCGCGGCATGAGATTCTATCAACCTATGAAGGCATCATCATTGGCGGCCTGGAATTACCCATCGTTCACGAAGGCGACGCGCTGCTCCACATCGCCAGATTCAAGGCCGATGCTGATGACGTTGCCAACCACGTGGAAAGCTTTCATCAAGATCACACGCCAGATCCCGATGACTAACATGGACGCGTATTGAGTACTGTCCAGTACCGAACCTGCCACAGTGGTGAAAAACACGGGGCGGCTGCAAACCATTACCATGACGGCTTACCATTTACGTGACAGAACCAACAGCGTTTATTTCTGTGTCAAGTTCAGTAACAAAAGAAATCAGACCTACGCGTAGTGAAGATCTACCAGCGTGGCGAACTCTGGCGAGGCTAGCACCCTTTCTGGGCCCCTATCGTAGCCGCGTCATGCTGGCGGGTGCAGCACTGCTGGTTGCTGCAGCTGCCACGCTAGCCATCCCCATGGCCTTTCGCAGACTGATAGATCAGGGTTTCTCACTACCGGGTACATCTGTAGCCGGTATTACCGGCACTGACGTCGATCACGTATTTTTGTTGCTATTTGCCGTAGCGCTGGTTCTGGCGGCATCGACGGCCATTCGCTATTACTGTGTATCCTGGCTCGGAGACCGTATAACAGCCGATCTGCGCAACACGGTATTCAAGCAGGTGTTGTCACAGGACCCGGTGTTTTTCGAAACACTGCGTACCGGCGAAGTCCAGTCTCGCTTGTCCAGCGACACCACGCTCATTCAATCTCTTATAGGTTCCAGCATTTCTCTGGGTCTGCGTAATGCATTGCTATTTGCGGGTGCGCTACTGATGATGATCTGGTCCAGTCCACAGTTGGCCAGCATCATAGTCGGGCTGCTAGTCGCTGTTGTGCTGCCCATACTGGTTGTTGGCAGACGCGTCCGGAAACTATCACGGGACAGTCAGGACCGGCTTGCCGATACCGGCGCTCTAGCGAACGAGACACTTAATGCCATGCAGACGGTACAGAGCTATGTTCGCCAGGATATGGAATCCGCCCGGTACTCAAACGCCACTAACGAGGCCTTCAACAGTGCTATCCGCCGTAACCGGAACCGCTCCTACCTAACGGCACTCGCTATCACTCTGGTATTTGGATCCATTGTTTTTGTTCTTTGGCTGGGCGCTCAGGCGGTTATAGACGGACGCATGTCGCCTGGCTTGTTAACTCAATTCATGCTGTATGCAGCACTAGTGGGTGGCTCTACCGGGGCACTTGCCGAGGTACTGGGGGATGTACAGAGAGCTGCAGGCGCAACCGAGCGATTGCTGGAACTGATGGACGCGGAACCTGTTATAAAATCGGGTTCGCAGAAACGCAAAATCACTCAGACATCGCAGCCAAGTGCCGGATCACTGGTTGTATTTAATTCGGTCAACTTCAATTATCCTAGCCGACCGGATGAGCTCGCACTGGCCGATCTGTCGTTCACATTGCAGCCTGGTGAAACAGTTGCGCTGGTTGGACCTTCAGGGGCTGGGAAGACAACCGTACTTCAGCTGTTGTTACGATTCTACGATCCGCAAACAGGTTCCATACAACTCGATGACACGCCTATTGAAACACTCGATCTGGGCTCATTGCGTGAAGCTATCGGCTTTGTATCTCAAGACAGTGTCGTATTCTCTGATAGCGTGGCAGCCAACCTCCGTTACGGGAAACTAGATGCGAGTGATGCGGAAGTAAAAGAGGCTGCCCGAGACGCTCAGGCTCTGGAATTCATTGAACGACTCCCAGAAGGTTTCGATACCTACCTGGGCGAAAAAGGCGTGCGCTTATCCGGTGGACAGCGGCAAAGGCTCTCTATAGCGCGCGCACTATTGAAAAATCCTCCGTTGTTATTGCTTGATGAAGCGACCAGTGCTCTTGATGCTGAAAGCGAACGTAAAGTTCAGGTGGCACTGGACAGGGCAATGAGCGGACGGACTACATTAGTCATAGCGCACAGGCTAGCCACCATCATCAACGCAGACAAAATTCTGGTGCTTGATCAAGGTCGTGTGGTGGAAGCAGGGACCCATCAGGAACTGATCAATGGCGGGAAACTGTACGCTCGGCTAGCCGCCATGCAATTTGGCGCTGAAAAACAGGGCTGAGCAGCAACACACAAGGTCGCCTGTAGCTGAACCCGAAGACGCTTGCCAGCACTACTTTCCGATACAAAAATCCGAAAATATTCTTCCCAGCAAGTCTTCACTGTCAAATCGTCCGCTTATCTGATCAAGTGACTGCTGGGCGAGGCGTAATTCTTCAGCGGCCAGCTCCGGCATGCTGGCCTCTCTGAGCCTGGCCAATGCTGCATCGGTTAAAACACGCGCAGAACGCAACGCATCGAGGTGTCGACGTCTTGCACTATAGACACCTTCAACGGCGCTATCGTGCCCAGCCATTGATAGTAAATGGCTTTTGAGCTGATCCATGCCGTCTCTTGACTTGGCCGAAATTGCCACCGTTGCGCCAAATTCTGCAATTAGCCTGCCCAGTGCCTCATCACTTTGTGTATCACGCTTGTTAATGACTACCGTGTGTGAAATGGCGTCAGGTAATTCAATTTCCGGCATCACCGGATTGCTTGCATCTATCAGCATCAACACATGATCGGCACTGTTAATCTGCTCGCGTGCGCGTCGTATGCCCTCTTGTTCAATCAGGTCATCCGTGGCTCTGAGCCCAGCTGTATCGACGATATGAAGTGGTACGCCCTCGATACTGATTTGCTCGCGCAATACATCTCGCGTGGTTCCTTCGATATCTGTCACGATGGCAGACTCCGTACCGGCCAGCGCGTTGAGTAAACTGGATTTACCGGCGTTGGCAGCGCCTGCCAACACGATCGTCAAGCCGTCTCTCAATCGCTGACCTTGCTCAGCACGACTCAGCAGTGAGTCGAATTGTTCAATCAGAGCCGCTGTCCGTTGCTGCAAGTGTGGCTCTGCGAGAAAATCTATATCCTCCTCACTAAAATCCAGAGCAGCTTCCAGCCATACCCGTAGCGCTATAAGCTCTTCTTGAATAACATCCACATGCCTCGAAAAGTCACCAGACATTGAACGCACGGCCGCTTGCGCGGCAGCGACACTACTGCTGTTTATCAGGTCACTGATCGCTTCGGCCTGCGCCAGATCAAGTTTGTCGTTGAAGAATGCCCTTTCTGAAAATTCTCCCGGCCTGGCCGGACGCGCACCGAGTTGCACGACCCTTCTCAGCAGCATATCCAGAACGACGGGGCCACCGTGTCCCTGTAGTTCCACCACATGCTCGCCCGTCATTGAATGAGGTGCAGCGAAAAACAGCGCTATGCCTTTATCTATAGACTGCTCTCCCTCATCGAGAAAGCATAGGTAGTGAGCATGCCGAGGAGTGAGATCCTGCCGGCAGATTCCACGCGCTATCTCAGGAGCCTGTGGCCCACTAATTCGGACTATGCCAATACCGGCACGCCCCGCCCCACTGGCAATGGCGGCTATCGTGTCTATACGCTGGTTTGTCATCGCCAACATCACAGATAAGGCGGGCAGCGCAACCAACCCAGTGTTGGCAGGCGCCTTTTTCGTAGCAAGCTACGTCTTGTTTCCCTTGTCGGCAATGACATGTCGAGTGATGTAGTACTGCTGCGCTATGGACAACGTGTTGTTCACGACCCAGTAAAGCACTAGACCTGCTGGGAAAAAAGCGAAAAACACACCGAAAATCAATGGCAGAAACTGGAAAACCTTGGCCTGGATGGGATCTACCGGTGCAGGATTGAGCTTCTGCTGAAAATACATGGTAGCCGCCATGATGACCGGCAGAATGAAATACGGGTCGCGCAGCGATAGATCCTGTATCCAGAGCATAAACGGCGCCTGCCGGAGTTCCACACTTTCCAGCAAGGCCCAGTAGAGTGCGATAAACACCGGTATCTGGATTATCATGGGCAGACATCCACCCAGCGGGTTCACTTTTTCTTTCTTGTACAGCTCCATTGTGGCCTGACCCATCTTGGCTCGGTCATCACCGTGACGCTCTTTAAGAGAAGCAAGCTTGGGTTGAAGCAGCTTCATTCTCGCCATCGACTTGTAACTTGCCTCCGAGAGCTTGTAGAAAACCGCCTTGATACAGAACGTAGTGAAGATAATCGCCCAGCCCCAGTTGCCGACAAAACCATGAATGGTCTTCAGAAGCCAGAACAATGGTTGCGCGATGATCGTCAACCATCCAAAATCGACCGTCAGTTCCAGATGAGGTGCAGCCGCTGAAAGCTTGTCCTGAATTTTTGGTCCGATGAAAGCCTTGGTGGAAAACGTGCCTTGTCCACCTGCAGGCACTACCTGACTGGATGACACCATACCAATGAGGTAACGGTTCTCCTGTGCCAGATAACGGCTGTAAGCTGTGTTCTGCTCAAGAGCCTGAGGAATCCAGGCAGCTGCAAAATAATGCTGAATCATAGCAACCCAACCGTCAGTAACGCTGACGTTCAGGTCTTCATCTTCCATGTCGCCAAATTTCACCTTGGTGTAGCGATCTTCTTCGTTACTGACTACAGCACCTATGTAGGTATTGACGAACTGCTGTTTCTCATCTTTTGTGCCGGGCTTGCGCTTGAGTTGCCGATACTGGTTGACCGTCCAGTTAGCATCGGATCCATTCTGGATGATGTAGTCGACTGCTACCTCATAACTGGATCGCTTGAACGTCAACGTCTTCGTCACGGTAATTCCCGTACCTGACTCCCAGACAAAGGGTACTGCTACAGTCTCCTCACCATCTGCAAGTGCATAGCTTTCCGCGCCGGGAGTCATTAGTTCACGATGGGTGGGTGCGGGTTCGTTAGCACGCGCCTGCAAACCAGATTCTGCAACCAGATAGTGAAGAGGATCGTCACTGACAAGCATAAATGGCATATCGGGTTGCTCTACCGACACGGGGTAATCCAGCAAGTTAACGCCTGTGATAGTGGCCCCCAGACTACTGATCCGGATATCCAGCACATCGGTCCTTACAGATACCTCAGCCGCATCGACACCTTGCGTGATTGCTGGTGCCGTGGCGCCAGCAACCGCCGCGGGCATATCGGCCGCATTGGTAGCGGAGGATCCTGTCGCTGATGGACCGGCCGCAGGTGTTGCTCCTGGTACGTCAGTAGAGGTTCGCTCGGCGACCACCGGAAGGTGGTAATCCTGCATCCAGGTCTGATAAATAATCAGACTCAAGAATCCAAACGCGAGATAAAGCAGCAGTCGTTGGGTTTCCATTAACTCTTCGTGTGTTCGGTAGGCTGGGTGGTGTTAGATGTTTCGCTACATCCATCGGGTTGAGAACCGACCGTCTGCGATGGATGTGGCACTAGCGGTACTGGGTCATAACCACCTGGGTTGAAAGGATGACAGCGACAGATACGTCTGGCAGCCAGCCAGCTGCCGCGCACTGTTCCGTACGATTCGATTGCCTCGACTGCATAGCTTGAACAACTGGGTATAAAACGGCAACGAGGAGGCAGCAACGGGCTGATCCAGCGTCTGTAGAACTCGATCAGGAGAAGCATGCAACATTATCGCCTGTTTTAAGGTCATTTGCTCGGTAAAGCAGCAGATTATGCGATTTTGACGACAATACCTTAAGAACCATGCCGTCCTGATCCCTCAATGTGTGCCGCGCCCTGCCAGCCAATAAACTGGTGCTAACGCTTGTTAGCGACACCGATTATTTTAACCATGAGCGTATCAATGGAGCGTCTTAGCTGTGCTTTCTCAGCTGTTCCTGCAGCATCTCGATTCATCGCCACAAGTTCATGCCCCACCATCGCGTGCCGGTGGTGGCGAAACGATTCGCGCGCTACGCGTTTAATCCTGTTTCGATCTACAGCACGCTTTGCCCGCTTTTTCGCTATTGCCAGGCCGAGTCTGGCATCGCCCGCTACTTCGCGTCTGACAAGCACAGTCCAGTAACGATCGGAATAGCGCTGACTCTTCTTGAATACACCAGAATAATCGCCAGCTGTAAGCAACCTGCAGGCGCGAGGGAAATTCAGATTCTCAGCCATGGCATCGGTACCGGTTTCGTCTTGTTTGCTCACTGAGCGACGCAGTGACTCACTAGGGTATTACCCGGTGAATACCGGAACCGGCGAAGTACATCAAGCGCTTAGACGGGCTCTACCTTTACGTCGACGCGCTGCCAGTACGGCTCTGCCACCGCGAGTCGCTGTGCGAGCACGGAAACCATGTGCGCGAGCGCGCTTGATTTTGCTTGGTTGGTAGGTTCTTTTCATTTTTAGCTGTACTCAATTGCAGCGCATAGGGCTGCGCGTGATCGTATCGAACCCACAATTGTAGGCTGTTGCCTGCAAATCGTCAACTGATGTGAGTCAAACTAATCGCCACCATTCAAGCCTGTTTGTCATGGAGTGCGAATAGTAGAGTGTTGATTAAAATATAAGTCGCAAATTAAAGCTTATTCGTTGATCAACCGCCTGATATTGGCGTAGAGTTCTGTACCCCCAAACGCCCACCGAAAATCTGTCCCCATTCTTGGATGACATTCGGTGCTGGTACCGACTCGGAGAAACTGCTGTTGAGATCACCCCTATGGGATCGCTGTCTTTCGCAGCTTGAGACCGAACTTTCAGACCAGCAGCTCAATACGTGGATAAGGCCCCTTCAGGCTCATGACTACGCTGATGAACTAAGGGTGCTGGCACCCAACAGATTTGTGCTGGATATGGTTCAGGGCAGTTTTCTTAGCAGGATTCAGGAAATCGCCAGTGCCTTCGTAGCACCACAGAGCGTGGTGGTAAAACTGATCATCGGTTCCGAGTTACTGAACGTTGACGATAACAGTGTGTTGTCCGATACCAAGCGGGATCATACTGGCAGTCAAAGGTCCCGGTCAGGGGGTGTATCAACCGCCCCACTACATTCGCAAATTGCGAAAAGTGTTCCTACTCACCACTCGAACCTCAAACCAGAGTTCAGTTTTAACACGCTGGTAGAAGGGAAAAGCAATCAGCTAGGCAGAGCGGCCGCGCTGCAGATTGGTGGGCGCCCGGGCACTGCGTACAACCCCTATCTGATCTATGGCGCTTCCGGGTTGGGAAAGACCCACCTGATGCAGGCTATAGGCAATGAAATTATCGCCAACAGACCTGACGCACGGGTGTCGTACATCAATTCAGAGCGATACGTTGCCGAAATGGTCAACGCACTTCAGCACGGCAAGATGAATGAATTCAAGGCTTTTTACCGAGGCCTTGACGCCCTACTGATTGATGACGTTCAGTTTTTTGCTGGCAAGGATCAGACACAAGAAGAGTTTTTTCATAACTTCAACGCGCTATTCGAAGGTGATCAGCAAATCGTACTTACCTGTGATCGATACCCCAAAGAAGTCAACGGTCTGGAAGATCGTCTGAAAACCCGTTTCGGTTGGGGACTGTCTGTGGCCATTGAACCACCTGAACTGGAAATGCGTGTTGCTATTCTCAACAGCAAAGCTGAACAGAGTGGCATCGCATTACCGACAGAGGTCAGCTTTTTCATAGCAAAACGGATACGAAGCAACGTGCGTGAACTTGAAGGCGCATTGAAACGCGTCATAGCGACATCTCAGTTGATAGGTACACCTATCACTATTGATTTTACTCGGGAGGCGCTTTCCGATCTGCTGGCCGTACAGGCCAAGTCAGTCACAATAGAGAATATCCAGAAAACGGTAGCTGAGTACTATAGTATCCGGTTATCAGACCTGTCTAGCAAGTCTCGATCTCGTTCTGTAGCACGCCCTCGACAAATCGCCATGGCGCTTGCCAAGGAACTCACCAGCAAAAGCTTGCCCGAAATTGGCAAAGCCTTTGGCGGACGCGACCACACAACCGTTCTTCATGCCTGTCGCAAGGTAGTCGAGCTCAAAGAATCAGACGAGAGTATTAGTGAAGACTACAGCAATCTGTTGAGAACGCTATCCAGCTAACACGCACCACGTTGTGAGCTCACAGTTGGTTGCCATCCTGTCCTGTATAAGTCTGTGAATAACCCATGATCAAGCTGTGTCTGTTTTAGGTTCACCCAAGTTATCCACAATTCATGCACAACAAGCAGAGTCTCTACGAGGGTTTTTATACAGACCTCAAAATAAACTTAACATGTTGTTTTAAAAAGTAAATCACAGGTTACACACAGGTTTGTTATTCAATAATAGTAGTAATAAACAAACATATATAAACAAACTTTTTTTCTAGCTGCCATGAAATTCAGTGCTCAACGAGAATCTTTGCTCATTCCCCTGCAACATGTTGTAGGAGCTGTCGAACGAAGACAAACCTCCCCTATTCTGGGCAACGTTCTCATGGTTGCTGAAGACGGCTACCTCACTCTGAGTGCGACGGATTCTGAAATAGAGATGCAAGCGCGGGTAGAAATGCATGTGGACCAACCTGGATCCACAACTGTCCCAGCGCGCAAGTTACTGGAAATATGCAAGCATCTTCCAGAATCAGCTCGTGTTGATTTTACTCACGCCAGTGACAAAGTCATTTTCAAATCCGGTAGAAGTAAATTCACACTGGCGACACTACCGCCGAGAGAATTCCCCACAGTCAAAGTACTGGATTCACCACAGCGCGTTAACCTGACAGCCAATGTATTACATCAGTGCATTCGCAATACAGCCTTTTCGATGGCGCAACAAGACGTACGATTTTATCTCAACGGAATGCTGCTGGAGATTGGTGCAGACAGGCTTTCTTGTGTGGCTACCGATGGCCATCGGCTTGCCTACTCCCAATGCGCGACCGACGCAGAACCTGAAACGCCAGTTAGAGCAATAATTCCCAGAAAAAGCGTCAGCGAATTACAACGTCTACTGGCTAACGTTGACAACGCAACTGCCGTTACCTTACTGGTCACCCCGCAACACTTGCAAATTCAAGTAGGGGGTGTACGCCTGAGTACCAAACTCATCGACGGTAGATTCCCAGACTACAATCGAGTCATTCCTATCGATGGCAACAAAGAATTGTTAATAGACTGCCAGACGTTGAGACAGTCACTGACACGCGCCTCCGTTCTGTCGAATGAGAAATACCGTGGGGTACGCATAGCCCTGCAAACCGGGGTACTAACTATTTCCAGCAACAACCCTGACCAGGAAGAGGCAATTGATGAATTGGAAGTCGACTACACTGGAGACGGAACCGAGATCGGATTCAATGTCACTTATCTGCTAGATGTACTCAACTCACTTGAATCTGAAAACGCACGAATACTGATCAAAGATGCGAATAGCAGTGCTCTCATCACCCCCGAAAACTCCAGCGACAGCAAGTACGTTGTCATGCCTATGCGTCTGTGAATCTAACGCAGCTTGAAATCAACGATTTCAGAAATCTGAAGACATTATCAATGTCGCCTCATGCCTCTTTAAATCTGATCACCGGGGATAACGGTTCAGGAAAAAGTTCAATTCTGGAAGCTGTACAGTGTCTTTCAACTGGGCACTCATTCAGAACTCGGCAAGCCAGAGAATTGATTCGTCGCCCTGAATCAGCGTTTACTCTATCCGCGCAGTTTACAGATCCTGCCTCCTCTAGAGATCACCGGGCTGGGCTTTTACGGCAGCGGGACGGAAAGGTCGAAGTACGTCTGGACTTTGAAACTGTCCATAGTGTGTCCGAATTGACCAGGCTCCTACCGGTCAAGTCATTGACTCCTGACAGCCATAAACTGGTTCAGGATGGACCTGACGAACGACGCCAATTTCTGGATTGGGGAGTGTTCCACATGGAACATTCATTTTTCAAGACATGGAAACAGCTGAAGAGATCGCTGTCACAGCGCAACCAATTGCTTAGAGAGGGCTTCTCCTACGACGAACTAAAGTCGTGGGAGTTTCTATTCGTTGAGGCTTCTGAGAAGATTGACACATTACGCACCAACTACGTCAATGCCCTGCAGACTGCGTTGACTATACGATTGCAACAGTTAGATGCGATGTTCCACGTGGAACTCGGCTATCGCCGAGGCTGGTCAGCTGATTGTGAACTTCAGGAACTGATGACTCGCAATCTGGACTATCACCGCAGAATGAAAACCACTACCGATGGGCCGCATCGGGCAGAAATGGCCATGACCGTCGACGGCGTCCCCGTAAAACAAATGTTATCACGAGGCGAGCAGAAGGTACTCGTGTACTTGCTGCATCTCGCTCAGCTAGACTTACTTAATTCAATCAACAATCGTAAAGCGATTGTCCTGTGTGACGATTTAACGTCGGAGTTGGATGATAAAAATTCGCAAAGGCTAATAGAGCAGCTAGTTGGCATGAGCAGTCAGATCTTCGTATCAGGAGTAAACCTGGGTGTTCTGACGCAGCACACACACACCAGGCTGCACTTGGAACACGGAGTTGTTCAAAACGTACTATAATTAGCGGGTTACGCTAAGCAGATAGGCACAATGAGCGATTCACCCAGTTACGATTCGTCTAACATCAAAGTCCTTAAAGGACTCGATGCCGTTCGCAAACGGCCAGGTATGTACATCGGTGATACCGATGATGGCACCGGCTTACACCACATGGTTTTCGAAGTGGTGGATAACTCCATTGATGAAGCTCTAGCCGGTCATTGCAGTGCCATCAATGTCATCATTCATACCGATGAATCGGTAAGCGTTTCTGATGATGGCCGCGGAATCCCCGTGGATATCCATAAGGAAGAAGGCAGATCTGCGGCAGAGGTCATCATGACCGTTTTGCATGCCGGTGGAAAATTTGACGATAATTCCTATAAAGTTTCTGGTGGTTTACACGGAGTAGGGGTGTCGGTCGTTAATGCGCTCAGCGAGTGGTTAACGTTGACTATTCATCGCGATGGTCACGTGCACACACAAGAGTATCGAGATAGTAAACCGGTCACAGATCTGAAGACGGGTGAAACCACTGATCAGACGGGATCAATGATTCATTTCAAGCCTAGCGCTGATACCTTCACTAATATCCGATTCGAATACGACATTCTCTCCAAACGGCTGAGAGAGTTGTCCTTCCTGAACAGTGGAGTGCGCATAATACTGACAGATCAGCGTACTGATCAGACTGATACTTTCGAGTACGAAGGTGGCATTCGAGCGTTTGTAGAACATCTGAACAGAAAAAAATCCTCCATTCATTCCACGGTCATCCATACGTTGGGTAGCAAGGACGACGTTGCGGTGGAAGTAGCACTGCAGTGGACGGAGACCTATCAGGAAAACATCTTTTGCTTTACTAATAACATTCCACAACGGGATGGTGGAACACACCTCGCAGGGTTTCGTTCTGCCATGACGCGTACGCTGAATCAGTATATGGAGAACAGCGGCGTCAGTACCAAGGCGAAGGTATCCGCTACCGGTGATGATGCAAGGGAGGGACTCACAGCCGTGCTGTCGGTCAAGGTTCCCGATCCCAAGTTTTCCTCACAAACTAAAGACAAACTAGTTTCGTCAGAAGTCAAAGGCATCGTCGAGTCAGTGCTTGGTGAGTTCATGCATGATTTCCTGCAAGAGAACCCAACAGAGGCCAGAGAGATCACAGCCAAGATCATTGATGCGGCACGTGCCAGAGAAGCGGCGCGTAAAGCGAGAGAGATGACACGTCGAAAGGGTGCACTGGATATTGCAGGTTTACCGGGTAAATTAGCTGATTGCCAGGAAAAAGATCCAGCAAAATCAGAGATTTACCTCGTTGAAGGTGATTCAGCGGGTGGCTCTGCGAAGCAGGGTCGGGATCGTCGCAGACAAGCCATTCTGCCCCTCAAGGGCAAGATCTTGAACGTCGAGAAAGCCCGTTTTGACAAAATGCTGCAGAGTGCCGAAGTGGGCACACTCATCACAGCACTGGGGTGTGGAATAGGTCGTGATGAATTTGACGTGGACAAGTTACGCTATCACTACATCGTGATCATGACGGATGCGGATGTGGATGGATCGCACATCCGCACATTGCTACTGACGTTCTTCTATCGACAGATGCCCGAACTGATCCGTCGCGGTCATATCTACATCGCCCAGCCACCACTTTACAAAGTAAAAAAAGGTAAGCAGGAGCGTTACGTAAAAGATGATGCTGAACTGAATGCCTACCTGCTTCAGCTGGCGCTGGATGGCGCACGTCTGCACGTCAACAGCGATGCACCCACGATCAGTGATACCGGTTTCGAGGCATTAGCTCAGGAGTACATGAGTATTGGGTTGCTGATGAATCGTATGGAGCGTCGCTTTAACCGGGATGTACTGGAAACTATGATCAATCAAGCGCCGTTGTCCAAGGAGGATCTGGGTGATGAAGCAAAGGTTAGCGCCTATGGTCAGGAACTTGTCGCGACATTGAACAAAGTGTTGTCATCCACGTCGCAGTACACACCATCCTCGACGGAGGTGGAAGGTTCGTATGGCTTGAAGCTGTTACGCCGTGTCCACGGCAATGTTAAGGAAATACAGCTTGATCCCGGGTTCTTCAAGTCTCCGGATTACAGGAATCTTGCTAATCTTGCTGACAAGTTGGTAGATATGCTGGGCGAGGGTGCCTATGTAGCCCGAGGCGACAGGGAGATGCCGGTAACAACTTTTAAAGAGGCCATGGACTGGTTGATAACAGAGTCCAAACGGGGTCTGACTATTCAGCGATACAAAGGTTTGGGTGAAATGAACCCTGAGCAGCTTTGGGAGACCACAATGGATCCAGAAGCCAGGCGTATGCTTCAAGTCAGCATAGAGGATGCAATAGCAGCGGATGATGTCTTTGATACGTTGATGGGCGACCAAGTGGAGCCCAGGCGGGAATTTATTGAGAAAAATGCCTTGTCTGTTTCAAACCTGGACGTCTAGCTCGATAGACCACTTGCCTGATTGGAAGCCAAGTGGTCGTGAACGCTTTGTACCTCTCAACGGTACCATTGTCTTTATCCCCAACGTGTATTGTTCGCGATGACTGAAATACTGATACAACGACCGGATTTCGCCGCTATCAAGGTCGATAAGATTGAGGGTCAGCTGGATGCTGTATTGGCAAACTGCCGGGCAGTAGTCGCGTCAGTTTCAACGGTTAGTCAACCTGCATGGGATACCGTCATGCAGCCTCTGGCTGAAGCACATAATTCGTTAGGATTATTCTGGTCCCCGATTAGTCACCTGAATTCGGTTATGAATAATGATGAGCTCAGGGAGGCCCATAAACGTTGTCTACCGAAGCTCAGTGCTTACTACACTGAGTTGGGGCAAAACCTTGCTTTGTATAATACAATTCTGGAGTTGTCGAGGAGTGATGAATACGCTCAGATGTCACAGGAGCGTTGTCAGGAAATACAGCACGAATTACGAGATTTCGAGTTGGGTGGCGTGTCGCTGGATGAGGATTCGAAAAAACGTTACGGTGAAATTGCGTTAGCATTATCCAGGCTAACCTCTGAATTCTCTGATGCCGTACTGGATGCGACAAATGCGTGGGAGAAGCACCTGACGTCAGCGGAAGAGCTGCAAGGGTTACCCGATACAGCCATAGCAGCGGCGCGGCAGCGCGCTGAATCTCGAGATCAGCCAGGGTACCTGTTAAATCTGGAATTCCCGTGCTATCTGGCTGTCATGATGTTTGCGGATAACAGAGCGCTACGTAAAGAGCTTTACACAGCCTTCGCTACCAGAGCATCAGATCAGGGTCCACACGCGGGACAGTTTGATAATTCGGATCGAATCCAGTCTCTGCTAGCGTTGCGGGCCGAAAAAGCGGCACTGCTGGGTTTTGAGTCCTATGCACACCTGTCCGTCGTCACCAAAATGGTAGAAACACCTCAGCAGGTGCTCGACTTTCTGGAAGATCTTACTGTCAAGGCTGTTCCGCAGGCCAAGGCGGAGTTTGAGGATCTGTCGGCATTTGCAAAAGACAACCTCGGTCTTGATAAGCTGTTTGCCTGGGACGTGGCTTACGCCAGCGACCGGCAAAAGAAGCGCTTGCATGACGTATCAGATGACGAACTGAAACCGTATTTCCCCGCAAGCAAGGCGATACCCGGCATGTTTGCTGTTGTGGGCAGGCTATTCGGATTGACAATCGCACCAATTGAGAACGTTGACGTTTATCATCCGGACGTCAGGCTTTATGGAATAACCGATGCTCAGGGCAGGGCGCGTGGCGAGTTCTACCTGGATAACTACGCGAGAGAGAACAAGCGTGGTGGTGCCTGGATGGATGTTTGTGCTACCCGGCAGCGAGTGGGTACTGCGGTGCAACAGCCAATTGCTTACCTGACGTGTAATTTGACACCACCGGTTGGCGATGACCCGGCGCTGTTGACTCATACGGAAGTCATTACGTTGTTTCACGAATTTGGTCATGGACTACATCACATGCTGACGCGCGTAGAGTCCGCAGGGGTTTCCGGTATCAATGGCGTGGAGTGGGACGCGGTTGAACTGCCGAGTCAGTTTCTGGAAAACTGGTGCTGGGAGAGAGAGTCGATAGATCTGATCAGTGGGCACTATAAGACCGGTTTTCCGCTATCCGATGACTTGCTGGACAAAGTGCGCAATGCGCGTAATTTTCAGTCAGCGATGCAGTTAGTCAGACAGCTGGAATTTTCGCTGTTCGATATGCAGCTGCATCTTGTCTCTACCGCCGAGAAACCTGCCGATGTTCAAGCCACGCTGGACGCCATTCGACAAAGAGTGTCGGTGGTGCCAGCGCCGCGTTTCAATCGCTTTCAACACAGTTTTTCGCACATCTTTGCTGGTGGATACAGTGCAGGATATTTTAGTTACAAGTGGGCTGAAGTACTCTCGGCAGACGCGTTTTCAAAGTTCGAGGAAGACGGTATATTCAACCAGACTACCGGCCAATCTTTCTTGCAGAACGTGCTCGAGGTCGGCGGATCGCGTGACGCGATGAGTTCTTTCAAGGCATTCAGGGGCAGAGAGCCCGAGGTTGACGCCTTGCTCCGACATACAGGATTGGCAGCGTAGCCCGGAAGAGATTATGAAATACCGGGATTTGCGAGACTTCATGAAGGGTCTCGAAGAGAGAGGTGAGCTCACACGTATTCGTGCAAACGTTGATCCGAACCTTGAAATTACAGAAGTCTGTGACAGAACCTTGCGTAGTAAGGGCCCAGCCCTGTTGTTTGAAAACCCGACGGGTTCTGACATACCGTTGCTGGGTAATCTGTTTGGCACACCCGAACGGGTAGCTTACGGCATGGGTGAGGACTCGGTGGAAGCGTTGCGAGAAGTGGGCAAATTGCTAGCGTTCCTAAAGGAGCCTGATCCCCCTAAAGGGTTGAAGGAGGCCTGGAACACACTGCCAGTGTTCAAGAAGGTACTGGATATGGCTCCCAAAACGACTCGCTCTGCGGCGTGTCAGCAGCACGAGTGGGATACCGTTGATTTATCTCGCCTGCCTATTCAGACATGTTGGCCGGGCGATGCAGGTCCGTTGATTACTTGGGGTCTGGTGATTACCAAGGGGCCGCATAAAAAACGGCAAAATATGGGAATCTATCGTCAACAGGTGATAGGGCCAAACAAGACCATCATGCGCTGGCTAAGTCACCGGGGTGGCGCACTGGATTTCCGCGAATGGCAACAATCCAATCCGGGCGAGCCGTTCCCGATCGCGGTGGTACTGGGTGCTGATCCTGCCACCATACTGGCTGCTGTCACACCCATACCCGATACGCTTTCCGAACATGCATTCGCCGGTTTGCTCAGAGGTGAGAGAACCTTGCTTACAACGGCCGTGCTTTCAGATCTGCAGGTACCAGCTTCAGCCGAATTCGTGCTGGAAGGCTATTTGTATCCCGATGAAACTGCGCCAGAGGGGCCGTTCGGCGATCACACTGGCTATTACAACGAGGTGGATGAATTTCCGGTGTTTACGATTGAAAAAGTCACGCATCGTACCGATCCTATTTACCATTCCACGTACACCGGGCGTCCACCCGATGAGCCGGCCATTTTGGGCGTTGCGCTCAATGAGGTGTTTGTGCCGATCTTGCAGAAGCAGTTTCCGGAGATAGTGGATTTTTATCTGCCGCCTGAAGGCTGTTCCTATCGCATGGCGGTGGTCAGCATGAAAAAGCAGTATCCCGGGCATGCCAAGCGGGTCATGATGGGTATCTGGTCTTTTCTGCGACAGTTCATGTACACCAAGTTTGTCATCGTGGTGGACGACGACGTCGACGCTCGTTCATGGGAGGATGTTATCTGGGCGATAACGACTCGAATGGATCCGATCCGTGACACTACCTTGATCGATAACACGCCTATCGACTATCTTGATTTTGCATCGCCGGTATCAGGACTGGGCTCGAAAATGGGTATGGATGCTACCAACAAGATGCCGGGTGAAACAGACAGGGAATGGGGCGAGCCCATTACTATGAGCTCGTCGGTCAAGCAGCGCGTGGATGGGATGTGGGTTAGTCTGGGCTTGTAATCTAGGGTTACAACCGCTAGCTGACTAACGTACTGTAAATACTGGCATAGTGGTTAAAGGGTGTTTATGGACGTCGGGGCAGGTTGGGTGCAACAGCGGCAATCTGGCATTGGTTTCAATGATCTGAGTGCTATGGTCTACGAGCTCGTTGCCAGCTTGAGCGTCAGAGCTCCGCGCAAGCAGACTCAGGATCCGCATACTCGCAGACACTACTTGCCGCAGGATTGCCTCAATGAGTTGATGGATTTCCATGTTCGTAACAGCACTCATTGGCTGAACTGCTACCAGCGCAAGCTAAGCTTCGACCGGGCAATCGAGGTCGATAAAATTAGCGTAATGGCTCAGGCGGATTGTCTCGAGCTGGGGTAGCCGGGCTGCCATTTCTCTGGCAGGCAGAGGTTTGGAAAAGTGATATCCCTGATAACCTTCGCAACCTTCTGCGGCCAGTAATGGCAGTACTTCACCGTCTTCCACACCCTCTGCTATCACCCGAATCCCTAGCGTTCTGGCCAGCGCGATGATACTTTTGACCACGGTAACGGCGTGTGGAAACCGGTGGATGTCAGCGATAAAAGATCGATCAATCTTGAGATGATCCAGTGGCAGCTGACTCAAATAGGCTAGCGAGGAATACCCGGTTCCAAAGTCATCCAGTGAGATCTGGATTCCCAGCTTTTTCAGATGATTGATAATGTTGGTCTCGATGGTCTGCACCAGTGCTGACTCGGTAATTTCAAGAACCAGGCTATCGGGTCGCATTGAGTGCTCGTTTAGTATCGCTTCAACACGCTGCACGAAATGCGGCATACCCAGTTGACGTGCTGACACGTTGACCGACATGGTAGTGGCCGGACTGATTAGACCTTTGCACAACCAGATGCGATGTTGCCCGCACGCCTGACTGATTGCCCATTCGCCCAGCTCTCCAATCAACCCGGTTTCTTCCAGCACATCAATAAAAACACTTGGGCTGATGTGTTCGCCTGAATCCTGAGGCCAGCGTAGCAGGGCTTCAAACCCGAGGAGTTTACCTTCCTTGATAAGCAGCTGAGGTTGATAGAAGAGTTCGAAATCCTGCCGGTCTACGGCCCGCCGCAAGCTGGTTATGAGTACAGAACGATCACGTTGAGCCTGGTCCAGTTCAGCGGTGAAAAAAACATGTCTTGAGCGTCCGGACAGTTTGGCCCGATAAAGCGCCACGTCCGCCTGCTTGATCAGTGTGCTTGCGTCAATATCAAGCGTCTTCTGATCACCCGTTGCCAACGAGATGCCGATGCTTGCCGACACATAGACCTCCTCCATCTGCAGCAGGAACGGTTGTTTGAGTGCATGCACGATACTGTCCGCTACGATACTGGCACCCTGATAGTGTTCCAGAGAACACAGGGTCACGGTAAACTCATCCCCCCCCAGTCGCGCAACAGTATCGTCGTCTCGAACCGTCTGGCGAATTCTATAGGCCACCTGCTGCAGTAACTCGTCGCCAGCATCATGGCCTAGCGTATCGTTAACGGCTTTGAAGCCATCAAGGTCAATGAACAGCAAGGCAATGACACCTAACGGTTTGCGCTGCTCCAGAGACAGAGCAAGATGTTCCAGAAAACTGTTTCGATTAGGCAAACCCGTTAACGCGTCGTGGTGAGCAATCTGTTGTAGACGTTTTTCAGCAATGTATTGCTCAGTGATGTCCATCACCACAACCAGACCACCTGTCAGCAATTTAAGAGAATTGATCAGGCCTGTAGCACTGATGCTGACCCAGATAGGCTGATCGTTTTGTGATAAAAGCTTCGAGACGCCGCGATAAGTGTCGCCCCGGTTCAGCGCATTGCGCATATCCATGAGCGTCTGGGCACGATCATCTTCGTGAAGTGCCTCTATCCAGCCACTACCTTCATTTTTTTCAAGCGACTGACCACTTAACTGACACCACATGTCGTTGGCGTAATCACAGGTCCATTCTTCGTCCAGTTTGATGATGCCCACGGGAGCAAGCTTGGTCAGAGTCTTGTACTGGACAACCGTATTCTGTAGTTCACGGGCGGAGTGAATGCGGTCACTGATATCGTTCACGATGAGTGTCGTGAAGAGGTGTTCATCGATGCGGGTATGGAATACGGCCATTTCCACAGCGAAATACTGACCATCGGTATTCGAGGCCTGGATATTGGTAAGGTTCAGGGGGCGAGCATCGTGTACCCGCAATGTATGGTGATAGTCAGCCGCATGTTCGCGTATCTGCTGCATCACTGTAGCAGGCAGAAATACACTGGCAGACGAACCCAGCGCACGACTGGCAGCCACCCCGAACATTTTTTCACAGGCCGGATTGAAAGCGGTTACCCGCGCGTGTTCATCAATCGTCATGACACCATCAAATGTGGCATCCAGTAGCGTAACCAGTTGGCGACTAGTCTGGCCTATATCGGCAATGACATTATTAATGCCTCGGTTAACGATACTGTTCAGGTGTACGCGGATAAATGCATCGAGCATCGATTGCAAACGGTTGACTAAAACTAGATCAAATCGAAAGCGCGCATTGGCAACAAATAACAGTGCCTGCACCTGATCCTCTTCACGCAGCGGCAACAGAGCATATGAGCGTATGCGAGGATGGCAGCTGGGCAGGTTGGCCGTAATCATACTGGCGGGGTCGTTAGAGAAAACAGCTTTTCTGTTTTCGCTGACGTTGCGCAAAAGTGCGTCGCTCTGGCGGTTTAACAGCGTGTCATGTTGTCTTGAAACCGTGCCGTCGAGTTCGATCGATATCACTGCATCGAGTGTAACCAGCTCATCGGCCTCCAGACGCAGAACACAACCATAGTGCGCGTCGGTAAGTCCCAGAGCCTCAATAATCAATTCTTCGCCCAGCTCGCGTAGTGACAGACCACGCGCCACTCTATCGCCGACACGTTCCAGGAAACGATTCTGAATGTTGTCGACAGCTAGTCGGACCTCATGATCAGCCCGTCTGTCAGTGCCCACTTCGCTCACTGGAATCTGGTTTCCTCGGCCTGTTCACTGACGCATCGGCGGTAAGGGATGCGGCTACTGCACAATCAGTTGTTACCCTTGACAACACTCTGATATACAACAGATCAGTGTAGTGCAAGGATGGCATTGTGCAGAAAGGAACGAGGTAATACGAGAGTCATTCGTGTTACGCAGCAGTCGGGTTTCTGACGTCTGCTCGCAGACCACCGACTGAATATCCGGTTTTCAGCGAGCTGATACCCAAGTACGAAGCGCTTTCAACTGACCTTCATCTCCGGCCGGCATAGCCACCAGTGGTACACGTGTAAAGCCGATTGATGCCGCCAGCTCGCTGCATCGATGACTGTTGACCAAAAGTCTGGAGTGCAACAGTGCGGGTTCATACTCACGGGCCAGAGTCATCAGATTCAGCAGTGTCTCGTTGCTACCGATACTTACGATATCCGGAGGCCGCTTTTCAAAGGCTTCATTGATGAGCGAGTGGGGGACTGCCGGCATAGTTCGGCGATATACAGCGTGTGTGCTGACTGTCCATCCCATGGGCTGCAGTTGTTCGGCGATTAGCGATCGACCGTCAACGCCTTTGACGATCAATAAAGATTGCGCAGGCAGACGCTGAAGCTGGCGCACGCAGGATTCACTATTAAATGGAGCAAGGGGCTTTGTACCCAATGGCTGATGAAACGTTGATAACAGTTTCGCTGTGGCGTTGCCAATGGCGTGTACCTGTACTCCGATCCATGGAAGGGGATGTTGTGCATGTGCATGAAGAACCGCATTCTGACTGGTAAACAGCACGATATCTGCCGTGTCCAGAAGTGGCCCCAGCAACTGCCCGGAATCAAATGCTTCAATAGCCAGACACGGTATATGGCTTACTTTGAATCCCATTTTCCTGCATTCCTGAGCGAACGGCAACTGTTGCCCCAGTGGTCTTGTAATCAGGATATGTGCGACAAAGTCAGGCATGAGTCTAGTATGAGGCTTTAGAAGGCGTGGTTGCAGTGAAGATTCGCGCGCTCTGGCTGTTGAATCAGTACACTATCGGCTTTCCTGCAATGCGGTCGAGTTCGGCACTTCATGACTACTAAAATTCCACCCGATACGATCTCTGATCCGGATTCGACCGCTGTAGATTCTCAGTCAAATACGCTTTGGGGTGGGCGGTTTTCAGAATCAACGGATGAATTCGTGCAGGCATTCACGGCATCTGTTCTGTTCGATCAACGCCTGTATCGTCAGGATATCGCAGGCTCTCGTGCACATGCCACCATGCTCCTGCGTATCGGTGTACTCACGGACAAAGACCACACAGCCATACAGTCGGGTCTGAACGATATAGGGGCAGACATTGAGGCAGGCAACTTTGAATGGTCAGTAGCGCTGGAAGATGTGCACATGAACATCGAAGCTGCCCTGACTGCCCGAATCGGAGATGCCGGGAAACGATTGCACACGGGCAGATCACGCAATGATCAGGTCGCTACAGACATACGCCTTTATCTTCGAGATGCCTGTGATGCCACTGCGCTGGAATATCGTCGACTTCTACAGGGTCTGCTAAATCTGGCAGACACCCATGCCGGCACCATCATGCCAGGGTTTACACATCTGCAAACCGCACAGCCGGTCACGTTTGGCCACCACGTCATGGCATGGTTCGAAATGATACTGCGTGATCTGGACCGACTGGCCGACACGCGAAGACGGATTAACCAGATGCCGCTGGGTGCGGCGGCACTGGCAGGCACCTCATACCCGATCGATAGACAGATCACCTGTGAGCTACTGGGATTCGATGGTGTTTGCGAGAACTCGCTGGACGCAGTCAGTGACCGGGATTTCGCCATCGAGTTTTGCTCTACTACCGCTATATCGCTCATGCACCTTTCACGAATTGCTGAGGAGCTGGTGCTATGGATGTCTGCCCAGTTTAATTTTATCGATTTGCCGGATCGCTTCTGTACCGGTTCGTCCATCATGCCGCAGAAGAAAAATCCGGATGTCCCAGAACTGGTGCGTGGCAAGACAGGTAGAGCTTACGGCAATCTGATGTCCCTGCTAACACTGATGAAGAGCCAGCCACTGGCCTACAACAAGGACAATCAGGAAGACAAGGAACCCCTGTTTGATTCCGTCGATACGTTGTTCGGATGCCTGCGTGCCTTCGCCGATATGCTGCCGGCCATTGAAGTGCGCAAGGAGTCCATGAGACTGGCAGCCAAATCGGGTTTTTCAACGGCCACCGACTTGGCTGATTACCTGGTACGCAAGGGTCTGGCATTTCGTGATGCGCACGAAGTCGTGGGTTTGGCTGTGGCGTACGGCGTGGAGAACGAACAGGATCTGGCAGACATGCCGTTATCCGTTCTTCAGGGTTTCAGCGAACACATTGGCGAGGATGTATTCGATGTGTTGACTCTGGAAGGCTCGGTTGCCGCGCGTAATCACCTCGGAGGCACTGCTCCGGAAGCCGTAACGGCAGCCGTTCAACGGGCACGGCTGCGACTGGAACAGATTTACATACCGAATTGACGCTTGAACCAAGTGGATACATCAACCACTTCGTCGGCGCTGACGCTATGAGCAATAGCATAGGAGTGCCATTCAAGGTTTACGCTGTGCGCTTGCAGTGCATCTCGTGACTGCTCGGCGTAGCGAATCTGGATAACATCATCCGCCTCACCGTGCGCCATGAAAACCGGTACAGAAAGTCTGTCGTCTGTAATGAGTGGAATTGCATCATCCTGAATAGGCATGTAGGTGGACAACGCCAGAATGCCACCCAGTTTGTGTTTGCCGGTTAGCCCTGCGTACAAGGCGATGGCACCACCTTGCGAAAATCCGGCAAGCGTAATGCGGCTGGCCGGAATGCCGCGTTCTATTTCATTATCGATGAGATCACTGATCAGGGAGGCAGACTCCTTGATGCCTGCGCTGTCTTGCTGACGGCTGCCAAAATCCAGAGAGTTGATGTCGTACCAGCCACGCATGGCAGCACCGCCGTTAACGCTGATAGGACGAACGGGGGCATGTGGGAACAGAAACCGGACGCCCGGGCGTTGTAACAACTGCAGTTCCGGCACAATGGGCTCGAAATCGTGCCCGCTGGCACCCAGGCCGTGCAGCCAGATCACTGCGTATTCGCAGTGTTCCGCCGTGGTTATCTCGATGCAATCGAGCAATTTCTGAGACATGAGCGGTGAATGGTCAAGCTATGGCGTTATCGCGGTGCGAGTATACTCCAAAGCCCGAACCTCGAGAGTGCCTGCTATCGTGTTGAAATCCCCCGCGAACCTGCCTGGCCTGCTGGTGATTGCGAGTCTTCTCGTCAGTATTCTGAGCGCTTGTGGTAATAAAGGTGATCTGTTTCTCATTCCTGACTCGGTGACTGAGCAGGAACTTCAGCAGCTAGAGCAGAATCTGAGTGGTCCCGACGCGGTGCTCAATGAATCTTCATCTATCGGACCGGATGGCAGCTCGTCCGAAGACGACTCTGATGAATCCGAAAAGTCCGTAAACCCCAATAAAAAGAACGCACCTTCCCGTAATTGATTATGTACAACCTGTATTCATGAACGCATTCCATCGACACAACGGCTCGCTGATGAGCGAGCAGAAGAGCCTGACTTCTCTGGCCGAAGAATTCGGCACACCTCTTTATGTCTACAACCGGCGCGCAATAGAGACGGCGTGGACCGAGTTTGCCACAGCGCTGGAGGGTCATCCGCATCTGATTTGCTATGCCGTCAAAGCCAACAGCAATCTGGCGGTTCTCAATACGCTTGCGCGACTGGGCTCCGGATTCGACATTGTCTCTGGAGGTGAGCTGAAGCGGGTGCTGGCGGCGGGAGGGACGCCTGAAAAAATCGTTTTCTCCGGTGTGGGAAAAAGTGAAAAGGAAATGGTGGCTGGGCTAGAGGCAGGCATACGCTGCTTCAATGTTGAATCAGCATCGGAGCTTGAGCGACTGGCCACGGTGGCAGCTGCCCATGGTGCCACCGCCCAGATATCGCTACGTATCAATCCGGATGTCGATGCACAGACTCACCCTTATATTTCCACGGGGCTGAAGGAGAACAAGTTCGGTATCGGTATGGCTGATGCCAGGACCACCTATCGCCGGGCCGCAGAATTACCCTCTATTGATGTTCAGGGCATAGATTGTCACATAGGATCGCAGCTGACTCGACTGGAACCCTATGCAGATGCATTTGCACTGCTGGTCGAGATGGTGGACTCACTGGCCAGTGAAGGCATAACGTTATCGCATATAGACGTCGGCGGTGGGCAGGGCATTCAGTACAGTGCGGATGAGGAATCGATGGATATTGCCTCCTGGGCAAGCTGCATTCGTAGCGCTGTGGGCGATCGTAATCTTGAAATACTGGTAGAGCCTGGTCGTTATATCGTTGGTCAGGCGGGTGTCTTGCTGACGCGGGTGGAGTACCTGAAGAGTAACGAGGAGCGCCATTTCGCGGTAGTGGATGCTGCTATGAATGACCTTATTCGACCCGCGCTTTATAGCGCCTGGCAGGACATTGAAGCTGTCGAAACACTCGAAAGAGTACAAAATACCTACGACGTTGTGGGTCCAATCTGCGAATCTGCAGACTTTCTGGGTAAGCAGCGTTCACTGGCTATTGCCGAAAAAGACCTTCTTTGCATCCGCTCGTCGGGTGCGTATGCATCTGTAATGAGTTCAAATTATAATACTCGACCACGAGCTGCAGAGGTCATGGTGGACGGCGAGAATGCATTTCTGGTGCGTGCCAGAGAAGAAACTGAAGCATTATTTGCCAACGAATTCATACTGCCATGAGGCCTGTTTCGTTCACCAAGATGCACGGTCTGGGCAACGACTTCATGGTGGTTGACAACCTTGCAGAACACATCCGGTTCAGCACCGAAGATATCTGCAAACTCTCCGACAGGCACACGGGAATCGGCTTTGATCAACTGCTGGTTGTCAGCCGTGCATCAGTACCTGATGCGGAATTTGACTACCGGATTTACAACTCTGATGGCAATGAGGTAGAGCACTGCGGAAACGGTGCTCGCTGCTTCGCAAGGTTTGTTCACGACAAGCAGTTGAGCACTAGCCGTTCGATACGAGTCAACACCCTCAACGGCATTATTACCCTTGTTTTACAGGATAATAATGATGTGACTGTCCGTATGGGGGTACCTGTTTTCGAACCTTCTGCCATACCGTTTGTGGCCGACGAAACGCAGGCATTCTACTCACTGGAAGTTGCCGGACAGGTATTGCAAGTCGGTGCCGCAGGTATAGGAAACCCCCATGTACTGTTGCAAGTTGATGACATCGAAACGGCGGCTGTCGAACACCTCGGTCCACTGCTGGAAAGCCACCCCAATTTTCCGAACCGGGTGAATGTCGGCTTCATGCAGATCATCAATCGACAACGCATTCGGCTACGCGTTTTTGAACGTGGTGTCGGCGAAACAATGGCCTGTGGTTCGGGTGCCTGTGCAGCGGTTGCTATCGCCCATCGACAAGGATTACTTGACAAGACGGCCACTGTGACCTTACCCGGCGGAGATTTGCAACTTCACTGGCCTGATGAAAATACATCGATTGAAATGACGGGCCCATGTTCTACAGTCTTTGAGGGACACACGAGAATGTAGAGAAAAATGCAACCCGAACAAAACGATCTGGGCAACGAGCTCAACGACAAAGCCGTGCTTGGATTCCTGATGAGGAACCCGGAGTTCTTCGTCAACAATCAGGACATTCTGCCAAGGCTGCGGATACCGCACGACGCAGGCAAAGCGGTTTCACTGATTGAAAAGCAGGTATCCGTGTTACGCGGAAAATGCGGAACGCTGGAAAACAGTTTGCGAGACCTGATAGCGGTAGCTCGCGAGAACGAGAATCTGCATCAGCGATTGCATGTGCTTATTCAGGAAATTATTTCTGCGCCGAAGCTTGAGCGTATCGTCAGCCTGACTCGCAGCAGCCTGTGCGAAAATTTTAACGCAGATGATGTACAGCTATTGCTGGTTGCCAACAAGGCAGCACCCAGGACCCGAAATAAGGACGCTGTTGTTTGTGACGTTAAACCACCTACCAGACGACGCAGAGCTCGCGCGATTGACGGGTTGACCGTGGTCGCTGCCGACAGTGATGTGCTGGAACTGTTTGCTGAGCTTTTCGACTCAGGCGAGACGCTGTGCGGTTTGCCCAGTACCGAGAACATCGCGTGTTTCGTGGGTCAGGACAGTGCCAATATCGCCTCGGCCGCACTGATTCCGTTGGTTTATGAGGACAAGTTAGGCGTTGTCATGCTGACCAGTCGCGACGAATCGCGTTTCGCCACGGGCAAAGGGGTGATGTTTCTTAACCAGTTGGGCGAGTTGCTGAGCAGACGGCTGCATAGCTACGGCGCTATAACGCCATCGTTGGTCCAATGAGTGCGTTTGAGCAGGAAATCGACGACTACTTGGAAGACTTGCGGGTAGCCCGAAGGTGTTCGCCGCACACGGTCAGCAATTACGCCCGTGATCTCAAAGCGATAGCTCGGTCGGCTGCCACGCGGGAAATCGGAAGCTGGCAGAGCATGCTGGGAAACGATGTGCGCGCCATTATCGCAGAACAACACCGTGACGGCATAGCGGGACGATCGCTGGCCAGACGCTTGTCGGCATTGCGAGGTTTGTACAATTATCTGATTGCCCTGGGTCGTTGTGAGCTGAACCCGGCACAGGATATTCTGGCGCCGAAGGACAAGAAGGCACTGCCGGCAACACTGGATCCGGAGGAGGTCAGTCGCTTGCTGGCTCAGAACCTCAACGATCCCATGATCTGCCGCGATCTAGCCATGTTCGAGCTGATGTATTCGTCCGGATTACGACTGGCAGAACTGGTCAGCATTGATCTGGTCGATCTAGATCTGAGCGTCGGACAGGTGCGCGTCACGGGTAAAGGCGGGAAAGTGCGTGATCTGCCGGTAGGCGAACATGCAGTGGGTGCTATCAACAAATGGCTGGGTTACCGCCGCAGCCTTCCGGGGGCCGACGACAGAGCGGTATTTCTGAGCTCGCGCGGCAAACGCATAGCGCCAAGAACCGTCCAGATGAGACTGAAAAAACTGGCAGAGTCTCAAGGACTGGACCGGGATTGTTATCCGCACATGCTACGGCATTCCTTTGCCAGCCATCTTCTGGAAAGTAGCGGTGATCTTCGTGCTGTTCAGGAGCTTCTGGGGCATGCCGATATAAGCTCGACGCAGATTTATACTCATCTGGATTTTCAACATCTGGCTCAGGTGTATGATGAGTCCCACCCGCGAGCCAGGCACAACCGCGTTACTGAGGAGCGATGACAAGCCAGAGCAAGTGCCTGACACTTGACTGAGCACCCTTCCCTGATTGCTGGCTTGTTACCCGGATGTAGAAGAATCTACCAGGGAGTATTGGCTGAAAAGCCCGTTACTCTGCAGGTTTTTGTCCAGCTGGACCTTGCGTGATCGCCCTCCCTGAGTGGCCGTGAGTCTGTCGCCGGGCTGGTAGAGGTAGGGTGGCATCAGCATGGTCTGCAATACACTATGTTGAACCTTGCAGGCAACAATCAACGCGTTTTCACCAACGCCTATGTCACGTGCTATGTCGTCGGCTGTGATGTCCGAGACCGACACGGTTTTCGCCTCGTTCGCCGGATCGATTTCGTCACGCAGAACGCGCACCGGCAACACGCTTCGAGCAATAAATTCTATACCCATGCAGATACCGGTTTCGCCTTGGGCCTGCACCCAGCGGATTATCCCCAGAGAGGCCTCTATTTTACTGCTCTCCGCTGCGGATGGACTTCGCAGGGCCGTATTGGGCTCTGTCACGCTGATCAGCTCACCGACCTGAACCAGACCCGGTCGACACAGATTATTCTGGATGCAAATACCCTGTAAGGACAAGTTGGTGACTATCCAGCCCGAGGCCTCATTACTCGGAGTATCCGCAGGCCTGTACAGCAAATGCGCACAAACTTCTTTGTGTCCGAAAACTACTCGCTGAGAGATTGATGTTATCCGGCGTGCCGAGCGACGGCGACGTGTTCGTGCCAGTGCCATGCGTAGCCTGGCAAGTGACTGGCGTTCGAGCATATCGTTTCCCGGAACGCCGCTCGATTTTGTGCTTATGCGCGCCGAGTATGAGTCTATACGCTGCAGGACACGCGCTACGCTGAAGCAGCGCAGGTGAGTTGCACTGCCACCCGGCAGGCTCAGTTTAGGCTCAGGACGAGAGCCCAGCTCGAGATTAACGGCATAGTGATTGATGCCCGACCCCACGGCTTCCCCGGGCTGTTCAATCTGGATATCCGGTACACAGGTTTTGATAAAACCCAGTAACAGGGGGAGCTGTCGGACGCGTTGCTGTGCCAGATCTGCGATGCACACCAGCAGGATGAATCGATAATGGTCCTGCAATGAGGGAAGGTCACGATTCTGCCCGGCTGACAGGAGCTGGTGCTTGTCTGCTAAGGCATAGAGCTGGTGTGCATCTTTGATCAAAGCGGTTGGGACAGGTCGGTAGGCATGAGCGAGCGCCTCTGTCTGGCGCGCAAGTGCCTGCATGGCACGACGTGCATCGTCGGCCAACGGTGGCTGGCTATCGGACAGCAGAATTTTGAAGGAGAAGGCCTCTTCACGCAGCAGTGATTCAGCGAGCCTGGCATTGCGAAAGAATTCACGCGAAAGTGGTAATGGCTGCGCTTGCGTCATATCGGCAAGGTGCACGTACAGCTCTCTGAGTACTGGAATGAAACAGCTCAGCACCGCGCGTCTCTGTTGTAGATCGTTGTGCAGGCGGTTGCTGTGTTTCAGACCCCGGTATATTTCGCGGGCATCAGCCTCAGACTCCAATGGGCGCAACGACGCCAGCCAGTGTGCGACACCGTCGGGATTCACTGGAAAGCTACCGGTATCGGCTACGGTGCGCTGAGGAACTGTCAATTGCATGGCGAGAGGCTACCACAGCACAGCGCACAGTATTCATGGCACCGTATAAGCGATCAGCAGGTACACTTGTACGTCTTGCAAAGGGGGTAGAAGTTGTGGAACAGTTCCGCGGAACCACGATTTGTTCAGTGCGTCGAGGTAACCAGGTAGTCATAGGAGGCGATGGCCAGGTCAGCATGGGCAACGTCATCATGAAGGGCAACGCCCGCAAGGTAAGACGACTTTACAAAGACCAAGTGTTGGCAGGTTTCGCGGGCGGTACGGCAGATGCGTTTACGTTGTTCGAGCGTTTCGAAGCCAAGCTGGAAGCCCATGGCGGCCAACTTACTCGCGCAGCAGTGGAGCTGGCCAAGGACTGGCGCACGGATCGAATGCTGAGACGCCTGGAAGCTTTGCTGGCGGTTGCCGACGATACGGCCTCGCTGGTAATAACCGGTAATGGTGATGTCATTGAGCCGGAAGGTGGTCTTATATCCATTGGTTCAGGTGGCGATTTCGCCAAAGCCGCCGCCAGAGCCTTACTTGAGCACACTGAGCTGGATGCAGAGACGATTGTTCGGCACAGTCTTGAAACGGCTGCTGATATCTGCATCTATACCAACAATAATCTAACCATCGAAACACTGAACTTCGACCAGTAACCCAAGACAACGTCATTGTTCATGACGCAGTACTTACGCACTTTGAAGTTTAGCAACTGACAGACCACGAGACCGTATTCACAGCCATGTCGAACATGACACCCCGAGAAATTGTTCAGGAACTTGATAAGCACATCATCGGGCAGGCTGCTGCCAAGCGTGCTGTTGCCATAGCCTTGCGTAATCGCTGGCGTCGTCAGCAGCTCGATGAGGCACTGAAAAATGAAATCACGCCAAAAAATATACTGATGATCGGCCCAACCGGTGTGGGCAAGACGGAGATTGCCCGACGTCTGGCAAAGCTTGCCAATGCGCCGTTCATTAAAGTTGAGGCCACCAAATTTACCGAGGTAGGTTACGTAGGTCGGGATGTCGAGTCCATCATCCGTGATCTGGCTGATGTGGCACTCAAGGAAACCCGCGAGCAGGCCATGCAGAAGTTGCGCAACCGTGCAGAGGATGCTGCTGAAGAACGTGTACTGGATGCGCTGTTGCCGCCCGCCAAGAGTGTTGGCGCAAGCGTCAGTGTGACACCCGAGAATTCCACACGTCAGAAATTTCGTAAAAAACTGCGTGAAGGCGACCTGGATGACAAGGAAATAGAAATTGATGTGAGCAGCCAGCCAGCTAGCGTGGAAATCATGGCGCCTCCCGGTATGGAGGAAATGTCTCAGCAGTTACAGGGCATGTTCCAGAATCTGGGTGGCGAGCGTACCAGCAAGCGCAAGATGCCAATCAGGGAAGCCATGAAGCTGTTGATAGACGAAGAAGCATCAAAGCTTGTCAATGATGAAGAACTCAAAACCCAGGCACTTGAGAATATCGAACAGAACGGTATCGTATTCATTGACGAGATAGACAAGGTTGCACGTGGCGGTGAGCAAACTTCCGGTGCAGACGTGTCGCGCGATGGTGTACAGCGCGATTTACTGCCATTGATTGAGGGCAGTACTGTGTCTACCAAGTTCGGCATGATAAAGACGGATCACATTCTGTTTATCGCCTGTGGTGCTTTTCATCTGTCCAAGCCTTCGGATCTGATTCCCGAGCTGCAAGGCAGGCTGCCGATTCGAGTAGAGCTCGAAGCTCTGACTACGCAAGATTTCGTCCGTATTCTGAGCGAGCCCGATGCATCGCTGACAGAGCAGGCGGTAGCCTTGCTAGGTACCGAAGATGTCACCCTTGAATTTACAGCGGACGGTTTATCACGTATCGCCGAGGTTGCCTGGCAAGTGAATGAGAGCACGCAGAATATTGGTGCACGCCGATTACACACGGTTATGGAAAGGCTACTGGAAAATGCCTCGTTCGAAGCTTCGGACAAAGCTGGTAGTCAAGTGGTCGTGAATGCCGATTATGTGGATAGCCATCTGGGGGATCTTGTACAGGACGTAGATTTGAGCCGATACATCCTTTAGCAGAATGGCGCTGAATATCCCGGAAACAAGTTCTAGGCAGCACGGACTATTGATCTGTACTTTCCACTCGCTATTTTCCAGTCCGCGTACCGTCACAAGAGCGACCTAGCATGCCCAGACCTACCGATATCAAGCTTCACCAGAAAAGCCGTGTTCTGGAATTGCAGTTCGACGACGGTTACGAATGCAACCTGACGTGTGAATACTTGCGTGTCAATTCTCCTTCGGCAGAGGTACAGGGTCACGGGCCGGGACAGGAGGTGCTACAGACGGGCAAGCAGGGCGTCGGTATTTCTGGGCTTGAGCCCACCGGAAACTATGCTCTGAAGATCATCTTTGATGACGGCCATGATTCGGGGCTGTTCACTTGGGATTATCTGTACGGGCTCGGCAGGCATTACGAGAAGAACTGGCAGGACTATCTGGCCAGACTCGAGGCTGCTGGCAAGAGTCGATATTCTTCATGAATACATTGATCCAGCAAGACGTTAACGAGGTATTCAAGGCGTGAGCGAGAACAAAACACACTTTGGTTACCAGAACGTCGATGCCAGTGCGAAAGCTGGCATGGTCGGGCAGGTATTTGATTCTGTTGCAGCCAAATACGATGTCATGAACGATTTCATGTCGTTTGGTGTGCACCGCCTCTGGAAGCGCTTCACGATTGACCAGTCTGGTGTACGAGCGGGTCAGAGTATTCTGGATATAGCGGGTGGAACCGGTGATCTGGCCGCTCAGTTTTCTCGTCGCGTGGGTAAAGCGGGCCAGGTCGTCTTGGCCGACATCAATGCATCCATGCTGCGTACCGGTCGCGACAAACTTCTGGACTCGGGGCTGATCGGCAATATCGTCTATACACAGGCCAATGCTGAAGAGCTGCCGTTTGAAGACGAATCGTTTGACTGTATCACTATCGCTTTTGGCTTGCGCAATGTAACCGACAAGGACAAAGCGCTAGTATCCATGAATCGCGTTCTGAAGCCGGGTGGGCGTCTGCTTATTCTGGAGTTTTCCAAACCGGTATTGCCTCTATTGAGCAAGGCCTACGACGCCTATTCCTTTTCTGCGTTGCCTCTCATGGGTAAGCTGGTTGCCAACGACGCTGAGAGCTATCGCTATCTGGCTGAATCCATCCGAATGCATCCGGATCAGGCAACACTGGAGAACATGATGGGCAATGCAGGGTTTGCAAAGACTCGTTATCACAACCTGACAGGCGGTGTAGTTGCACTGCACAAGGGCTTCAAGGTCTGATTCAGCCGACGCATAGATTATGGATCTTCCCCTCCCCCTGCGAGTGACAGCCGAGCGCGGCATTGAAGCGCTGCTGCGACTGGATCCGGAAACGCGCGAACGACTGGGCGCGCTAGACGGTAAAGTGATTGCTATTCATGTGACGTTGCCTGAGTTGGACATTGTGTTGTCCATTGTGGACAAGCACATCTACTTTATCGGAGTGATTGACACGCCTGCAGATACCACGTTGACAGGCACGCTGAGTGCCTTACGTTCGATGTCGACGGGCAACGACGCCTTGTACCGGGGAGAGGTTACTGTAGAAGGTGACATCGGTACCGGCCAGCAACTCAGGCAAATCGTCGCCGAGCTGGATCCTGACTGGGAAGCTTTCTTGTCACCACTCGTTGGAGATTCTTTGGTACACCGTGCTGGCGTGGCCGGTGGACTGTTGAGTAGCTGGATGAAGCGCACGCAAGAGGCAATGTCACAGAACACAAGTGAGTATCTGCAGGAGGAAGTGCAATTGCTGGCACCCAACTCCGAGGTGAACGCCTATTGTGCTGAGGTTGACGATATTCGAGCCAGCGTGGATCGACTTGACGCACGAGTACAGCAACTTGAGACAACTGACCGGCGCCAGCTGGGAGAAAACGATTGATGATCCTCAATCGTCTGACCAGGTTTGCGCGCATTGAACATGTCATGGTCAAGTATGCGCTAGAAGAATTGTTGCTTGATCAGACCCCTGTGAGCGCATTGCAGCATGTCTTCCTGTTGTCACCGACGCGCTGGCTGCACAAAGAGACTCGCAACTTGCCACGCGGTGAACGTATCCGGCTAGCCTTAGAGGAACTGGGTCCGGTATTCGTCAAGCTCGGACAGATGCTGTCTACTCGACGTGATCTGCTGCCTGACGATATCGGTAACGAACTAACGGTGCTGCAAGACAAGGTCAAGCCATTTCCCAGTGATGTGGCGCGGGCCGAGATAGAAAGCGCATTGGGTGAGCGTATTGAAGTAGCGTTCAAGCATTTCGAAGACGTACCGATTGCATCGGCATCCATTGCGCAGGTTCACGGCGTTGAACTGCACGACGGCACTCAGGCAGTAGTCAAGGTGTTGCGGCCTGATATCAAATACACGATCGACAGGGATATTAGCCTGATGTATGTGCTGGCCGATATGGCGGCCTGGGCATTGCAGGATGGACAACGTCTGCGTCCACGTGAGGTCGTGGCAGAATATGACAGAACCATACACGATGAGTTGAATCTGGTAGCCGAGGCTACCAACGCAGTGGTGCTGCGTAACAATTTCAAGGATTCTGACACGCTGTACATTCCTGAAATCTACTGGGAGTACACACGCAACTCTGTACTGGTTCAGGAACGTATCTCAGGCATACCGATTCGCGACATAGCCAGTATGGAGGCGATAGGCATGAACATGAAAAAACTGGCCGAGCACGGTGTGGAGATTTTCTATACACAAGTGTTCGACCATAATTTCTTTCATGCAGACATGCACCCGGGCAACATCTTTGTATCCACCGAGAATCCGGATCACCCACAGTACATTGCTGTGGACTTTGGTATTGTCGGTTCACTGACCGACGAAGACCAACAGTACATCGGTGAAAATCTATTGGCGTTTTTCCAACGTGATTACCGGCGTGTCGCTCAACTACATATCGATTCGGGCTGGGTGCCCAGCCACACGCGAGTCAGTGAGCTTGAGGCTGGCGTTCGTGCCGTGTGTGAGCCCATATTCGACAAACCGTTGTCGGAGATATCCTTCGGTGATGTGTTACTTAAACTGTTTCATGTGGCTCGACGGTTCGAGATGGAGGTACAACCTCAGCTGGTTCTGCTCCAGAAAACGTTGCTCAACATAGAAGGACTGGGTAGACAGTTGTATCCTGACCTGGATCTGTGGGCAACCGGTAGACCGTTTTTGCAGCGCTGGGTGGTCAAGCGGAATAATCCTCAAGTCTTGCTAAAACGCTTTGTAGAACAGGCACCTTCCATAATCAAGGCGATGCCGGAGATGCCCATGCTCGTGCATGACTTTCTGCGATTGCAGAATCAGTCACTGTCGCAACGTGTTGCGCCATCGTCAATGACGGGCGCAGGCAGACAGGCTCAGGATACAGCTCATACTGGAAAGGCGCTGCGTCGAACGATAAGTGGCGCCTGCCTGGTGCTGGCAGCAGCGCTACTGGCCAGCGCTCATACTATCACTGGCGATGGCGGACCCTGGTGGGTCTGGTTGATCGGATTACCAGGTGTTGTCTTGCTGGTTGCCGGTCTCAACCGTGACTAACGCCAAATAGCTAGCTGTTTATCGTGCTGTCTCACACTTTGGCACTGTGCGGTCAATCTCTCCAGGGTCTTGGCAACATGTTTGCACCGGACGGATCAATATGATTCGTAACGGCTAGTGAAACAGAATGCAACCAGAATTTGTCAGTCCCTTGTGGGACGAAGGTATCTCTTCTTATCTGCGTGGTGAGTACGACAAGCGGCAGGCACCCTTGACCATGGAAGATCTTCAAGGCTTTGCTGTGGAACAAGCCGTCAGAATCGGCGACATGCTGGAGACTCTTTTTCTGATGGCCATTTTTGGTGACTGGACGTATACCGATACGGCCGGCGTGGCTCAAGAGCTGGACGAAGAAGCACTCGACGAACTCTACGCTAAAGGCCGACTCAGACCTGAAGACCTGGCGGCTTTCCCTGGAGTGTGGTCTCCGCGCTAATCGTTACACTGGTATGTGTATCTCATTAACACTAGACAACATAACGCTTGCCGTGTATTTACACTGTTACACCCCGCAGCCAGAGAGCTCGGAACGATGACCAGTACGGGCCTGGCTCAAACGTGGCTTAGGGTATTGTCAGTGCTCAATACCGGCACGGTCGTTCTCATCACCTTCGGCGAAAAAATCCACCTTGCCTGTTTCCAGCGAATATTCGGCTCCCACAATTCGCATCCCATCGTTGGCGACCAGCTCTTCGAGAATTTGAGAGCCGTGCTGCAAATGCGTCACCGAGGCACGGATGTTGGCACGTGTAGCGAGTTTGAGCAGAGCATCGTCTTCAATATCCAGTCCGGCATCCATCAGTGACTGAACCGACGGCTGAATACGGTTGACGATGGATTGCAGGTTGGGTGAGCGGTTGGCGGACGGTTGTTTAAGTTGATTGACCGTGGCAGAAATAGCCCCGCACAGCGTGTGGCCCAGAACAACGACTAGCCGGGTGCCATGTTGTACGGCCGAAAATTCAACACTGCCGAGCAAGGAGGGGGCAACTATGTTGCCGGCAACTCTTATGACGAATAAGTCGCCAAGACCCTGGTCAAATACCATCTCGGCGGGGACCCTGGAATCCGAGCAGCCGAGAATAATGGCAAAAGGGTGTTGATTCTCAATCAGATCAGCCCGGTTGGAGTGGCTTGCGAGTGCAGCCATATCCCGAACATTGGCAACAAATCTCTCGTTACCGGATTTCAATCGAGTGAGCGCTTCATTTGCAGGTGTCATGCACCGTATTATAGGCGAATGAACAAATTGCATCCGCAGCGCGTGAAATCCAGGGTGTCGGAATATATAGGGTCACAGCGAACTCAATATGGCCTTGCTCCTGCACAGGAAGCAGTACCCGCCGCCAAGACCGTGAAGGGCAATACCCATGAGCGGTGACCTGCTCATTCTCATCGAGTTGGTGCTGGTGTTTGGTGTGGCATTCGGATGGGGGCTGAACGAACTGCGACAGCTAAGACAATACAAGAAAAAGCATGAGCCGGTTAAACACGATGATGACCAAGGGAGCTAGCGGTAGATAACATGAGCTATCAGATGCTGGAAAACCTGCTGGCGCATCGCTTCACGTTGACTCTGGCGATTGTGATCAGTGCTGTTTCGATCCGTGGACTGTTGACGCGCCATATCCGGCGCAAGGACGATATCCTGACGGTGAAGGATCATCGGGCGATATCCACAGTGCACGTCAGCACGGTTGTGGTTGTGGTGCTGACCGTACTCGTGTTGTGGCTACCTCAGATACAACACTTCATTCTCTCGATTACCGCCATTGCGGTGGCGATCGTCATTGCAACCAAAGAGCTGTCACTGTGCCTGCTCGGTGCAGTGGTAACCCGTAGCAGTCGCTCGTTCGCCATTGGTGACTGGATATCAGTCAACACGCACTTTGGTGAAGTGATAGGTCAGAACTTTCTGACCACAACCATTCAGGAAGTGGAAAAACGCAGCTATACCTACACGGGTAGAACAGCAGTACTGCCAAATAGCCAGTTTTTGGTTCATACGGTGATTAACCAGAATTTTCTCAGACGCTATCAGTTCCATACCTTTTCTATCACTATTGAGCCGGATGCGTTTCCTATCGATGCCGAAGAAAAGCTGTTTCATCGTATAGAGGCATTGACCAGTCACTTCAGCGAAACTGCACAGCGCTACAATAAAGTACTGGAAAAACGTACAGGTATAGACATACCAGATGCCAAGCCACAGATAGAATTTTCCACCAGTGATATCGCCAAGCTGGTCACTACACTGACGGTGTTTTGCCCGACCGATGAAATCACGTCGCTGGAAAAAGCCATGATGCGAGAATTCTTCGAATGGTATCGGGCTAACCGTGGTGTGCACTCACCCTCGACGAAAAAGGCTGTGGAATGAACGATTCTTCTGAAGCGTTGATATTCGGTTTTCAGGTATCGGCTGAGGGCACTGTCAAAGCACTCGCCTGGGAGGATCTGGCCCAGTGGTCTTGTCAGGACTCGTCCTCCTGGACCTGGCTGCATCTGAATCGACACTCTCCTCAGGCGCATACCTGGCTGAGTGAGAAAGGGGCTCCGGACGCGCTGGTAGAGGCGGCGTTATTGCAACAGGATTCGCGGCCCAGAATCGTCAGACACAATGATGGGTATCTGCTGAATCTGCGGGGCGTTAATCTGAATCCCGGGGCTAGCCCTGAAGACATGATATCGCTACGCATGTGGGCCACCAAGGGCTACGTCATTACCTCTCGTGCCAGTCGGATTCTGGCTGCGGAAGATGTCAAGACGCGATTCGAGTCTGGCCATCCACCCAACGGAACGGGTGGGCTGATTGCCTTGCTGGCACAACGACTGGTTGTGCGAATGGGGCCGGTTATCTCCGAGCTCGACGAGGAGGTCGACGAACTGGAAGACCGATTGCTGCAGAAAGACACGCAATCGTCCATGTCCAGCGTCAATCGTTTTCGTCGAACCGTGCTGACACTGCGACGCTATCTTGCGCCTCAGCGCGAAGCCATCGGCAGTTTTCAGCGTGACAGCGATGGTTTTCTGACCCGTGAAGAGCAGCATTCACTCAGAGACACGCACGATACTCTGGTGCGGCATCTTGAGGATCTGGACATGATCCGTGACCGTGCGCTGCTGCTACAGGAGCAGATGGTGGAGGAGCGTGCTGAGGCCATGAACACCCGATTGTTTGTTCTGGCGGTGATCTCGGCGGTGTTCCTGCCACTGGGATTCATTACAGGCCTGTTCGGCGTTAACATTGGCGGAATGCCCGGTGTGGATACGCCTATGGCGTTTACCATTCTGTGCATCGGCATCGTTATGTTTTCTGTGGGTATCGTCTGCTGGTTCCGCCGCCTGAAGTGGCTATGAATAAGCGCTCTGCGTTGCTACCATGGACAGATGGATGTATCAGACCTTCTTGACTCATTAAACGATGCACAACGGCTTGCCGTCAGTGCACCTCCCGGGCATCTACTGGTACAGGCCGGGGCGGGTAGCGGCAAGACCCGCGTTCTGGTGCACCGCATTGCGTGGCTGACCCGCGTCGAGGGTGTGTCGCCATTCAGCATCATGGCGGTCACCTTCACCAACAAGTCAGCACGTGAGATGCGGCTGCGTGTGGAGCAACTGCTCGGTATGGGTATCGGTTCGATGTGGGTGGGTACCTTTCATGGTATCGCGCATCGTTTCTTGCGTATGCACTGGCAGGAGGCGGGTCTGCCACAGGCGTTCCAGATTCTGGATTCCGACGATCAGCTGCGGCTGGTCAAACGAACCATCCGTTCACTGGAGCTGGACGAAACCCATTTCCCGCCCCGGCAGGTCCAGTGGTTTATCAATGGGCACAAAGACGAGGGCCGCAGACCCAATCATATTGATGATGAGAACGATCCCATCACGCAACAATACATCCGGGTCTATATCGCCTATGAAGCAGCCTGCGAACGCTCAGGGGCCATAGACTTTGCCGAGCTTTTACTCAGGGCGCTGGAAACACTGAGAGATAACGCCAGGTTACTTGCGCACTACCGTAAGCGCCTGAAGCACTTGCTGATTGACGAATTCCAGGATACCAATGCCATCCAGTATGCCTGGGTCCGGTTGCTGGCAGGTGATACCGGACATGTGTTTGCCGTGGGTGACGATGATCAGTCCATCTATGCCTGGCGTGGCGCACGAGTAGAAAACATCCTGAATTTCGACAAGGATTTCGGTAGCGCCGAGTTGGTCCGGCTGGAGCAGAACTATCGCTCTTCCGGCAACATACTCAAAGCGGCCAACGCGCTGATCGACAAGAACCAGGGACGATTAGGCAAGAATCTGTGGACAGCCGACGCAGAAGGCGAACAGATTACATTGTACAACGCCTATAACGAAACCGATGAAGCCCGTTTTGTGGTTGAAACCATCGTGGACTATGTCGCCGATGGTGGTCAGCGTAAAGACTGCGCTATTCTCTATCGCTCCAACGCCCAGTCGCGCGTTATCGAGGAATACCTCATGGCCGCCGGTGTGTCGTACCGCGTGTATGGCGGCCTGCGCTTTTTCGAACGTGCTGAAATCAAGGACACGCTGGCCTACCTGCGACTTGCCACCCATACCTTCGATGACGTCTCTCTGGAGCGCATCATCAATCAACCGGCACGCGGCATTGGTGACAAGACCGTAGCGGGTATTCGAGAGGAGGCACGCAGTAAAGGGCTGTCTATGTGGGAGGCCGCGACGGATCTTGTCCGTGACAAGCGACTGAGTGGTCGCGCCAATACGGCGGTGGAGAAATTTCTGACGCTGATGAATACCATTCAGGAGAGCATCAGTGATCAGGCACTGCCACAACAGGTGCAGACGGTCAGTGATCTGAGTGGTTTGATCGAGCATTTCAAGAAAGACCAGACAGACCGTGGTCAGAGCCGTGTAGAGAACGTGGAGGAATTGTCTAACGCTGCTCGTACTTACGTGCATCAGGCAGACGATGATCCTGACTTGAACGCCATTGATGAGTTTCTGGCGCATGCCGCGCTGGAAGCGGGTGAAGGTCAGGCAGATGCTGATGACAACGCGGTGCAACTGATGACGTTGCACTCGGCTAAAGGACTGGAATTTCCAGTGGTGTTCATGGTGGGCATGGAGCAGGGCCTGTTCCCTCATCAGCGCTCTGCAGAAGACCCCGTTCGCATGGAAGAGGAACGCAGGCTTTGTTACGTAGGCATCACGCGTGCTGAAAAGAAGTTGTACATGACGATGGCTGAGCAACGTCGGCTACACGGGCGTGATCAATATAATCCACCGTCCAAGTTTGTGCAGGAACTACCCAGCGATCTACTCGAGGAAATACGACCTCGCATGCAGGTAAGCATGCCGGTTTACCGTACAGAGAAGCAGTTTGTACAAGAGGACCATGACACTGGGTTGAGCATCGGTCAGTCGGTCAAACACGGCAAGTTTGGTGTGGGTATCGTGCTGGATCAGGAAGGGCGAGGTAATCAGGCTCGCGTGCAAGTGAACTTCGAGGATGCCGGTAGCAAGTGGCTGGTGCTGGCCTATGCAAACTTGCAGCCGGCCTGAAAGTGGTTGTCTGTTCGACATTAATTTCCAGTCATTCCCGCGTAGGCGGAAATCCATGTCAATCGCGCATCAAACTGCGCTTGCGCAACGATGACCAGTAAGAGCAGTCATTGGGATAAAGCGTGTTACCACAGTGCGCAATTTAATGAGTACGAGGCCTTGAATCCTGCGGCTTTGTTGTGGGTAACAACTATAACGACACAAATTGAATAAGAACCATTATCACTAACAATACCCTACCGGTCTGGAATTGCTTTGAAACCGGTTTTCATCTCGGCTGAAAGTCTGGTGCGATGGCCTCGAGCGCTTGGCGTACCAGCTGACGAGGCTCTGGGTCAACAAACGCGATTTGACGATCTGCCGTTGCCAGCGCGCCTGGTGCTAGCGGTACCGCTGCGTGAGTGGGACCTGCAAGAACTGCGTAGTCGAGCCAATCCACATCAGCATTGCGAGCATCTGGGTGAGCCCGCCATGATTCACTAGGATCAGAAATTTCTATTAGAAAATAGCTGTACGGTCGCCCGTCAGCGCCGGGGCTTCTAGTGTCACAGGGGTGCGGACACCGCATTCACTTCAGGCTACAGAATGTTAGAACACGCCGGCGTCAAGACCCGCTGCCATCAACATGCCCAGCTCCTCGCATTGATCATCAAAGCTGCTGTTATAGTCACCTGTCAACAAGATACAGGGTTGTATTGCTGACCAGCGCAATCCGGCCACGATGCGCTCCACCGACGTCTGCGCGCCAGTACCATCATTACCGCCTTTCACATACAGCCCATAGGGCAGGCCCTGTGTTTTCTCGAGGCATGGGTAGTATATGCGTTCAAAAAAATCTTTGAGCGCACCACTCATGTACCCAAAATTTTCGGTTGTGCCCAACACAATACCTTGACAATTCAATACGTCCTCGGGTGTTGCTGCCAGTGGCTCTCGATAGACAATAGCAACCCCCTCTATACGATCATTTCTGGCGCCACGTACCACAGCCTCCGCCAGTCGACGAGTATTTTTCGATGGTTGATTGGCTACAATCAAGACAGTTTTTTGCATAGATTCTGTTTTATCTTGTTGATCACACGAGTTGATTATCAATCGAATAAATCAGTATCAGTCTGCACAAGCAGTGCAGAAGTAGCTGTATCAATCAAGACTACGGTATACACCTCGCCCGCAGACAGTGTTAACGCTACAGGTTCGATTCGTCCCAGTGAATCGACAAGTTGATAGCTCCCGGCTCCCGCAACACGGTAGCCTGCCAGACTAGCCGTAGCGGCAGACACGTCGGTAAAGCTGACCTCGGCATCACCTGGTAGCTCGCCATCGGGCCTTAAAATAAACGTGGCTGAAGTATCAGCATCGTTGAGCAGATCAGCCTGTACCAGACGAATCTGAGCCACTGAGGGTGTATCGCTGACGGTCAGTGTCTTCAGAGCGATAACATCGATGGTCTGATTGAATCGATCGCGCGCTATGAGTGTTGTGACGCTGGACGCGCCGGCGTTGAGTGGTCGGATTGAAAACACGGGGAGTTGTGTTTGTGTGTCCACAAGGTTAAGAAAATTTTCACCCAATAGCACGCTCAACGTTTCACTGGAGTTGCCCGGAGCAACCGGACCTGCCAGTAGCGGCGTATTGTCTGTATTGCTGATCAGGTTCAAGGGACGGCTGGACACGTTCAATAATGTAAGCGCTGGCTCGTTTCTACCACTACCGGTATCAAGATTATCAACGGAAATAAAGTCAATTTGCGCTCCCTGTCCGGCAATGTCGCCCTCCTCAACCTGTTCACTATCGGGCGAGTGTGCAGGTATATCCACCGCGGGCTCGCTAACATCCTGACCCCCCGACGCTGAGGCGTCCACCGCAACGATATCGCTACCATCACCCGTACCAAATAATCCGCCGTCGCAGCCTGCCAACAAGAACAGCGCGGTGAAGTGGATAAGTGTTCTTGTCAGTACACCGGCAGCTCGACGGTGTCTGTTCGCAGGTTTATTCATCAGCATCATTTCCCGAAGAGGGGTCTTCTATCCAGTATATGCCCAGTCCGACACGGTGTTTGCCGGTGCCGTCTACTGACGGATTCGCGCTACGGTCGAAAGGCGACAGCCTGCGATCCGCCTCTTTTAGCAGAGTCATTGCCTGTTCTGCACTGAACTGCTTAAAGACATCACGCCCTTCGCTTGTGACGTCATCATAGGCAACACTCATCTGGAAACGGCGTTGTTCAGCCGTACCGGCATCCAGATTAAAATCGAGTGTCGTCAACAGATCGGTAGCGCTGGTTGAAAAAATATCCAGCAAGGCCGACTCACTTTGATGGGGTATATACCCTTTGTGCTGCAATGTGACCTTATTGTTGTTGTGCTTGACTGTTCCCACTCGTAACAGTTCGTCGAGCATGGCGCGAGCGGGTACATCACCTCCGTGACGCTTGACAAGCTGATTGAAGCTGTCTTCAGGATCGCCGTAGACCAGCGTCAGAGGCTGTCCTCGGGTGGTCTGGAAATCGGGATCTTGAATCCATCCGGTAACCACACGGACTGCCCTGTTGTGTTTGCTGACACCGGTGTCCACATCGCTGGGTAATTCACGGATCCGCTTTACCTCTTTGCGATTTATGCCAGTGACGATGGCTATACGCGACACCGTGGGGGACTTGTCGCCGATGCCAAAATGGTTTTCGGCCTCCTGTACGTATGCCTGCTTCGCCCAGTTGACAAATTCGGCGTGAGACACGCCATGGCGCAGTAATAACCTCACCAATGGCGATAGCACCCGGGTTACAGCTTTTTGCAGGGTTTCATGCATACTTCAGTAGTTCGGCGTATCAGGTTTCATTGATCGCTATGCATTTGGGACCAGGTTCAGGCGCGATAGCCTGTTCTCTAAAGTGTCAGTGTTCTGGTCAGAACTTATTCGTGTACAGTTGGGATAATTATCCCATTCCAGCATCATATTAACAGGAAATGGTTGTGAGTCGAAAGTCTAAAGACAAATCTGAGACAAAGTCCGGCAAATCCAGCCAGTCGTCTATACCGCTCGGGTTGCCAGCGTGTGGCTGCTGGATCAACCTGCTCAATCCACTGGTGGGAGAGTTAGTCGGCGCTTGTGGGTACGACTACGCGTTAATCGACATGGAGCATAGTCCGGCGAGTCTGGATTCTGTGTTACCGATGATTCTTGCCGTGCAACTGGGCGGTGCGAAAGCTATCGTGCGGGTACCGGACAAGCAGAGCGCCTGGATAGGGCGTCTGATGGACATGGGTGCTGACGGTGTCATGGTGCCCATGGTTAATTCTGCTGAGGAAGCGACAGAGCTTGCGGCGGCGGCACTCTATGCGCCAGAGGGTACTCGGGGTATGGCGGCCGGTATTGTCAGAGCGACACGTTATGGTGTGGATACCGGTGAGTATCTACGACATTACCGGCGCCACTTTGTACTGATGGTACAAATTGAGACACGTCAGGCGGTAGATTGCGCCGGCGCTATTGCAGCGGTGGACGGCGTGGATTGTGTGTTTATCGGCCCGTTTGACCTCGCGGGTAGTCTGGGCAATAGGTGCGAACCGGAGCATAAAGACACGCGAGCGGGCATTCTCAAGGTGGTCAGCGCGGTTAAAGAGGTTGGCAAGCCATTATCAACCCTGACCAATCCGGACCGGAACGCCAGAACACTGTTCGCCGAAGGCTACAATCTAGTGTTCAGCGGCAGCGACGTCGGCATGATCCGGCAGTCTTTTGAAACAGACGCAGCAACAGGCCGGGCAATCATTCAGAGCCTGGACGACACCACGTAGAGATCAGTGAATGTAGGCTTGCCGTCAACACACTGAGTTGTGTCCAGTGGTACGACTATCATCACTGTTTCAGCTCTGACCAGGGCAGACAATGCGATGGACTCTATCTGCTCACCTCGATCGCCGAGGCCTGCATAGGTGCTGGTATCTATACGCAGAATATTACTGCGGCAACTACTCGGCCCTACATCATGCCCACCAATGTGTAAGGTCAGGTAGTTGTGGCCGTCAAAGGTACCCTTTTGGACTTCAGTCAGCTGTGTTGCGATCGAGACGTGGAAGTAATCCGGCGCCGAGGGTTTGACACCCGCATTAGATGTCATATAGGTGGCGCTCAAAATGCCAGCGACAAGCACTGTTGTAGTCTTAGGTCTCCTGACGTTCATTACTACTCCAAAATCTCACCACGTTGACCCTGAGTCTGGACTGACAGAGCACCGAGCACAACAACCCCTGGGGTGTCGCGATATCCGAATTAATCATATTTAACACCGCCTACCCGCTGTACGACAGGTTTAAAGGGTATCCCGAGTTGTGCATTACCGAGTAAAAACAGGTGGTTAAAGAGGCCTTAAACGGTATTCCCTGAAGGGGCGCTACCCGGGGGAGAAATTTCATTACAGCCGGTAGCTGATGCAAGGTTTAACCTGTTTTTCTCATCTGTTCAGCGTTTGCCAGACGATTAGCCAGTCGACGATCGGGTTCAACTTCGCCCTGGGCTGTCATCCGGACCTCACTACGCCTGTCACCCAGTCGCTCTTTCAGCGCGCGACGGTCCATACTCTTCCGGAAGCTGAACAGCTTGTTTTCACTCAGTTGGTAGATATCCATCGACGGCTCGCTATGCAGGGTGGATGGTTGATTCTCAGCGGCCTTAGCCGTTTCTGAGTCCTTGGTTGACGAATTTTTCCGCATCACAGAAAACTCTGCTCGTCGCTCTTTCAGTATCTCCACAGAACCAGCAAGATCCATGCGAATGACATCGCCACTGTTGAGCCTGTCACACACGCCGGGCACCCCGACGATGGCGGGTAGATCATATTCGCGCGCAACGATGGCTGCGTGACTCAGCCATCCACCCACTTCGGTGACAATTCCGCGGGCCTGAGAGAACAGGGGATACCAAGTGGGGTCGATCATTCTTGCCACGAGAATCTCACCCTCCCTGAAGGTATGAATCTGACCCACATCGGTGATTACGCGCACTCGCCCGGTCACTTCCTGCTCACCGGCAACTCTCTTACCCGATAGTTCTGTGAGCTCTATGCTGTCCGGCCGTGTGCCTGTGAGCATATCGATTCGCTCCAGGTCTCTTATGGATAAAGAGGCGGGCAGCTGCAGCGGCTTCCAGATCAGTGACTCCTCGAAGCGTTGATCCGCCAGTACCGAGAGTGTCTTGAGAGCAACCTTATCGGCTAGCTGTACGACCTCTGGAATACGCAACTGGAAAATCCGTCCATTTAGCTGGCACTGCTGGTCGATAGACAGTAAAAGTTGACGTATCTGCGCTAGTTCGATCAGACAATAGTGTTTGGCTTCTTCCTTGAGTCGCACGAAATTCCGCGCCCGTTTGACACTGATAGCCAGCACCTTGCAGTCGGGCAGAGTCTCAGTGGTTGTACTCTCGTCAATCGCCTGCGCATCGTTTGCAGCGTGTTCAAAAGCGCTTTGCACCGATCTGTCGATATACTGATGAACGAGACTCATATCCTCATTGAAGCGAGGTTCTGCAAGCTCATAGTCCAGCGGCGCTCTATGCCCGAACGCGGCGAGAAATTCTTCGATTTTTTGCTGACTGACATTACTGTGATTGAGTAACGACATCGCCTGACTGACCACCGTTTCCTGGTCATCATTGAGATAACTTGCAGGTTCCAGCTTAGCCTTATCCAGTTTGTCTAATGCGGTCTTAACATGAAAGTCTGCGCTGATATTGATACGTTCGGCAGCGCAGTACGTGTTTTCCACGAAACGGTTTACCCAGGTATCCAGAAGCTGTGTCGCGGTTGCCAGTGATAGTCTGTTCATATCAATGGCATTGCGCTCAAGCATCTCCGACTGATAGGCGGGCAGGAATTCTGTGCGGAACTGCTCCTCGGTTTTTTCAGCATCACGTGCAAGACGGAACGATGCCAGTGCACCCGGGCCCTTGCCCAATCGGCGTTTCTCTTCGTGCTTGTTGACATAGGTCCAGCCAAACACCGTATTGATATAAGGCATGGAGCGAAAGTGTACGTTATAGGGAATCTGTAAATCCTGACAGGCCAGGTCGGTGCTGCCACCTGCAGACCATAGCCGTTCCATCAAGTCACTGCTGAACGGTGTAGGTCGGGGTAGTAACTCAGACAGTTCAGATTGCACGTACACAGCTTCTGCGGGATCAATTCGCTCACCACCACGCAGGCGTTTGCGCTGACCCAACAGATTTCCCAGTAACTTGCTACGCTCACGCTCAGCCAGGTTAATCAGTGAATTGCCTGAGCTGATAGAGTGAGTTATGTCGCGTGCCTGCAGTAGATAGAACTTGCCGCTGGCATAGGCCCACTCAATATCTTGAGGATGTGAAAACATGACTTCCAGTTCGCGTCCCAGCGCCAACAGGGGTGCGATGTCGATGGGTGGTAGCGTGGTATCACTGGATTGCGCATCAATGAGTTCGCCGGTCAGCTTGCCGTAGGCAAATGAATCGGGTGTGACATTGCCACTGACCAGTTCCTCGCCCAGCCCGACAGCCATTTCAACCATCATAGCGCCAGTGGTTGCTGGGTGTTCAGTGAACAGCACACCCGCATATTCAGCCGGCACCATCGTCTGTACAACTACGCCACCTTCGTCGGTCCGAGCCAAGGAACCCTTCGGTGTGCTGTTATGTGTGTAGGCAGCTGATCGATCTGAACACAGTGAGCTATAGACATCACATACTGCAGTTTCAAGTTCAGCGCGCTCAACGTTGAGAATGGATTCGTACACACCGGCAAAGCTGCTGTAAGCACCATCCTCTTTGGTGCCTGAACTTCTCACTGCTACCACAGCGGTATTTAGCTTTCTCCACAGTGTGGCCAGTGATCTCTTTTCGCCACGGGTCAGTAGCGGCTTGTCAGGATGCTTGCGGGTGCGGTTGGTGATGCGACTGGTAATCACAAAACCGTCTGGTACGTTATAGCCTGCCTCAATCAGCTCACCAAGCCGAGCAGCCTTCTTGCCTGTGGACTCAGGCAGGTAATGTGCCTGAGACAGCGGCACCAGTCCGCTGTCAAGGATGGAACCCTGCTTGTCTATGCCCTCGCTATCCCACTCGAGTCTGTCTCCAAGCATTCTGAACACGATACTTTGCGCTATCAGAGATGCCATGCTGATGACCAGGTAGAGATTGACCGCTGCGCTCAATGCTTGTAGTAGCCAAAGCAGCGCTACTGCGCCAAGTGCAAACAGCAACGCTTGGCGTCGTGCTCTAGCCGTGCTTTGTGTGGCGAGTACAGCGATGAACAGGGCACTGGCCAGCACAGGCATGATCAAGGTGGGATCGGGTTCGGACGCTGATGGGAACCATAAAAAATAATCGTCCCATGCGCCGCTGCTCAAGCTGACAGCAGAGTAGAACAACAACATTAATGTAAGCTGAAAAAGGCTGGCCAGCAAATTGATTGCCGGGCGTATTCTGTATCGTCTGTACAATTGTGTCGTGGCTTCTGATAGCGCGCGCGGGTGATCGTCCAGTTCATCCTTGAGATCACTTATTTTTCCGGCTAGAGATTTTTGCACGCGAGTATCGCGCTCAGCTTTTAAAGTCAATGGTAGTAGCATCAGCCTCACCAGTAGCACAACCAGTAACAGTGCTACCGCGTAGTGTCCGGTAACTTCAACCAGTTTGTTCAGTATATTGCGCATCGGCGTCACCACATAACCGGCCAGAGTCAGCTGTTCCTGATTCAGCTCCCAGGCACCCACGTGCGCACGCTCGGTATTCTCAGGAATAAAGTATTCATGGGGTACGGTGTATCGTCCACGAAAATCAAGCCCCGCTCGTTCTAGACGTAAGCCAATCAGCTGGGAATAGAAACAACTACGTTTGTCGTAGCAGGCTGCGATGTACGGTACATCCTCTAAGGCTGCGATACGCTCTGTAAGCGCAGCACTGCTCAGTGCGCGCATCGTGATGTTCTGAGCCCCGGGCAGATGCCCCTTGACGAACTCGTTAGGGTATCGCAAATCCAGAAACCGAGCGTTCTCGTTAGTCACCAGTTTGTGTACTTCAGGCGTATCGAGCAGAACATCCTTGTTCTGGAAATCAGGTAGCTGGCGCAAATCATCTTTAGTCAGATCGATATCAGATGACAACGGCCTGGACTCCGTCAGCCATTTCTCATAACCACCCACCATGAAGCTGCATTCCTTACCTTGCTTGGTCAATTCGCCACAAAGCTCCGAGCTACGATTACCGGAATAGCACAACAGCAAGGTCTTGGCATTGTCTAGAAACAAGGAGGAGCGAGCTAGAACGTCCGGTGAGCGCAGATGCGCTGCACCCTTGATAGAACCTGTTTCGAATTCCTCGTTCTCTCGAACATCTATGATGTTCAGTGGTAGATCCTGCTCGAGCCATTGCACCAGAGTCTCGGTTGAGATGCCTTGAGGGTGGTCAAGCTGCTCACTGAACGACAGCGTCTTCAGACTGGTATCGCCTACAGCCTCTCCATTCTCGATGGATTTGCGAATCAGATTGGTATGCAGACGCTGATTTTTCGCATCCAGTGACGCGGTGTACTGCAGCGCGTTCCCGGCGAGAGAGCCAAGCAGCAGTACCCCACCGATTCCAATGAGCAGCTTACCGCCAAAGTAGATTCCGGCCTTTTTGCTGACACTTTTTTTCTTGTTCGATAAGGCAAACCCGCCAAACACGATACTGAACAATCCCAGTAGCTGTGCAACACTGGCTGACAGGTTGATGAGCTGGTCTGGTGACGGGATGGCGTATACTGGGCTACTGAACAACATCCAGGGTAAGATGGACAGACAAAACGTCACACGCAAAATCAACGGGCGTATGGCAAGTGATGGCTGTTTACGATAACCAGTAGATTTTTTTATCACGTTCACCGGGTCAAGCCGCCTCGTCCAGTGATTCGTTATCAGAAATACCCCCGCTCCGCCGTCTGATTATCGTGTCATCCTCAATGACATCGTCATCGAATTTGCCCTCGATAGCGCTTCTAAAACTGTTTCCCAGCGCTGAGCGTTTAACCGGCTTGGTTAGCTGAGCTGCTATTCGAGGAATATTGTAAGGGTACGAATAAGGCACTCGTTCAGCGACAAATGTCATCGGTATCAGCTTGATGTTGTCATATACCGGGTCTGACTCTATACAGCGGGCAAATGTCTCACCTGGCATATCACCTAGAGGGTCACTGAATTGGATGGTTTCGAAGGAGAGCTCGCCGGCTTCTACTTTGAAAAAATCGACTATGTCGTTGATGGGCGTCGTTAACGAGCGACCAGACGATGTCGCCATCGTGATTTGCTCAGTCTGTTCGGGATTCAGAGAGGTGCCTTTGAGTAACGATAGCATCCCCAGAACACCGTTTATGGGTGTACGTAGTTCGTGAGACATATTGGCCAGGAATTCAGACTTGGCGTGAGAAGCTTCCTCAAACTCGATCTCCTTTTGTTTTCTCAACTCCAGAATATTGCCTGGTTCGTTGACAGAGTTGCCCAGATCCATAAGTTCGCGTGCAGCCACGAAATCAAGTTTCCCGGTGGCCTTATTCGCCTGCAATAACAATAGATGGTTGTGAATCAAGCCGACGGGCCTGACAACCAGACCGTTGATCAGACCTACCATGAGTAGCGCCAGCACCAGCGAGATACCCGCTGCATACAGATATATCCTGCTAGCGTAGGCGCTAATTTCCCGCTGTTGACGCTCTACATTCCCGGTCACAGCTATACGCCCGAAAAACTGACCTCCCACCATTACATCGTGTGAAACATCCAGGCACAATGAGTAATCGATGTGGTTACTTCTCTTCCACTGCGTCAGTATATCTTCGTTTTTGTTATAGACATAAACGGCTTTCACGTCACCGTCGTTGTCAACCAGTTGTTTAATGGTGGTGTCCAGCAGCTGGCGATCTTCGCTTAAAATCGCATCCAGTAATGTGGCAAACAGCACCGACACCAGTTTCTGCGTTTGATCAAGGAAGTTACGCTTAAAGGTACGGTTTTCATTGAAGCGCTCGAATTCTGCAGCGGACAAACCTACGGTCAGAATAGTGCATCCCATGGTCAGAATAATCTGTTGGTGTAGCGGCCAGTCTTAAAGAATCTAGCAAACACAAATGGGCATGCCTTTGAGGTTGATCAACGTTTACACCGACACGCAAAGCCTTAAGGTGTCGTTCGCATGAATGTAAGTTGATGCAAGGCTGGTGAACAATCTGGTGCTAAGCATCGCAGTGCAAGAGCGTGGGAGTAAACGCATGGTGGAGTAGTGCCATCTTTATCTGTAGCTATTAAATGTAAAACGGCACGGTCACACATTTCTTAAGCGTGCCCAAGGAGAGCGTGAGAAAAGTGTGACCTGTTAACGACTACATAAGCTAGCCCTGTAAAGAAGAAGACCGTGTGAGTCGCTGCCGTGCTCATGGGCAATCTTGTGCTTGCGTTGCTTTTCCACAGCCCGCAGGTACGCAGGATCAAGTACTTGTCCCGCATGCCGATAACAGCAGGAAGTAGTGGCCCCCTAAGCGAAAAAACGCCTACGAACTGAATGACGGGTGGCAGGCTTGGGTTGTGAATGCGAACGAGTCTCGCAAGCCCTTATCTCGCTGGTGGAAGCCGACCAAGGTTACTCCCAGAGACTTCTCACAATTTTCGCCTGATCCCTCCTTACGAGGGATCAGGTGATGCACGAATCGCTCGGTCTACAGATCTATCATCAGCTGTGAGTCGTCACTGATCCGGTCCAGCTCAACTCCCTCGTAGAAGTCGAAAATGGTATCCACCACAAATTGTGGATCGTCGGTGACCTGGAACAGGTTCATGTCCTCAGGGCTGATGGTGCCGGTGGGTATTAGAGATTGTTCAAACCACTCCAGTAAGCCACCCCAGAATTGAGTGCCGAACAGGATGATCGGGAGTTGTCTGGATTTACCGGTCTGCACCAGCGTCAGCACTTCTGCCATCTCGTCAAGCGTGCCGAAGCCACCGGGCATGACGACGTAGGCCGATGCGTATTTGACGAACATGACTTTGCGAGCAAAGAAGTATTTAAAATTCAGACTGATGTCCTGGTAGGGATTTCCGGATTGCTCATTTGGCAATTTGATGTTAAGCCCTACGCTGGCAGATTTACCGCTGAATGCGCCTTTGTTCGCCGCTTCCATGACCCCCGGGCCACCACCACTGACCACGGCAAAGCCTGAATCTGACAATAGTCTGCTGATGTCTTCGCTGTGTTTGTAATAGGGGTGGTCTGGCGTGAAGCGGGCGGAGCCGAAAATACTCACAGACGGGCTCAGATCGGCCAGCTCCTGAAAGCCTTCCACAAACTCAGACATGATCTGAAATATTTTCCAGGAATCTCGAGTCAGTGCCTTGTCACGGGCATCGCGTCGCATCTGATTGTGGGTAGGTAGTTGTCGCATTTACTGGTCCTGCCTGTTCATCGTGATAGAAGATGGTCATGATCCGTAAGCGGGTGGGGCAGGTTAGGTACACTGACCTCCACCCAGTCGCTTCAGGTTTTTTCGTATGTCCAGCGCCGCCAAAAAAGATAAAGCTGCTACCCCCCCCAAGAACGCCACCCCGGTTGACTCTGGCGACAAGCCGGTCATTCTGGTAGACGGTTCAGCGTACCTGTACCGCGCTTTTCACGCCATGCCTCCGCTAACCAATGCAAAAGGCCAGCCTACCGGGGCTATCTATGGTGTTGTGAACATGCTGCGCAAACTGGTGGCCGACTATCAACCAGATGTGATGGTGGTGGTATTTGATGCCAGCGGCAAGACATTTCGCGATGATATCTATGCCGAGTACAAGGCGAACCGCGCCAGTATGCCGGACGACATGCGCTCACAGATCAAGCCGCTTTACTCGGTAGTGGAGAAAATGGGTTTCCCACTGATCATCATGGAAGGGGTTGAGGCGGACGATGTCATTGGAACGCTCTCGGTACAGGCAACCGCTGCCGGATTAGCCACGGTGATTTCCACTGGCGACAAAGACATGGCGCAGCTGGTCAACGAGCACGTCACGCTGGTTAACACGATGACTAATACGGTGATGGATGTGGACGGGGTGATGGAGAAATTTGGCGTCAGGCCTTCTCAGATCATCGATTATCTGACGCTGGTGGGTGATACCTCGGACAACATACCCGGTGTGCCCAGCTGCGGACCCAAAACAGCAGCCAAGTGGCTTGCCGCGCACGAATCTCTTCAAGGTGTCATGAACAACGCAGATTCGGTCAAAGGCAAGATAGGCGAAAAGTTGCGCGACGCTCTTGCACACCTGCCAATGTCTCAGGATCTGGCCACTATCCGGCTGGACGTGGATATGCCAGACAGTATCAATAATCTGCGTATGGGTGAGCCGGATATTGAGGGTCTGGCGGCGCTTTATAAAGAGCTGGAATTCAAGACATGGAGTCGTGAACTCGCTGAGGGCTTATCACCGATACAGCAACGCGGCAGCACAGCGTCAGCAGCCTCAGCCGATAACGATGATAGCAGCGGTGCTGAAACAGGCGACGCAGCCGCTGATCAGCCAAAACACGAATACGACATGATCACGACTGCCGAGGCGCTGGAGGCGTGGCTTGAAAAACTGCAGAACGCGGAGCTTTTTGCTTTCGATACTGAAACCACCAGCCTGAACTACACGCAGGCGATGGTGGTGGGAGTGTCGTTTGCAATTGCTGAGGGCGAGGCTGCTTACGTGCCGTTAGCGCACGACTACGAAGGTGCCCCTGAGCAGTTGGAGAGGCAGTGGGTGCTGGACAAACTGAAGCCGTTACTCGAAGGCCGTCAGCGAAATCTGGTGGGTCAGCACATAAAATACGATATCAACGTGCTGCGCAACCACGGCATTGAGCTGGTTAACGTGGCACACGATACGATGTTGCAATCGTACGTACTGGACAGCACTGCTACGCGTCATGATATGGATTCACTAGCCCGACAGTATCTGGATGTAAACACCGTTAAGTTTGAAGACATTGCGGGAAAAGGCAAGAAGCAGCTTACCTTCAACCAGATAGAGCTGGACGTTGCAAGCCACTACGCCGCTGAAGATGCCGATATCACGTTGCGCTTGCACCATGCGTTGTGGCCAAAACTCTGCGAAATTCCACGCTTGAAGGACTTGTATCTCGAGATAGAAATACCGGCGCTGCACGCGTTATCACGCATTGAATGTACGGGTGTTCGTATAGATGCCCAGATGCTTGAGAAGCAAGGGGCCACCATTGCAAAAACGATAGAGGAGGTTAAGGCGGCTGCATTTGAAGATGCGGGTCGTGAATTCAACCTGGGGTCACCAAAGCAGATCGGTGAGATTTTCTTTGAAGATAAACAGTTTCCCATCATTCGCAAGACGCCCAAAGGCCAGCCGTCCACAGCCGAAGATGTACTTGAACAGTTGGCATTGGATTACCCTTTACCCAAGCTGATACTAAAGCACCGCAGCCTTACCAAGTTGATGTCTACCTACATCGAGAAGCTACCTCTGCAGATTAATCCTGATACTCAGCGTGTCCATACCTCCTACAATCAGGCAATCGCATCAACAGGACGTTTGTCGAGTACTGACCCCAATTTGCAGAATATACCCGTGCGTACAGATGAGGGTAGACGTATCAGAGAGGCATTTATCGCCGAGCCGGGCTATCGTTTGCTGGCCGCTGATTATTCGCAGATTGAGCTTCGCATCATGGCGCACTTGTCTGGAGATGCCGGGTTGGTCACCGCGTTCGAACAGTCACTGGATGTGCACAAGGCAACGGCGGCAGAGGTGTTTGGTGTGCCATTGGAAGCAGTTGAACCTGACCAGAGACGTTCTGCAAAAGCGATCAACTTCGGACTCATCTATGGCATGTCTGCTTTCGGACTTGCCAAGCAACTGGATATCGGTCGAGGCGAGGCGCAGGAATATATCAATCTGTACTTCGAGCGTTACCCGGGCGTCAAACGGTACATGGACGAGACTCGATCGCTCGCCAAAGAGCAGGGCTATGTGGAGACGGTGTTTGGCAGGCGACTGTATCTGCCAGACATTAATGCACGCAACGCGCAGATGCGAAACTACGCAGAGCGCACGGCTATCAACGCACCTATGCAGGGAACCGCTGCCGATATCATTAAACGCGCCATGATCAGTGTGGATGACTGGCTGCGAGCCGACAAGATAGACGCGCGAATCATCATGCAGGTACACGACGAACTAGTGCTGGAAGTAAAAGCCGGAGAGCTTGAAACAACGGGTGACCATCTAAGAAAGCTGATGATTGATTCAGCCGATTTGAAGGTACCGCTCGAAGTGGATGTGGGAATCGGCAACAGTTGGGAAGAGGCGCACTAAGGTTTGCTGATGTGAAGGCTGGTTAGTGCTCGCCATGCAAGACGGCTACAAGCTTTGCGGAAAAATCAGTCATCTGTGCAAAGGCTGGAATCTATTGTCGGCACCCTTGGATTCCCGCTAGCGCGGGAGTGACCCGGGCAATACAGGAGCGATGAGAATACGCAGAGGTGACGGTAATCAAGCGAGTTTTAATAGGGTCACTGGGCATGTCTGGCGTTGTGCCAGATCACTCACACTACACTAGATAACCTGATTTTTCTTGATGAATGTTTTCGCGTCCACGATGCTCATGCCGTCCACATGGTTGAATGTGTGCACGCCCACGACGCGATCATTCCAGTCAGGTGTTATCCGTGTTGCCGGAATTTCACTGTAGCGCTCTTCGGAGAGTTCTGTGACCTCCATGATCTGCATCGCATAGCCATAGTCGACGCTGCAATCCTGCCCTGGCCGATAGAGTTTGCCATTGTTCTCGAAAAGAGCCCCGGCAGGTCTGGCGCAACGCACATCTGAAACTATTACGCCTTGAGGGTGGGGCGTCCAGTTATCAGTGATGAAATGCGGTGCCGAATACATATGTAGTTCATCGTGTGTAGTACCACCGGCAGTATCTTGGCGATTGGTAAACATCCACCAGCGACCGTTGTGTTCGTACAAGGTAGTGTCCACAGCATGGGCATCTTTGATCAACGTTTTCTCAAGCTCCCATTTATCCGGAAAGCTTATGCACTTGTACAAATCAACGGAGCGGTTTTCTCCGGACTCGGGGATCATGTAGGTTTCCCCATCATGTTCAAACACAAAAGGATAGGACAAGTGATAGTTCGGGTCGAGGACCGTTTGAGCTTCACCGACAGTGCCATCCGCCTCTACTGGAATAACGGCTATGCGACCTCGCTTTGTATCGAACATGTATTCCTCGACAAACACGTAGTAGGTCCCGTCCCGCTTGATGATGTGTGGGTCAGCCCAGTATCGATCGTTGGGTGATTCAATTTTAGTGAACTGCCACAGAGAGGTAGACATTTCATCGGCTATTCTGAAATACAACACCCACTTCTCGACATACAGCCGCTCGAAGACGGCCTGCTTTGCATAGGCGTACAGACTTCTGCCGATGTAGAGGAGCACCTCCTTCAGGCTCATCTTCTTCTCAGTCAACAACGGCTGAGAGTAGAAGCTGATGGTATGGTTATCGCTATGCGCAGACAGGATATCGCCCCCGAGTTGGCGCAGTTCAGCAAGTTTGCGTGGCAGCATATCGACAGAGCGCCAGTACAATTTACTGCGCGTCTTGCTTACCGATGTTCTGTCGGTAGCCGTATAGGAGCGATCCAGTATCAAGCCGTCATCCAGCTTTTCACTTAATACTTGCAGGGTTATACCTGTACAGCATTGATCATAGTAGTGCTCCCACACCGCTGGTGGCCCACCTCGATTGATTCGATTGTCCCCGTGATGAAAAGACCACACACCGTGACGGGGAACCGTTAACATCTGACCTTTTATTATTCGCCAGCCCAGCCGAACGATGACATCGATCTTGTGTCCTCGCAGAATTTCTATATCTGTCTGGCAGAGCCTATCGCTCCAGCGAGTGAGCTCTGGTGTCATCGAAATAATGGGAATGGAAACTTCCAGCTCAGCCAAATCCCGTTTAGCAAATGCGTCAGGCTTTTGTTTGAACTTGTCTCGATCCCAGTAGGTATGGCGGTAGAAAAGGGATAGTGCGAGCGACTGTTTCTCATCATCCGCCTTCTGACCCTCAGGCTCACCGCGAGTAATCGCCAACACGATAGTGCCATTGCCTTGGTGCTGGATTTTTTTCAGCAGTTGGAACTGCCATTCAAAAACGCGGGGGCTGTTGACTAAGATGGCGACGCGCAGTGGCGGATTCGTTGACATAAACACGTATCAGTGCAATTTGGATAGAGGGTTTTGACGCAGACATTGCGAAAAGCGGATACAGAATGGGTCTGGTGCGTATCATATCACTGTTGCTGCGGGTCATAATCTGAATGAGTTCAAGTGTTTACCCAGATTCACTACAAGCTAGTCGAGTGGTTACACGGGAGTTAGTTTGGTGAGTACTGCCGGTATATAACGCAAGGTAGGTGCCTGATTGAAGAGCGACTTACAGGCTACGCTGAGACTGCTCATGTCTTCTCTGGTTCGTCGCCACAGTGTCGTATCGTGTCTGTTGACATTATTCCCGACTGTCGTGCAGAGAAAGAGTCGATCGGCTGAAAGTGGATATCCGAGCGGTAAGGGGCAGCACAAAAAAAGATCCGTCTCAGGAGTTGTATTGTTTACAGTGAGCTTATCGCTGATTCATTCGATCGTTTTTTTATAAGATGCAATGCAATGCCACACAAAGCTTTAGGACAGTTCAGGTCATCTCTTGTCATGCCGAACGGCGCAGATGTCACCGTGGAGTCTGTACCGAGCTTTGCAGATCGGCTAGACATCACGATACAGGTTGATGGCACCGGTACTCTTAACGCAGATACAGGTTACAACGGCGACAGCTTTGTGATTGGTGATGCGGACACACAAGGTTTCTTCATCACTGAAGATGGTGCACACGACTTAGCAGGCCCGGGCGTGAAACTCATCAACGTGGCCTATTGTTCAGCCATGATATGCCGCACCGTGGTGTAGTCTTCAAGCGACTGGTGTGAGGTCTAGAAGTCTTGCTAAAAGCGATGTGGGTGGGTGTCGGCTTTTCCCGCAGATGATAATCACTTAAGCTTGAGCTGAACGTGTGCAGATGCATGCCATGCCAAGGTGTCTTGCGACTGGGATGAGGCAGGAGTACTTTAGCCGACTTCTGGTCCGAGCTTGATGAGCCGAAGATTAACAGACCTCCCCTTCGGCTGACGGAGAGATAACGTTGTTACGGCGTTCGCTAGAGAGCCCGGCGCTGGTTGGAATGGGTACTAATGAAGCTGAGGCAGAAGCGGTTGGACAGGTTGGGGCAGAGACCAGCGTAGGTAACAACTCAGCTGCGGCCGCTGCAGTAGGTAGTGGCGGTGCTGGTGCAAGTGGCGTCGGTGCTACAAGCCGGGTATCCGCAGCCTCATCGGCATCAACCTCCACCGCCAGCAACAACGGTGATCTGGTTAGATTGAATGATGAGGTTGCAACCTCCACGGACCGCTTCGCAGGGTCTGTCGACTTTCTCGGTAAGCTGGCAGAGGCTGAGGCTGAAACCGAAGCGGATCTGGGTAGTCAGCTTAAGCTTGATTCCGACAATGTAGAGGCCGGCTCTCCGACAGTTACCAATATGGTTTCAGGTGACGCTCAATCAGAGTCGGTTATACAGCTCAGTGGTTTCGGCTCAGTATTTCTTGCCGATGACCAACAGGGAACACGGGGTATGCCTGCGAGACAAAGTGCCGAGCGTCCGATAGGCACGGACAGCGACGAGCTTTCCATGGGTAATGGCATAACAGGTTCACCCGGCAACTTGGAAGTGGAAGTGGAAAGTGAAGCTACGGCCGAAGTTGAAGTAGACATCGGTTTCAACTCGGCAGCCTCAGCAGCCTCGGCCGCAGGCGTTCAGGCTGAGAATGGTTATCTAATGACCCCAGCAGAAGCTGCGTCAGCTACTGCAACCTCAACCAGTGTGTTTGACAATCCACCCAATGTCGTCAATATGCGCGATCTGCCCGGGCCTGCTCCAGCTGGAGAAAGAGGTGGTTTTCCAAGACCGTCAGTGCAGGCGGCCGGTCTGATTTTCGAGGTAGAAACCGAAGCTGAGGCGGATGCTGAAGTCGGGTTTGAAGCAGGTGCAGCCGCTGCAGCCGCCTCTAGCTCAGGAAAACGCGACATCCAGGCAGATACTCAGGTAGCTAGTTCGTACTACGCTGCTGCTGCTGCATCCGCATCGGGCGCGGTGGTTCTGATCGAAGTCAGTATTCCACCCACGGGGGAAGCTGGACCCGTCATAGCAACTGCGCGAGCGGAAGATCCCGCCTGCAACGGTGTCGCGGTCGCAGTCGCGGTCGCTGGAGTGTCATCGGTATCGGGTGAGCGTAATGAGTCCTCCATGGAGTCGGAAGATCTCTGTGTCGCCATTGTTGAAGTGGAAATCTTCACAGATCCAGGCACTGTGATGAGGCCTCATTTGCTAGATACTGCTGCAGGATCGATGATTCCCACTGGAGGCAATATGCGCAACCCGGCTGCTATGCAGAACGGTAGTGAAAATGAGCCTGAGCCTTTCAACTCTACGCTGGAATCTGAGGGTGAGGCCGAAGCTACCGTAGAGGCTGAAGCGGGCTATGGCGTGGCAGGAGCTGCGGCAGCCAGTGCCAGCTCAGGTCTGTTCAGCACTGCGGATGCGAAGACCTCGACATCGTCCCGTACCTATAACGGTGGGTATAACTTCTGATGTATAACGTATACAAAGTCTGCCAATCCATCTCTCATTCCTCACGACTCGAGGCTGTGACAGTCAAATCCATGCGCCATACAGGAGTGACAACGATGTCATCGTCTTATCAATACAAATCCATGAGCTTAAGCTTTGCTACCGTCGATAAATATTCGCCTGAAACCGGGAAACAGCGATCGATATGGCGAGGCATCGTCGTAGCGTGTTGTTCTGTTTACGCACTCGCTGGTTGCGACTCCGGAGTAGATTTGGCAGACAACGCGTCAGACAGCACTGAGTCTGTGATCAACAGCTCTCCAACTGAGGAGCTGGTTGTAGCGTCTCCGCAAGAAGACGACGGCCTCGCCACCGACTTCCCTGAAGCCAGGATAGCTGGCTTCTATGATGCGAGTGTCGACTTCATTGCTATTGGTAAAGATGTAGCGCACATCCGCGTTACTGAAGATGGCAAACTGATGGAATACGACTATCAGGCTGACAGCATTGATCAGGGAGCTGATTGTCATACTGTGAATGCGCTTTCATTAACACCCCACGCTCTGGGCTTCTGGATCGACGACGGTAGACGCTCTTCAAATTTCAACTTGCGGGCTTTACCAGAGGGGCTGGAGATCAGTTTTGTTGATACTGCCGACATAGACAGAGACGGTGATAGCGAGGAGACGATGAGTACCGTACTTCAGCGTGTCGACGATCTGGAAGAAGCTGATATGAATTGGTGTGCTTGATGTTTTAACTGGGCAGGGCAGGCGGTGCTGAAGTGGATATCAGCAGCGCCTATCGCGCTGAACAGTCTGTTCTAACACGTCGTTTTATAGCGTCTTTAAGCCGGTCGACTCGTATCGTTGGGTTCAATAGAGACGACCGGCTTTGCAGATTTGTAGTAGGGCAGTTAGTCATACACCGTGAGTCCAGTGCAGGTTTCAGGATCGAACTCTGACCACTGAAATATATCACCACTTTTTGGCACTACAGCGACAGATCGCGTTATGTGGAGTGCTGGAAACTTAGATTAGCGCAGTTTTTTGCATCGTCCAGGCACAAGCGCAGCTCACTCACGTAGGCCCATCAATCGATGGACAGCTCCATAAATCGATCACCCTGAGCAATACGGATAGGCCCGCCGTCAAAGCGATTAACCGGTTTACCTTTTTGCAGGACCCGGAGCTGATGCACATCTGTTAGCTCGAACGCCAGGTTCCGAATATCCGGCATCAATGGGCGCCAGTCTGCTCCACGTGTTGCACGCACGATTTCTGACGGACAGACGGTTTTATCAACCCCTCGAGCTGTCAACAACGTGATCAAGGTTGCTGTCATCCTCTTTTCAAGATCCGAATCCGACATAGGAGCCCACCACTGGGGTCCGCGCTCTCCCAGAGCAATTTTAGCCGCATGCACTTGACGGCGTGCTGGATGAGAGGCGTCAGCGACTTGCATTCCCTTGCCTACACGAAGTTCACGACGACCCTGCATTAGTACATTGACCAATTCCTGGCGTAGGGTGTCTGGAATATTCGGGTCGGTGCAACGCCATCGACGTCCGTTAACACGCCCGTACCCTATCTCAGCGTCTGGCTCCCATTCGGGTGCCGAAGATTCGTCGTTCATGTCAACCGCTTACACAACCAGCGTAGGTCATCCATTGGGTATCGGTATCTGTAATGGTTTGCCCGGATAGTATAACTGCTGCCCCAGGCTTCGCTATCTCCTCCGATAGTCCATTCGCTGCGTTTGATAGGCTCCTATTCGCGGCAGACATCCAAGCCTGAGCGAACCTGGAGCGCTTCTTTTCAGTGGCAATTTCAGAGCGGTAACTTTCGATGCTAGCACGGATACGTCGTGTCGTGACTTCGGCGTGACGGTACGTGGTCAGACGTTCAGCTATGGACGCAAAATGGCCATTGTGCTGATGCGTATGGTTCCATGCCGACACACTGTCCAGCACCGGGTGCGCCAGCAGCCGTAACGCGGTTTCCTGAACAGTGTCGATGCGTGAAAATCCTGCAATGTTCTGTAGACATTTTCTGTACTGACTGGTGCGGCCCTTATAGTGATGCATCTGGTGGAGTCTGAACACGCGGGCGCGATAACTCGCATTGGGTGTGAGAGAGCGGCTGTTCACCAGCGCCACGCTGAATACACATCTCACAACTTACGCGTAGATAACCGACATTGACAGAGCTATTCGGCAGCAATGACTTTTTGACGTACCGGTGTCGGCCCATGAACGGTATACCGGTGCGACGCGCTGAAGCAGATTATGTGTTGTGTTGGCTACAGCAGACACTCAGAGGCGTTGACAATCCAACGATCGACGCTGCAGTTGCGTTGGGTAACTCACTCCGGTTGCCCGTGGTGGTCTACCATGGCATCGGCCAGTATTACCCTCACGCGTCTGATCGACTGCATCAATTCATCTTGGAAGCCTCCTGTTCACTGGAGAAGGATGTAGTGGCTCGTGGTCTACGACTCATTCGCGTCATCGAGTATCCAGGACGCGATGTAAAAGGGCTGCTATACCGGCTTGCCACACGGTCGGCAGCACTGGTGGTGGATGATAACTGCGCCTTTGTCGGTCGATGGCAGTTGTGTACTGTGGCATCCAGGCTCGATCGAGCCGTTATAGCGGTGGACGGAACTCGGTTAGTACCTGAAGCGGCTGTTGGTTCACACTGCCTGACGACGCGCTCATTCCGAGCATGTGTTAACGGTGTACGGGAAGATTGGTTATCGGAGCCAATGAATATAGAGTCGCATCAAAGTCGGTTTGAGGGTGAGCTGGCGACCAGTCATGATGTTGTCGATGATGACGGCAATACTATCACCCAGTGGACAAGCCGGTGCGATATTGATCACACTGTGCCACCGGTGGCTTGGTGCAAGGGAGATCGGGCCAGTGCGTTGTCGCATCTTACCTGGGCGGCCGTAGATGTCATTCCGGACTATGCTGCTCAGCGTAACAACCCGGCGGTACCTGGTGTGAGCTACCTATCGCCGTTTCTTCATTTTGGTGTTCTTGGCCCTCATGAGATCGCCAATCTTGTCAACGATGTTGAATCCCCTCGCAGCGTTTGGAAGTACTTGGATGAGATGCTGGTCTGGCGGGAGTATTTTCATCACCAGGCCCTCCACGCCACTGTGCCTGATAGTTACAGTACGATCAGTCGCTGGGCCAGAGAATCCTTGGCGGCGCATGTGGATGATACGAGAGAGCATCTATACAGTCTGAGTGATATGGTGCATGGGCGCACCCACGACGAAACCTGGAACGCGGCTCAACGGCAGTTTTTGATTGATGGCTGGATGCATAATAACCTGAGAATGTACTGGGGTAAGCGCATAATTAGCTGGACAGCCACCCCCGAAGCGGCATGGGCAACGGCCTGTTACCTGAATGACCGACTCAGCCTTGATGGTCGTGATCCTGCGACGTACGGCAATCTGCGCTGGTGCTTTGGTAGCGGTCGACCTGCTAGCGAGATGCCCGTGTACGGTACCGTGGCGCGCAAATCAGATGTCGCCATGCGCCGCCGTCCCGGTATGCCTGAATGGTTGACGCAGCAGGCAAATCGGGACACGCCCACACTTTCGGTCCCACCCGTTCCCCCAGTCATTGAACGTCCTCACGCGTCCGGGCACCGCGCTGTCAACAATAAAGAGTGCGGTCTTTAGCGTGGATCGGAACCGTTTATAGCCTTTAGCAACCACGCGCAACCGACGGTTGAATCTGAGTGATTCATCCCGCACAGCCCCCGACATTAAAAGTTCAGACCTGCTTCTGACTGTCAACGAGTAAAAAATGGACGAGTGTGGAGGAGACATCCGGACCTTGTGCATCGGTATGAGACCCTGCTTCATCCCCGCCGGCCCAGCGGTGTCCGGTAGTCGTCAGCTGCCAGTACTCGCAACGTTTCTCCTCCGGGTGTGCCTTGTCGATGTAAGTTGTCACGTGGCTTCGATAACCAAGGTCAGTGACGTCAGTTCTCGTCCTCGACTCCAGGATCGACGATTGAGATTTTGTTCCATAGTCTTCGCGCCAGTTGTCGACAATGCGCTGCGCATTCGCACGGTGAACCGTACAATCCTGATCGCCATGGAATACGATTAGCGGCATCGCAGTGCGATGGCCAGGTTGAGGAGAAACCGGGCGAGCATTCTTCGCAGTCGCAGGTTGGCGTAGCGAGGACTGTCGCAGTTTTCCAATCCCGGAAGGTGTCGTGGTACGCTCAGGATTTTTCATCGTGCTCATTGCCTCGATCATCGAGTTAGCAGCACCGGTCGGTAGCCCGGAGTGCACGCCGACACCTGCAAACAAGTCGGGATACTGCTCAGCCAATATAAGTGCCATTGCACCACCGGCAGACATCCCTGCCACGAACACTTGCCTGTTATCGATCACGTGATCCTTCATGATGCTCTGAGTTAACGCACTTAGCATAGCTGGCTCACCCTGCCCACTCAATTGATGTTCAGGCTCAAACCAGTTCCAGCAACGGCTCGGGTTAGCCGCTGTAGACTGAGTGGGATACAGGACATACATTCCGGCCCTTTCTGCCACCTTATTCATCTGAGTGCCGACGGCAAAGTCGTGCGCAGTCTGCGTGCAACCGTGCAACATCAGGAGCAATGGCGCCGCAGGCTGTCGTGGGTTGGCTGGTTTGTAGAGCTTGTAGCTCAATGACTTCCCGTGCCAGGGAAAGATGGCATCAATGAACGCCCCGTTGCTCGCGCTTGAGTGGTGTTCCTCAACACTTGGCACTGGCCTGTTGTCACTTACCGTTGAATCAGAACGGTAGTGGATATTCGTGTCGACAGGCCTGGCGGCAGTGTCTGCTGATTCTGGTTTTTGATTAATAACACGGTACGACGACCGTGTCGCCTGGCTACCATCCGCAGTAGTGTTCGCCGCATGACTGACGTTAGATGCCAGATCAGGCTTGGACAAGTCCAATCTTTTCAAGGTGGTCTGTATTGCATCCGTTGCCGAGTGTATGTCTCCGGCTAACGTCATACGTGTCGCCTTACGCACAGCTTCAGCCAGCTGTTTTTTTTTATTCATGACAATGTTTTCTCTTCGAGATCTCTCAAGATCGGCAGATCGCTTAACCGACCTGCCGCTATTCTTGAATAAAGCTCAATACTTGGCCCTTACAGCAGGGCTATGAATTTACCACGTTGTTGGTAATGTCCCAATCGCTGTTCTCGTCGGTTTTGTCATCCAGAAACTGCTCAAGTGCGTCGTACGCTTTCTGATCATCGATCATGCCCTCGACCGATAGTGTGTCGTCATCATTAGCTACTACTGATAGGGAGTACTGCCCTAGCAACGGGTGGAGTCTCAGCTCGGAGGTCAGTTCTGTGGCATCTACCTTCACGGCATCGGACGCCTCGGCAAATGCAACTTGTCCTACCGTAGACACTGACAGAATTACCGCCAGAGAGAGGGACGTAAGTGTGGTTAAGTACTTCATGGACATTCTCCTGTATCGGTCATAGATAGCCTTGGCCGGACAGCCAAGGACAAATCAATGTTAGCCGTATGTCTGTAGATCAAGGGTAGAGGGAGAAAAATCTACATGCGCCCGTGCGTAAATTGTATTCCAGTTATATGCCGTGTCAGCGCCTCCGGTACTAGATGCTGATTTAGAGGCAGCGAAGCGGTTCTGGGTGGGGTCGGTCAGACGTCTGAAATGTAATTTTTACCAGGCTATCTTTTCCGTTTTACATAGACACAGCGCACACGAGCCAGCTGGTGCAATCTACAAATCAATTCTTATCCAGGAAGTGAAGCCAATGAGTAACGACACAACATCTACACACTCAGCCTCTAAAAACATTAAGGCCGAATCAGCTGAGACGGCCCAGACTTTAAAGGATGAAGCGAGCAAGCTAGCCGGCACTTCTCAGGATGCGGCGGAAACGTTGGCGAGATCAAAAGCTGAAGATGCCAGGGCAGAGGTCACCGCACATACTGACAACGTCGAAGCCGCTGTCAGTGATGTTGCGGCCACCTTGGGGGAGCACAGTGACACGTTAGGTCAGTATGCAAACGAATTCGCCGAAAAGATGTCTTCATTCAATGATCAGATCAAGAACCGATCACTGGATGAGTTGGCTTCTGACGCACGGACTCTAGCGCGCGACAATCCCGCCATGTTCATGCTCGGTGCAGTGACGATCGGAGCTGTAGCTGCTCGCTTTTTTCAGTCAGGGAGCCCGGACTCGTCGTCTTCGCAATTTGGGCGAACTGAGCAATACGGATCTACGCAAGAGATTAATACCGTAGGCCATGTGCCTGGTTCAATTAACACTACTAATAGAGGGTACTCATCGTGAGCTCGTCAGAATTAAATGTAAAAGAGCGTCAGGCGAATTCAGCCGGTCGCGATGAAGAAGGGTTGTTGTCGCGACTCGTGGAAGATGTCTCTGGGCTCGTGCGCTCCGAGTTAACTCTTGCCAAGTCTGAAGTCAACCAATCTGTCTCAGATGTCAAGAAAGGCGCGGCGAGTCTGGCTATAGGCGTAGCGATACTGGTACCTGGCGTAACACTATTGATTGCAGCACTGGTGATGATCGTCGAGGCCTTCACAGGACTAGAGATGTGGTCTTCCACATTGTTGGTCGGACTGGTCGTATCAGTCATAGGAGCCATCCTGTTGTCCAGTGCCAAAGCTAAATTATCCGTAGAGAATATGGTCCCTACACGCACCCAGTCGGCAGTCAAAAAGGATGCCGATCTTGTCGAGAGGAAATTGTCATGAATACATCGGTAAACGAACAGAAGGATCCTGACGCGCTGGAGCGTGAAGTAGATGCGCGCCGCGCCAACTTGAACCAGACGTTGAACGCGGTCGAGCAGAGGCTCTCGCCCAATCACCTGATGGAGCAGACCATGGATTATTTCGGTCAGCATGGCGGAGATATCGCGCAATCGGTTAGTCGGTCAATTAAAGATAACCCCTTGCCTTTGTTGCTTACTGGCGTGGGAATCGCTTGGCTGATGTCATCGCAATCACGTACCAGCAATCAGGGTTATCGTCAGACTCAATACCGCGATCGCCTGACCCAATGGGACGATGGTGGATTTCGCCCGGGTGCGCGCCAAAGTGCTTATAGTCGGACCAATCCCCCTGTCGGCGATTATTCGCAGGAAATGGGTGATGGCTATACGGGTAGCGCTGACGCAAGTGATGACGATTCTGTAAAAGGCTCCATTGAGCAGAAACTCGGGCAATGGTCAGATACGGCCGAGCAATGGAAGGATGATCTGTCGACTCAGCTTAAGTCCATGAAACAAGGCGCAGAAGAATCCTCCGAAGCGTGGCAAGAGCGTGTCATCGGTGCCTCTGTGGAGCATTCCCAGTTGATGCAGTATCGGATGCGGCAGGCTAACCAACAGATGGGTAGTCAGGTACGTGAGCAGGCACAGAACGCGAAGAACTTTATGCAGGAGCAGCCTTTGGTCGCTGCAGCTTTGGGAGTGGCTGCGGGCGCGCTGATTGGAGCACTGCTCCCTGCTACAGCCGTTGAAAACAAGATGGTTGGTGACAAGGCAGATGAGCTCAAAGCATCGTTAGCCGATACAGCGCAGAGTGTGGGCGCTGATGTGAGTTCAGCCGTCAGCTCTCAGGCCAAGAACCTGCGAGAGAAAGGCGAAGAGAAAATCAGCAAGATGGCTGACGAAGAGTCAACGACCTACGTCTAGTACTCAGTAGCGCGGAGCAGTCTCATTGAAGAGATTGCTCTTGCTTTACTACTGGCGCGCTCCCAGACCGAGAATAGTCTTCGGTTGATAGAGTCAGTTTTCGGTCAAGTATTGCAACCTTGCTGGCATCGAGCGAGTCATTGGAAAGAGGATACCCGCTGAGATACACCAGTGATTTTCTGGGTATCGCCTACTGGACGACTCGGTGAACCCAGACTTCGCACACTATATTGAGACGGCGGTAAGGTCTCAGCCTGTCGCGGCACTTCGCTCATTGATGGGGTAGGCAGTTGGGTGGAACGGGGGCATTAGTGTCCGCTGAACCACTGTGCTGTTGTTGCTCACTCTATCATGCATACGATCATAGCCAGTGCCAAGCCAGTGCCAAGCCAGTGCCTTATCGTTCCGCGCTTTGACAGCAGTTATTGAAGAGCAGCGTTCCCTATTGCTCCGTCTTATATCGATCATCAGGTTTAATAAGCGTATGAGTAAGAAAAAGCAGAGAGAAAGCTCAAGCGATAATTCACAGGCCAGAGCCAAGAAACCAGCTGGCGCCGCGACGAAACGCACAGGATCTCGATCGCTAAAGAAGGTGACGATGCACAACGTGACTGTACTGCGCGGTCAAGGTGGGGAAACTCATTCGGCTAAGTCCGAGCGCAGCTCTACACTCACCACCGCGCAAGGTATGCCAGTTGCCGATAATCAGAACAGCCTGACTCAGGGCGAGCGCGGTCCGGTTTTACTGGAAGATGCAATACTACGCGAGAAGATTTTTCGCTTTGATCATGAACGCATTCCCGAGCGCGTCGTGCACGCGCGCGGTTACGGCGCCAAAGGTTATTTCGAGCTGACCGACTCTCTGGCCAAAGTTTCGAGCGCGAAGCTATTCCAGACAGTCGGTGAACGATGCGATGTGTTCGTGCGTTTTTCAACCGTTGTTGGCAACCGTGGCTCGGCAGATCTGGTGCGTGATGCACGAGGTTTTGCTGTCAAGTTCTATACACCTGAGGGAAACTGGGATCTGGTGGGCAACAACATTCCCGTGTTCTTCATCCAGGATGCGATGAAGTTTCCGGATTTGATACACGCTGCCAAGCAGGAGCCAGATCGCGGATTTCCTCAGGCGCAGAGTGCCCATGACAACTTCTGGGATTTTGTCTCTTTGATGCCTGAGGCCATGCACATGCTGATGTGGACCATGTCGGACCGGGGCATACCGCGCAGCTTCAGAACCATGGAAGGCTTCGGGGTACATACGTTTCGGCTTGTCAACAGTCGAGGCAAATCCACTTACGTCAAGTTTCACTGGAAACCGAAGGCTGGCTTGCAGTCGGTTGTCTGGAATGAGGCCGTAAAGATCAATGGCGCCGATCCGGATTATCATCGTCGCGATCTTTGGAACTCGATAGAAAGCGGCCAGTTTCCTGAGTGGGAGTTGGGTGTACAGCTATTTGACGATAAATTTGCCGACAAGTTTGAATTCGATATTCTGGATGCCACCAAGCTGATACCTGAGGAGCAGATTCCCGTTCGAACGATAGGGCGTATGGTGTTAAATAAGAACGTGGACAATTTTTTTGCTGAAACCGAACAGGTGGCTTTCTGCACCCAGAATTTGGTGCCAGGCATAGACCATACCAATGATCCGTTGCTGCAAGGTCGAAATTTCTCCTATCTGGACACTCAGCTGAAACGGCTTGGGTCACCGAACTTCACTGAATTGCCTGTCAATGCGCCTCGTTGTCCCATGGCGCATTTGTACCAGGATGGTCACATGGCCAGTACTATCCCAACTGGACGTGCTAACTACGAGCCCAATTCCTGGACAGAGCACAGTAGTCCAAGCGAGGACCCAGACACAGGCTTTATGTCCGCCACCATAGAGGCCAGCGGTGATAAGCGTCGCATTCGGCCAAGCTCATTTGCTGATCACTACAGTCAGGCCAGACAGTTCTATCGTAGTCAGACCGCCATTGAGCAGCAGCATATCGCTGATGCGATTGTGTTCGAGCTGTCTAAAGTTGATAGGGTTGACATTCGAGAGCGCACGGTTGCTTCACTGATCAACGTGGATTCAGGGTTAGCGCAGCAGGTCGCTAACGGACTGGGGTTTAAAAAGCTTCCCAAGGCTTTGACACCCGCGGCGAGTCCACGCGACGATCTCCCCATCTCTGATGCCCTGAGTATACAAAAGTCTAAAATTGGCAGCCTTGCCGGTAAGGTACTCGGGATTCTGGTCGCGCATGGATGTGATGCTGCAACGTTGGCCAATGTTCAGACGCACGCCGAAAAGGCCGGTGCTACGTGCAAGCTGATAGCGCTGACACGCCACGGTATTACCGATAGCGAAGGCACGTTGCTTGAGATAGATGAAAAGATCAATGGGGGGCCATCGGTATTGTTCGATGTGGTGATTCTTGCCATGAGCGAGACTGGTATCACCGCGTTGCTGGATGAACCTACAGCACATGATTTTGTTTCGGACGCTTGGAATCACTGTAAGTTTATCGGCCATGTGGGGCCCGTGGATCAACTGTTCTCAGCAGCCGGTGTGAACCACTGGGATGAAGACGATGCGGTCATACCAATCGACACCAGTGCAGCATCCACAAAAGCCTTTCTTGCAAATTGCCAAGTGCTGAGACACTGGGATAGACATAGCTAGATTTTTGTTCAATCTACCTTCCGAGGATATGTAAACAATGGATACCGTCCGTAGAATTACTCTCGACAAACCCGACGTGTACGCGTTCGAGATTATGGGTAAGATCAGTTCGGATGCCATGGATGCCATGGCAAAAATCATGAACGATGCTTTCGACAAGCATGATGAAAAAATAGATATGATGCTAGTGTTCATCGATTTCGACGGTAGCGAGAGTGGCGCGTTGCTGGATGGTGATGTCATCAGCTCGCGCTTTCGTTCGTTGACTAACGTAGACAAGTACGTTGTAGTCGGTGCACCGCAGAGCGCTTCTATGATGCTAGAGATGTTCGGCAAGTTAATACCCGTCGATGCACACACCTATGAACTTTCCGAGATCGAACAGGCATATGAGTTGTTAGGTGCATCCAGGGTATCTACAACGTTGTAGTTTTGAGTGGCGACACGTCACGAACTTAAATGTACAGCATCGAACATCCCTATAAGTGTTGATAGTCTGAAGGATATGTATATCGATCAACTGCACGATTTGTATAGCGCTAACAAGCAGTCGGCAGCAGTCACCGCAAGACTTGCGAAAGCTGCGTCTGATACCGAGCTTGCTTCGGCACTCCAGCGGGGCGAGCAGGGTATTAAAGACGGCATGCAGGTCATGAAGTCGATCATCAGTTCTCATGGTGATTAAAACAACTCTGAGCACTGCAAGGGAATGGAGGGCTGGGTATGTGAAGCAGAGGCTCACGCCCTGGACAAGGATTTCGGTGACGATGTAACTGTGTTGCAATGATCAATACGCAGTACCAGCGTATGGCGGTAGCCGATTTTCCTGATGCTACTGCCGTGTCTGGCAGCCTCCATGAGGCACTTCCTACTACCCATTAGCCTAGGTGCTCAGCTAGCTGGATACCGATGCTCAAATAATGCTGGCATACGATCAGTGGCTTGTAGTTCGGAAGCTTGAGTGATAGCCACGTCATAGTTACGCCAGTGCAGTCTTTCAGCCAGTCTGTAAGCCCAGTTGAGTACATCGTCGTGCCGTTCTTCCAAACTTTCAGCTGTGCAAAAAACACAGAAGTGCTCGTCCCCGGAGCGCACAGTGATTCTCTTGTATTCGGCTATGATATTCACAACGATCATTTGACTGAAATTTCCGGAAATCTAAAAATCAGTACGATTACAAGCTTGTACTGAGAAGGTCACGGTTCTAGCAACAAACTGCGGCAATATACCTTCAATAATCTCTGGAAACCACACGATTTATACAGGCTATTCAATCGTATAAAATTGTGAGTAGTGAGCGTGTCATATAGTGCCTGTGTATTGCGCACAAGAAGGCACGTGTGAATCTTCGTAGACACCGCTAACTACCCAGCGTGAAATTCGCAGCCGTCTCTATTGCGCGTAGAACCTGACGGCCACTGAACTTGCGGCGAGGCTGCGGTTTGAGGAATTGGCTCAGTGCGCTTGATAATGCTGGTACGGTTGCTGCCTTACCGACATGACTCATTCCCGAATCGCTCAATAACACCGGACGCCCACGAGTCTTGACGCTTTCCAAAACACTCTAGAATAGCATCAACGCCAACGAGTGAACCTTGCGCGAGACGACCGAGAACGGCGATCGGTGGAAGGTGATTCGCACGCTCGTTGACGATTACTGTGCCATCAGCACGCACGGCAACTCCCAAGCCGGGGTGTGCGGGCTCAATGAGGTGCTGATCAATCAGGCTCTTGAAAAGTGGCGAGTTTACCTCCGTAACCGTGGTGGAATCCAACACCGTGTCTATCATCAGCTGAGCGGTAAGTTTGTGCTCTTCACTACTGATAATCCATCCTTGCCTGTGTTGAGTGTCAATATCAGGGTCGTTTACGTAAGCCAGCGACAGAATCCCCGCCGCGTTTAATGCCAGTAAACGCTCCAGGCTTGCGGGTGGTGCCCCAAAGGCGTAACGCTTCATACGTTCGTCCAGCGCGATGATCTCTGCCAGGTCTTCGCTCGAATCAAGCTCATAGGACAGCGTTCGATACAATGTTGGTTGTGCATGACGCCACACCTGCCCGATGCAGTAGTCCAGGCTAGCTGGCCGCTCTCCGTAAGCCATGCCCAAATAGCCTTCCATCGCTTCGCGTACATCAAGTTCTCTATCAATCAGCGCGTGTGAAGTGTATTTGGCATCATTGAGGAAGTCATCGGCAAGCGTTGTCAGCTCCGCATCCGTGGCGTCGTGAGACCTGGCCTGGTCGCCTAATCGCAGAAAAACCTCCACAGCAAGTTTTGCCATGGTTCGGGTCAGCACGGGTCGTATCGGGCGTTGTGGCGTGGTTTGCAGGGAAGATTTAAGCGAGGCCGATAACGCATTCAAAGCGGTATCTGTCAGCGCGTAGTACTCATCCACCGTCTGGTTGGCAGGTTTCGGACCCAACGGTAAACCATCCAGAGAGAAGGGAATGAGCTGCTCAGGTTCTCTTCCAGAGGGTCTATACACCAGCGCATGCTTTCGTGCAGGATCTGGCTTGTAACTTCCTCCCAACCCTTCAGTCAGATTTTTTACTACATCGATTAGCGTGAGGCCGAATCCACGCAGGGCGACACGGGTAATAGATGACTCACTAACCAATGCCTGGGTGGGGCCTGCGGGAAACGGGTTGGCTACGCAGTATATCCCGGTAACACTGTCAGCATAGGCCATCCACTGAGCCATCTGTTCATCCGGCTCCGTGGGCTGGTGTCCTGCGGTGATGGCAAGTTCTCTCACCCTATGAGTATTGCCTTCAGAGTCTGTGATGTGCCACTGCCCCTGCTCTGGTTGCACGGCTACCACCTGGCTACGGTGCCAGGTTAGTATCCTGCTGTCTGTTAATGATTGAGCAAGTGTGTTAAACCGCTGCGACAGATACTCGCCGAGTTCTGCTCGAGTGGGATAACGATCGTGACGGTGAGCATCCCACTGTTTGTGATCGAACTTCGCATACTGCCAGTAGGAAGGGAACCCGGCTATAGTGTGTTCACCCATAGTCGATGGTGCTCTCTCAGGCAAATCGATGAGGCGTTCAGCGACATTGAGCCAGTTGTGTGGACTTTGATCGGGTGGGTAGACCTGGCCAGCTCCGGGCAGGCTTAAAGGTTCGAACAGGTCGATATGTGGCAATGGGTCAGCGCCTGACGAGGCGTACACTGTGCACAGGCTTTCCATGGCAGAAAGCCCTCGGGGGCCACCCCCGATGATACCGACCGTTTGGTTCATGGTTTCTTATCTCTATACAGCTCTATAAGCTTCTGGACTCGACATTTTATGTAACACTGGGTTCATTAACAACGATGCACGATGACACGACTAGTCCAGTTTCTGCTTTATTCGGCTCATCACGACAATGACGGAAAAATTAATAACCGACAGTGCTATCGCGAGTGCCCACAGCTGAAAGCCGACGGCAGCTCCCAACGCGCCCGTCACCCAGATCGACGCAGCAGAGGCAGTGCCTCGTACATGATCAGAGTTTTTCAGAATAGCGCCACCTCCTACAAAGCCGATGCCCGCCATCAAACCTTGCATGATTCGAATCAGCATCTCGTGCTCGTCGGGGCTAACCAGCGATAAACCAATCAGTACGTAGGCGCATGATCCTAAGGAGACCAACGGGAAGGTGCGTAAACCCATGCTCGGCCCTTCGCGTTCTCTATCCCATGCTACTGGCAACGCCAGCACGATACTGGCCAGCAATTGCAGCGACATGATCAGTGCCAGATAAATTTCGTCCATTGCATCAATCGCGCTCGTAGGTTCACCGGGAACTATACCGTGTTCTGCTCATGGCGACTCCCTATTCAGCCACGACAGCTAACCAGACGCCAGTATCAATAATGCGAGGACAGCGGCTAACGAGAATGATGTCAAGGCTGCCGCGATAGACGCCGCAGCGGTTTCCACGACGTCGGGACGTTCCATCACACCCCTTTCAGCAGCCTGAACGCCGACACCAAGACCACCCATGTCTTGAGAGACCGCCTCAAGCGAGGATGGGTAGGGTTTCAGTCGCTCCTGAATTCGGTCCCCGATATCAGGGATTGATACGAACACCTCTACCAGAGGTTCGGTAAGCACGTACCCACCGACTCCAACCACACCGCTGACGCTGAAGACCACGATCACCGCCGCTAAGGGTGCTGGCAACTTCAGCTTCACCAGCCACTGAACCGGAGGTCGAAGCGTCAGAGCAATCATCAGGCCCAACACCACCGGCATGACGATACGCTGAGCGTAGACCAGAGTAGCTGCTATGGCGATGACAACCAAAATAAGAAGCAAACGCCGTATAGATTGCAAAGTTTGCTGCCGGATTGCAGGGTTTGAGCTGCAAACCGAGTCGGTGACGTGACGCACTGTGTCAGAGCCGCTGCTTTTTACATCACTCACACCGAACTCTCTGTCACCCTTGAGCCATGAGCAGCTCACTTTGTTTCAAAGAGTTGCCAGGTTGACAGTGTCAGGCAAGCTACCTCTGCGCTTCTTCCTTATCATTATTCTGGTCGACCGTGGCACCGATTTCATCAGCCATAATCGCCCCACGCTCACCCATCTCCTCGGGCTTACCCGTGGTCGTATCGCGGACGGTCTGGTGTTCCATTTCCGAATTCAACTCCCCACCGAGAATGAGCACGACGATGACCAGCCACAACCAAGTGAGAAAACCAACCAGTGCACCTAGACTGCCGTAGGTCTCGTTGTAGCTTCCAAAATTTGCAACATAAAAGGTGAATAGCGCTGAGACCACGACAATGGACACACCAGAGAACACGGCACCGGGAGTTACCCAGCGCCACTTGGGGCTTTCCCGGCTCGGTCCGTACCGAAAGAGACAGGCCATAAATAGGATTAAGGCTGCCACTGCAACAACTGCGGTCAGCGTGTGCACCACCCAGCCAGGTAGCTCCACGCCCAAATATCCCCGGAATGTGGTGAAGAGTGCATTAGCGACTACTAAAGCGATTACTCCCAATATACTCAGCACTGTGAATATCAGAGTAATCAGTGTTAGTCGGACGAAATGTCGCTTTTCCGATTCATCATAAGCCACGTTCATCGCTTCGAACATCGCTTTCATTCCGGCATTTGCGCTCCACAGCGCAATGATCAACGAGAATGCAAATGCGATACCCAGGGTGCTCTGGTTAGCTCTCGACAAGCGCTCAAGCTGCGCGGTTATAATGTCGACACCGCCGCCGGGTACGACGCCACCCAGTGCGCTGGCTTGAGTTGCGATGTCGGCTGGATCAAGAAATAGCCCGTAGATGGACACCAGTGCCGCCAGCAGTGGACCAAGAGCGAGTAGCAGGTAAAACGTGACTCCTGCGGCAATTAGCAATACACGATCATCCGTCAGCTCCTTGTATAACCGCCAGACTATGTCCTTCCATCCCGCTTTAGGAATGTCGGCAGGCTTCACTGCATCGCGACCTCTGGCAGGTTGCTCAGGCGATCCTGATCCTGTGTAGCGCTCGACATTTGACATGTTTTTGCAAGTAGTCCTGTTAATTAGCTAAGAAAAAGAGTTCAAGATCTACCTTCCGGATAAGTGCCTTGAGACCCGAGACGATAAACCTGTATCAGTGATGCCTGACAACCTTCGCCGGTAGTGCCAGCAGGCTTCTGGCGTCGATAGAATCAGATAGTACTCATAAATACGCACTGCATGAGTGGCAAGACGGACATCGGCAGCAACGCCAATTTTTGATAAATACGATGCCCTCATGTCCTCGCACGTTGCCTTGGTCAAAGGCGGTTCTGCTCATTCCTGTAACTACTTACATTCTGCCACCTCCTGCAGCGCTGAATAGTGTTTTGAAAATTTTGGATGTCCGTCAATGCAAGTTCCATAACCTTGTGGTTTTCCCTTAATCCTTGCTAGTGGTGAAAAGTGTGCCGAGTCGTGCGCTGGTTTACCTGATGGTGACACTGCTGGCTGTCGGTTTTTAAGGTGCAGTGGGCAGTGGGTCGGTCATCAATGAAGCTAGAACGACCGCTAGTGGAAGTGGCGTACAGAACTCCTCACTTGACATCGTAATGATGGCCTTGATCGGTGGAGGTGATGCGGAGTTCACCCCGTATCCGATACTGGCTGCAGTTTTTGGAGCAGTGATATACAGGGTGCTAGTGCCTGCATTGCCTTGGTTACGTAAGCTCGGTAGGCCGTAACCAGTAATCGTTTGTTGTCGGGCACTCTCACTGGGCGCCGACTGCGAATTACCGCACCAAAGGCCTTGCGTGTAAGCGACAGAAGTAATGCAATAATCTGCGTTGGAGCATACACTTCACCTCCCAAGAGATAGGCCAATGGCTATACCACTTGCAAACTAAGGCATTCGCGTGCGATAGACGGTGCCTGACTTCCGATACTCGCTAAGGAGAATAGATGGATGTTAGAAAGAAAATCGTCTATTCATCAAATCTCCAGCGAATTCTGTTGGGACATTCCTGATCATTACAATATAGGTTTTGATATTTGCGATAAGTGGGTGCAAATTGATCCCGATAGAGTCGCCATTATCGACGTGAGTGAAAGTGGAGAAAGCAAGGAGTTTGATTTTTCTACACTACGGTGTCTATCTAACCAGCTAGCCAATGCTCTGAACGGCCTGGGGGTTGCAAATCGTGAGTCTGGATTCGGGGATCGGATTGGGGTGCTGTTACCACAATGTGTCGAAACCGCTGTTACACACATCGCATCGTGCAAAATGGGGTGCATTTCGATACCACTGTTCACTCTTTTTGGTGAGGACGCACTCTTTCATAGACTCAAGGATTCAAGTGCGAAAGTAGTCATCACTAACAAAGAAGGTGCGAGCAAGCTTTCCAAAATCATGGACCGTTTGCCTGATTTGAATGCGGTTCTGTCAATCGACGGTCCTGATGAATTCGCAACCTGTTTTCATACAGTCTGTGCAGCGCAATCTGATAAGTTTCAAATTGTGCAAACGCGTGCAGATGCTCCGGCTCTGCTTATTTACACCTCAGGCACTACCGGAAACCCGAAGGGGGCGTTGCATGCGCATAGAGTGTTGCTTGGCCATATTCCCGGTGTGGAAGTCAGTCATAATTTCCTGCCTGAGAAAGACGATTGCTTCTGGACACCGGCGGACTGGGCCTGGATAGGTGGGTTACTGGATGTATTAATGCCGGCACTGCATCACGGCATACCGGTTGTAGCGTGTCGGTTTTCCAAGTTCGATGCCAAAGCTGCATTTGAACTCATTAACCAGTACGCCATTCGAAACGTGTTTTTACCGCCCACGGCTTTAAAAATAATGAAGCTGCTGCCAGATGCCGAACAATACAACGTCTCCCTGAGATCTGTCGCTAGTGGCGGGGAGACCTTGGGAACAGAGCTTATTGAATGGGGTGAAAAAATACTGGGAACCACGATCAATGAGTTCTATGGACAAACCGAATGCAATATGGTCGTGTCATCGTGCTCCGCGTTAGAACCACCCACTCCTGAATCTATGGGCAGGCCAGTGCCCGGCCATACAGTCGAGATCCTAGACGCGACCACTGGTGAAATTCAACCAGATGGGGCGGAAGGTTCGATAGCTGTTTTATCGAATGACCCTGTCATGTTTCTGGGTTACTGGAATGATGCTGAAGCCACCCGCGAAAAATTTGTTGAAAGCTCCGAAGGAACATGGCTACTAACGGGCGACAGAGGCAATCGTGATCACACGGGACGCTTACATTTCCTGGGTCGCGATGACGATGTCATCAGCTCTGCAGGTTATCGGATTGGGCCGGGAGAGGTTGAGGATTGCTTGATCCGACATGAGGCAGTTCTATTGGCCGGCGTGGTAGGAAAACCTGACAAGGTTCGTGGCGCCGTGGTTGCTGCGTATGTCATGCTCAGAGAGGGGTATTGCCCGTCAGATGAGCTTGCAGCGCAGATTGCCAACTACGTAAAATCCCGTCTGGCGGCGCACGAATACCCACGCGTCGTCAGGTTTATCGAGACCATGCCTATGACCACGACGGGGAAGATCATCAGAGCTCAACTACGTGATGCGGCTGAAACAGAAGCGGCTGAGGATGAGCTTGCAGCCGATGCCTGATCGCACAACACTAATTTGAGAAAGGCCCACTGAATGATCTGTGAACAGATTGATGATTGTCGAATCGAGGATGATGTAGCCAAGGTAGAGTCGAGAGTCATGCCAGCTTTTCCATAGTTGAAACAGTGTTCAAGAAGGGATCATAGAATGAGTGAGTGTCAGAAAGTGCTTTTTGAAACGCAGGGAAACGTAGCAGTCATTACTCTGAATCGTCCTGAGCAAAGAAATGCCATTGATGCGCAAACCTGCATTCAGCTTAGAGATGCCATCGAGAGGTTCGAGAATGATGGTCAACTTCACGTGGGTGTTCTACGCGGGAACGGCCCGGTTTTCTGTGCAGGAATGGACCTCAAAGCATTTTCGAATGGTGAAGCTGAAGCGATACTGTTCGGTCCCGGCAGGTTGGGAGGTCTGGTTAGTCGCTCTCGAACAAAACCCATTATCGCATCGGTAAAAGGTGCAGCATTGGCAGGAGGTTTTGAGCTTATGCTGGCATGTGACTTGGCTGTTGCCACCCACTCTGCCATCTTTGGTCTACCGGAAAGCAAAAGAGGTCTGATTGCGGGCGCAGGTGGTGCCTTTCGTCTGGGACAAATTCTCCCGAAAGCTATTGCCAATGAGATCCTGCTGACGGGCGATGCCATTTCTGCCGATCGCGCAGCTGCTCTTGGACTGGTCAATAAATTGATCGAGGAAGCCTCTGTCGATGAGGAGGCGATCAAGTGGGCCCGTAAAATCAGCTTCAACGCTCCGTTATCCGTTCGCTCAAGTCTTCAGCTGGCCAAGTGCTCCGGGTGTATGGGTGAGGAAAGATTTTGGGAATTAAGTGACGTATTACTGAGAGATCTTTTACAGTCGGCTGATGCAGCGGAGGGGGCAACTGCATTTGCAGAAAAACGCAAACCTGTGTGGACAGGAAACTAACAGCGTCTGATGGGGCGCGCAAAGGCGTACGTTCAAAAGCATCCTGTGGCAGGTATTGGGTCTCAGCCGAATAGCACTGCAATAAGCCCAATTCGTCAATGCCGCGAAAGCTAACAGCTTGGGTACACACCCCGATTCTGTGTTTCTCGGGATGAGCTAGAAAATCATCTTGCGGTAGCGTTGAGGGTAGACCCTGTAAGGGTTAGTGTCTTTAACTCAACTTCCCGGCCGGAGCCGAATCCTGCGACGTCAAATAAATCACCAGCGCCACAAACACCCCCGCCGCATAGGTGCCAAACAGAATTTGATAAGTTGCCGGCGAGCTGGTGTCCGGCTGCACTGCCACAACTCGACCCGTGACAAACTGCATCAGTCCGACACCCACAATAGAGTAGAAATTGAACAAGGTGACGCCGCGCCCAACAAGATGTGGCGGTATGAATGATCTGCCATGCGCCATCAATACCCCATAGCTGGTACCACAGATGCCGAGTACCACTAACAAGGCGGCAGCCGTGGTCAACCCCGGCACCGGATTAAATGCGAGGACCAACAGAACGCAAAGCACAACCGAGTTGCCCGTGAATACCACCCATTTACGGGTGTTGAAAATCTTGTCCAGTGGGCCGTAGACAAGACTACCCGTCACCATGGCAATCGCCATCCACAAGGTGATCTGGCCGATCACCAGGCTGTCGGCGGCAAACAGATCTGTCAGGTAGGGGCCAGCCCAGAGCCCCCGAATACCCGCCGCCGGTGCATAGCAAAACAGCATCATCACCATGATGGCCCAGAGTCCGGGTTGTTTCAGCAGGGTGATGTAGCCGCCAAAGCCTGAATTTGCCGGCTGCTCGAGTTCCGGATCGCGTACCAGCCACAGAACGCCCAGAGCAATACTCAAGGACATGGCACCCAAAACCAGCATGACTGTGCGCCAGCCAAACTGATCTACAGCCTTGGCCATCGGGCTGGCTCCCACCACATTCCCCAGGTTGCCAAAGGCCACCAGCCAGGATGTCATGACGGCAAATTGACGAGCGTCGAATCGTTGCGCGTAGATAAATAATGAGGCCATCAAGACGGGAGAGCAGCCAATGCCGAACAGGCACATGGCGACAGTGATTGCCATAGGCGTCTGGGCACTGGCAAATATCAAGGCGCCGCTGGTAGTGGCCACCCCGAATATCCAGCCTGCGGTGCGGCATGGCCCGTAACGGTCAAGCCCCACACCCACCACAAATTGCATGAGGCCAAAGGCGATGAACCATAACCCGGAGGCCAGCGACAGATCTGCCTTGTCTGCACCCAGCTCTGCCGTGAGTTGAGGTGTGAGTACCGCCAGAAAAGAGCGGTAGAACTGAGACAGCACATAGGCGAGTGCCAGCGCGACAAGACCTGGCATGGGAGGCGTGGCGGTTGCGGGTTGCGCAGTTTACTCATATGCGTACCCCTGTGGATACACTCAGACTACTGTCAGCGTTGCATTCTGCCGCTACATTTCATACTGTGGAGCATAGGCGTCATGAACGTTGGTACCCATTGCCCATAGCGGGTTGATGTGCGGTCAGCCAATATCTGTTAGCAGGGCCAACATGCCCAAAATACAACTTTTCATAAGGAGAGAGACGAATGCAGAAATCCCTGCACATAGATCCGGGCAAGTGCACCGGGTGCATGCAGTGTGAGTCAGCGTGCTCACTGGTCAATGAAGGGGTAGTCAATCCTTCCAAGTCCCGTATCAAAGTATTCACCTTCCATGATGAAGGGCGGTTCGTTCCCTATACCTGCACCCAGTGCGATGAGGCATGGTGTATGCAAGCCTGTCCGGTAGATGCCATTGTGCTGAACCCACTGAACGGTTCCAAGGATGTCATAGATGATATTTGCGTAGGTTGCAAAGTCTGCACTATTGCCTGCCCATTCGGCACGATCAACTACAACACGTCTACCGGCAAAGTCGTTAAATGCGATCTGTGTGGCGGGGATCCCGAGTGTGTCGATGCCTGCCCGACGCAAGCAATCACTTACGTCGATGCCAATGCAACCGGACTCGACAAGATGCGTGCCTGGGCTGCGAAGACCGACAACGCTGCTGGCGCATAAGGAGACATGACATGAGCTGGACTAAAAAAGTATTACGGGTCAACCTGACCGCCGGTACCGTGGCTGAAGAGCCGCTGAAGATGGAATGGGCCAACGACTATCTGGGGCAGCGTGGCCTGGCTACGCGCTATCTGGTGGATGAAATCGACCCCATGTGCAACGCATTGGGACCCGATAACAAGCTGATTATGGCCACTGGCCCGCTCACGGGGACCATCGCATCCACCGGTGGCCGTTATTCAGTGGTCTGCAAGAGCCCGCTGACGGGTACCGTGGCGTGTTCCAACTCGGGTGGTTTTTTTGGTGCTGAGCTGAAATTTGCCGGCTGGGACATGGTAATTTTTGAAGGAAAAGCCGCCTCGCCCCTGTATCTCAGTATCGAGGACGACGAAGCTAAATTAATGCCTGCTGATCACCTGTGGGGTCAATCAGTCTGGGCCGCCGATCACCTGCTGCGTCAGGCGCATCAGGATCCTCAGGTCAAGATTGCCTGCGTAGGTCGCTCTGCTGAAGAAGGGTGCCTTTACTCTGCCATCGTGAACGACCTGCACCGTGCAGCTGGACGCTCAGGCGTCGGTACCGTCATGGCGTCCAAAAACCTGAAAGCTGTCGTTGTTCGAGGCACAAAGGGTCTGGGCAACATCAGCGATCCGAAGCGATTTCTGCAAAGCGTCAAGGCAGGCAAAAAGGTTCTGGCAGAAAATGCGGTTACTGGCCAGGGCCTCCCGGCTTACGGCACACAGGTTCTGATGAACGTCATCAACGAAGTGGGCGCACTGCCTACACGCAACATGCGTGAAACTCAGTTTGAAGGCGCATCAAACGTGGGTGGCGAGGCCATGCACGAGCCGCGCAAGTCTGACGGCAAGCCAAACCTGACCACGAATGGCGCCTGCTTCTCCTGTACTATTGCCTGTGGCCGAATCTCCACGATTGATCGAACCCACTTCTCAGTGAAAGACAAGCCTGAATACTGGATCAATTCCGGTGGTCTTGAGTATGAGGCAGCCTGGGCTCTGGGTCCGGATACCGGCGTTGATGATATCGATGCGCTGACGTACGCCAACTTTCTGTGTAACGAAGACGGCATGGACCCTATATCGCTGGGCTCAACGGTGGCTGCTGCCATGGAGCTGTTCGAACTGGGTCTGATTACCACTGAACACACGGGTGGTATGGAATTGAAGTTTGGTTCTGCCGAAGCACTATGCTGGGCGGCTGAAGTGACAGCCAAAGGTGAAGGCTTCGGCGCTGATCTGGGTATGGGATCCAGGCGATTGTGTGAAAAATATGGTCGACCTGAATTGTCCATGACGGTAAAAGGTCAGGAGTTTCCGGCTTACGATCCACGCGGTATTCAGGGAATGGGTCTGGCTTACGCCACATCCAATCGTGGTGCGTGTCACCTGCGCGGCTATACCGTTGCCTCTGAGATTCTCGGTATCCCGGAAAAGACCGATCCCCTCGAGTCTGCGGGTAAGCCAGGGCTGGTCAAAGCGTTTCAGGATGCCACAGCGGCTGTGGATTCAGCGGGCCTGTGCGTATTCACCACCTTCGCCTGGACGATGGACGACATTGCGCCACAAGTAGATTCTGCCTGTGAAGGCGACTGGTCTACTGAGCGAATGATGGAAGTGGGTGAGCGCATCTGGAACATGGAGCGCGATTTCAATCAGAAGGCTGGAATCAGTGGTGCTGAAGACACATTGCCACCGCGGTTACTGAAAGAGGCTGCGGGTAGTGGACCTGCCAAGGGCCGAGTCAGCGAGCTTGACCAGATGCTGCCTGAGTATTATCAGCTGCGTGGTTATTCTGCCGACGGTACGATGACCGATGAGACGCGTCAGAGGTGGGCTTTGCCTGGCTGATGTAGCGACACAGATTCTGCTCGTGACCGGCTGACCCATTATGTGATGGGTTAGTCCGGTGTCCTCCTGGTTGCTCCGTGAGATGCGAGGTGTGGGTTTATGCATTTGACTCTCGCATTACGAGCTCGAACTCGACGGACTGTTGTCAACGCCGTATCAGCGGCTCTGCGGTTCAACGATAGACATTCGGGCGCAGCTGGACTGCGCCCGAATTGTACAAATAGCACCGGTTCTTTTCGTCATAGGCTTTTGTCGCAATTGGCTTTGAACAAAAAGCGCAGCATTAAGGACAGTTTCGGCAGTTTCGTTATTCCCGCGCTGGCGGGAATCCACGTAAAAGCTGAGATGGATTCCCGCCTCCGCGGGGATGAAAGTTCTAAACCAGTGACAATTAGAGTTTGGACAAATAGGAATTACTGAAGGCTTTCTCCACGGTGAATACCCAGTATTTATAGAACAACACATAAGGATTTGGGCCTCCGCAAGAAGAACGTTTTGTAGTAAACGACCTTGAGTCGGTATCATTCACAGTAGAAGAGGCTTGATATCATCTCTTACGCACCTTGTTGTTCACGGCGGGTCGATGAGACGACAGATCTGCAGTGTCTGGCAGTTGCACTGGAATGGCGTTAAATACAACAATATTAGGAAATGGCTATGCATTATGTGATTATCGGTGCCGGACCTGCGGGTGTGAATGCTGCAGAGCATCTGCGAAAACATGATCCCAGCGGGCAGATCACAATGCTGATGGCCGAAGAGGTCCCGCCGTACTCGCGCATGGCTTTGCCGTATTACCTCGTTGGCAATATCGAAGCAGAGGGCACGTACCTGCGCAAGAAGGACAACCATTTTGATAGCCTGAATATCGAACTGAAACAGGGGCGTGCCAGTTCGGTCGATACAGCCGCGAAGCAAATCACCTTGTTGGGTGGCGAGACTCTGAGCTACGACAAACTACTCATCGCTTCCGGTGCTACGGCTACTCGGCCACCCATTCCTGGCATTGATCTGGATGGCGTCCACAACTGTTGGTCGCTGCAGGATTCGCACAAGATAGTGGCCGATACCAAGCCCGGCTCAAAAGTCATTCTGATGGGCGCCGGATTCATTGGCTGCATCATTCTCGAAGCGCTGGCCGCAAGAGGCGTGGAGCTTACCGTTATCGAGATGGAGAACAGAATGGTGTCGCGCATGACCAACGAGGTGATGGGTACCATGATCAAGGACTGGTGTGTAGCCAAAGGCATCAAGGTCATGACATCAACCAAGGTCACAGAAATAGCCTCAGTTGATGGAGATGATCCCCTGCACGTCAAAACGGAAGGCGGTGAAACATTGCCAGCAGACGTGGTTATCTGCGCGACTGGCGTGCGATCCAATACGGCCTTTCTGGACGGCAGCGGCGTGAATGTCGACATGGGTATAGTCGTGGACGACTTTATGCAGACCAGCGTCCCGGACGTGTATGCAGCTGGCGACGTGGCGCAGGGTAAGGATCTGTCTACGGGTGACTACTACGTGCAGGCGATTCAGCCCACCGCTGTGGAGCATGGCAAGTTGGCAGCGCAGAACATGGTTCACGGCCACAAAAATCCGCATCCGGGCAATATCAACATGAACGTTCTGGATACAGTGGGTCTGATCTCCACCTCGTTTGGCATGTGGATGGGCGTGGATGGAGGTGAGGAGGGCGAGATGTCAGATGTGGATAACTTCAAGTACCTTAATCTGCAATTCAAGGATGACGTGCTGGTAGGCGCCAGCAGCCTGGGCATGACGCAGCACGTAGGAGTCTTGCGTGGCCTCATCCAGACCGGCGCGCATCTGGGTGAGTGGAAAGATAAACTGCTGGTATCACCTAACCGTCTATCAGAGGCCTATCTGGCCAGCGCCCAGAGCCAGCACGTAGCGATGGGCCCAGAGGCCTGATCGGGTTATTCGAAGCGAGGTGGCGACACACGCACCTTGCAGATAGCAGGACGATGACGTAAAGATAATGAAAATCAAGTTCAAGCTGTATGCCACACTGCAGGACCTGCTACCTGCCAGCGCTGTCAAGAACGCTGTGGATATCGACGTGGCGGACGATGTGTCCTTGAACGAGCTGATAGATCGGTTCATGGTGCCGCGTGATCTGGCGCATCTGGTTCTGGTTAACGGTGTGTTCCACTGCAAGGAAGATCGTGACAAGCGCCAGACGCTCGTGGAGAATGATGTGGTGGCAATCTGGCCGCCGGTGGCAGGTGGCTGACGTGACATTGCCTGTGATCGCTTACAGTCGCGAGATGGGATTGACCCACAGTGACTTCTGGCGTTTATTACCTCGAGCCATGGGTGAGCATCAGTACGAGGCTGATGGCGATGTAGTCAAGGCACGTGTCGCTGACGGTACACTGGTAATCACACTAGGGCCCACGCTGGAGCGTCGTATCGCATTACTCAGGTTGCCTTATTCGGTAGTCTCCTTCACTTTTACCGGTGTTAGAGACATACAGCAGCAAGCCTTCAAGACACATTTTGATTTGCACTTTCAGAGAGGTGGTGGTTAGTGAGCGGTACCCTTACAACGAACACTTCCTCGCTGGCGAGTGATCGGTTTGATCGGCCTTTAAAGGACTTGCGTGTATCGGTCACTGACCGGTGCAATTTCCGGTGTGTCTACTGCATGCCTAAAAGCGTGTTCGACAAAGGCTACAAGTTCTTGCCTAAAGCCGAACTGCTGACCTTTGAAGAAATCGAAAGGGTGGCTATGGCGGCAGCTGATCTTGGTGTCACCAAAATTCGCCTGACCGGTGGTGAGCCATTAGTACGACGCGATCTGGAACAGTTGATAACCAAGATTCGCAACGTGCCCGGTATCACCGACATCAGCATGACCACCAATGCCTCCCTGCTGACCAGAGAGCGTGCACGCAGCCTGCGCAGTGCTGGCTTGCAACGTCTGAACGTGAGCCTCGATGCGATGGACGATGAAACGTTCATGCGGGTGAATGATGTGGGTATCAGTGTGCAAACTGTACTGGACGGTATCGAACACGCCGCTCAGGCTAACTTCGAATCATTAAAGATCAACATGGTGGTCAAGAAAGGGCTTAACGATCATTCCATCCTGCCTATGGCGCGTTTTTTCCACGGTACTGGGCAAATTCTACGTTTCATTGAATTCATGGATGTGGGCAACAGCAATGCCTGGAATCTGTCTCACGTGACAACCAGTCAGGAGATTGCCGATCTGATCAATGCCGAACTGCCCATCGCACCTGCCAAGGCCAACTACCGGGGCGAGGTAGCCAAGCGATGGGAATACCTGGACGGCGGTGGAGAAGTAGGCATCATCTCCTCCGTATCTGCCCCGTTCTGCGGGGACTGCAGTCGCGCACGACTCAGCGCCACTGGCAGTATCTACACCTGCCTGTTCGCATCCGGAGGCCACGACATGCGGCCCGCGCTGCGAGAAGGCGACGTTGACGCTGTGCGCAACAAGCTCCAGCAACTCTGGTCCGTGCGCGCCGACCGCTACTCCGAAACCCGCACCCAAGTCTCCGTTATCCGCCCCAAAGTCGAAATGTCCTTCATCGGCGGCTAACTATAGGTAACTATAGGGTCGGACCACCATAAGCCACTGTTTTTCATGAAAATTCAATATAAATGTGGGCTCTAGAGACGCTTAAACGACGCATTTTCGCCTCTAAAACCCCTGTTTTAGAAAAGGAAGCAGGCGCAGAGGCATCCGGCAGTTTCCTGCGCAAGTCAATACGGCCGATGCTGTTGGCGTCGGTGCTTCCCTTGGCTCTACCTGTCTATTCGGCGGAAGCTCAAACAGCCAAACCATCCCTCGATGTGGCCTTGCTGTACATAGAGCAGCGTATCGAGCGTCCTCCTGTGCTGTCCAACCTCGTTCAATGGCCAGGGGACGAAGGTGAGCAGGGCGCGTTGCTGGGAGTTGACGATAACAACACCACCGGCCGTTTTCTTGGGCAGCAGTACTCTCTTGAGTCCATGATTTTCGACGTGGGTACTGATCCGGTTATTCGTAACGAGCAGATAAAACAAGCTCTCGCTGCTGGCCCATTACTCGTTATTGCCAATTTACCCGCGAGTGATCTTGTCGTGATAGCCCAGTTGCCTGACGCGGCAGACGACCTTTTCTTCAACGCGCAAAGCGCTAACAATGCATTACGTAACGATGCCTGTCAGTCCAATGTGTTGCACACAGCGCCATCCAGGTCCATGCTCAGTGATGGACTTGCCCAGTTTTTCGCGTATAAAAAGTGGAAAGATGTGTTCCTGGTGGAGGGTAATCGCCCGGGGGACCAGGCATTAGCCAGCGCTATTCGACAGTCATTAATCAAGTTTGGACTGAAAGTGGTTGCTGACAAACAGTGGATAGAGGATGCCGACATGCGGCGCAGCGCCTCCAGTGAGGTTCCGGTGTTCACCCAGGCAAGACGCTACGATGTGGTTGTAGTAACCGATGAAGATCAGGATTTTGCTCAGTACATCCCCTATAACACCTGGCTGCCAAGGCCGGTGGCCGGTAGTGCCGGATTAACGCCAGTCACCTGGTCGCCTGTGATCGAACAATGGGGAGCCGCGCAGTTGCAATCGAGATTCAACAAGCTCGCCTCCAGAGCCATGACAAGTCTTGACTATAGTAATTGGGCCGCTGCCCGCGCTGTAGGAGAGGCGGTGACTCGCACGAATTCTACAGATCCATCAGTGATCAAAAGTTACTTGATGTCTGATGAATTTGAGCTCGGTGGTTTTAAGGGTAGCCCGTTAAGTTTCCGACAATGGAACGGTCAGATGCGACAGCCGGTTCAGCTTGTACATGCCAATGCTGTTGTTGCATCGGCACCCATAGAGGGTTTTTTGCACGCAGTCACCGAACTCGATACGCTGGGTTATGACAAGGGTGACAGCGATTGTGGCAAGTTCCAATAGCCAAAAAGTCAACAGTAGCCCGGAGGGAAGTGATGACGAATGCGACCGTTCAACCAGATACGCTTAATAAAAATGCTGGAGCTTTGGGTGTCGGCCTTGCGTTGATGCTGTCAGCCAATATCGCATCGGCACATTGGGTCTACGTTAGTAATGAGAAAGACGATACCGTGTCGGTAATTGATACTGAAACCAATGAAGTGATCAAGACGCTTGATGTGGGCCAGCGGCCACGAGGTGTCACCCTGAGTCACGACTTCACGCGTCTGTTTGTCTGCGCATCAGATTCAGACACGGTACAAGTCTTTAACGTTGCAGATGACACTATTGCCTTTGAATTGCCCAGCGGTGAAGACCCGGAACAATTTGCTCTACATCCGGATAACAAGCATCTTTATATCGCTAATGAAGACGATGCCATTGCCACAGTTGTGGATATAGAAACACGTACTGTTGTGTCCCAGATAGATGTGGGCGTGGAGCCAGAAGGTATGGCTGTTAGCCATGATGGTAAATACGCTATCGTGACCTCAGAGACATCCAACATGGCTCACTGGATAGATACAAAAACACAGACCATCGTTGCGAACACTCTGGTTGATCAGCGTCCACGAGATGCCGAGTTCTCACTCGATGACACAGAGCTATGGGTCTCATCGGAGATAGGCGGCACAGTCTCTGTGATTGATACCCAGAGTAAAGAGATAAAGCACATCATCGAATTTGAAGTGCCGGGAATTTCCAAAGACAGAATTCAGCCCGTTGGTATGGAACTGACTTCAGATGGCAAAACCGCCTTCGTGGCGTTAGGGCCTTCTAACCATGTCGCTGTCGTGGATCGGGAAACATTGACTGTGACTGACTACATCCTTGTCGGTCGTCGAGTGTGGCATATGGCACTAACGCCTGAAGAGGATATGTTGTACACAACCAACGGTGTCTCGGGTGATGTGACGCTGATAGACGTTGTTGAAAAAAAGGCGTTGAAGTCAATCAAAGTGGGGCGATACCCCTGGGGTGTGGCCATATTGCCCAAGGACAAGATTCCGCAGTAGTATGGTGTGGACGCCGACAAGACAACACCGATACGCTATATGCGCTATCCATGACTATTCTGGTTTTTGATTCGGGTATCGGTGGCTTGTCTGTGCTTCGTGAAGCACGCATGCTCATGCACGACCACCCTTTTGTCTACGTCGGTGATGATGCCGGTTTTCCCTATGGGGACTGGCAAGAAGCAGCTCTGACTGAGCGCATGGTGGGCCTCTTTGACACGTTGATTGAGCGGTATGATCCGAAGCTTGCGATCGTTGCCTGTAATACGGCATCGACCTTGATCATGCCTGCGTTGCGCGGCCGCTTCGGTATACCGTTTGTTGGGATCGTGCCTGCCATAAAGCCTGCAGCAGAACGAACCGCATCAGGTCTGATCACGGTACTGGCGACCCCCGGCACGGTGAAACGTCAATATACTAAAGACTTGGTGAAGCGCTTTGCCAGTCATCGTCAGGTCAATCTTGTAGGCGCAACAAAACTGGCCAGATTGGCTGAAGAGCACATGCAGGGACAGCTGATTGACACGGAGATATTGCGGCATGAGATAGCGCCATGCTTTATCGAAAGTGATGGAAAGCGCACCGATATAGTCACGTTAGGATGCACACATTATCCGTTTCTGGTAAACGAGATGCGCAAAATAGCGCCCTGGCCCGTGGACTGGCTAGACCCTGCCGAAGCAGTAGCCAGGCAGGCGTTGCGCGAATTGAGCCGAACCGATAGCACAATCGTAACGCAACCCAATCCATACGCTATAGCCCAGCATCAGGATATTGCCATCATGACATCCTCAAATCCGGGTGCATCGGTTGCAAGGTTGCTGGGAGGGCTTGGTCTTCAGTTAACACAAACAACATTTCCGTCACTGAAATTACAAGAGACAACCCTGACATGAAGAAGCGTCTTCCCCAGCTATCCGAATCTGATCGTTCACGCGTTATCGAAATGGCGTGGGAGGACAGAACGCCATTCGATGCCATAGAAGCCAGCTACGGGGTCAGTGAACGGCAGGTGATAGGTCTGATGCGAAAGCACTTGAAAGGTGGGTCGTTCAGGTTATGGCGAAAACGTGTCACGTCACGTTCAACCAAGCATGTGGCAACCCGACCTGCGGGCGTGCTGAGAGCTTATTGCCCAACCCAATACAAGCAACGATAGGCGTACGCCGCACATGCTCAAGCCGAGCGACATTCAGTATCTAGTGGTGCATTGCTCAGACACACCCGATGATGAGCCCATGGGTGCTGCCCAGATACATGATATGCATCTGGGTTTCGGCTGGCATGGTATCGGGTATCACCGCGTGATCAACCGACAAGGAACCGTTGCGCACGGGCGCCCCGATTACTGGCAGGGTGCGCATGTCTATGGACACAATGAGATAAGTCTCGGTGTCTGCCTGATTGGACGAACCGGCTTTACTGACAATCAGTTCGATGCTCTGGAGCAGGTGTTGCGCGAATGGCGTGTCAGCTACCCTACCGCCACAATCTGTGGGCATCGTGATTTCAGCTGCACCGACAAGACCTGCCCGAATTTTGATGTGGCCAGCTGGTGTAAAAGTCGGGACATAGACCCCATCAGCCGTCCACCTGCCTGACAGAAAGGTTTACCTGTCAGACATTAGCCCACTTGAGCGCCCACCTAAGGTTGTTCGACCGAGGGTTCACTCACAAACCTGAAGCGATCTTGCAGAAACCACAGAACGATAAGTGAGGGAATCACCATGAGTGCGGTGATGATGAAAAACAGCCCCCAGTCGCCGTCCAACCCATCGACCATGGCCCCCGAAGAGGAGGCCAGCAGTGTGCGTCCAGCGGTACCCAGTGATGCCAACAGGGCGTACTGAGTGGCTGTGTAGGTGCGGTCTACCAGCAGTGATATGAAGGTGACGAAAATGACTGTGGCTATGGACGCGGTAACGTCATCAATCAGCACGGCTGCGGCAAACAGCAACGCGGAAGGCTCGCTACTCCATGCCATGAAAGAGAACATCAGGTTCGTTGCGGCCATGGCGACCCCGGCCAGAAAAAGAGCCTTGACGATGCCTTGCTTCACAGCGAACCAGCCGCCTATCAACGTGAACACGACAGTCACTACCCAGCCAAGCCCTTTTGAATAGATGGCGATGTCGGATTTGGAAAATCCCACTTCCTTGTAGAAGATGATGGACATCTTGCCGACAAAGGCCTCACCAATCTTGAACAGGAAAATGAAGGCCAGAATGGCCAGTGCCACCTTCACACCGTTTTGCCGAAAAAAGCTGGCAAACGGTGCAATGATAGTGGTGCTCAGCCAGGCGAACAGACCTTTCTCGCCGCCACCAATAGCAGAGCCGATCGCCGCCTGATCCTTGGCTTGGGCGTCTACGCGTTCACGCCATGAGGCTTCAGGAATAAGCAACAGCAGGGCATTCATTAACACAATGAGCACAGCCAGAATCTGAAACGTGATAGGCCAGTAATTCTCGAAACCTCTCTGCTCCAGAGCATCTGCGATCATTAGTGCAATGAAGCCGCCGAGCTTGTAGCCAGTCCACCAACCCACTACGGCCACTGCTGCGCCTGCTGCCATGGCGCCAGTTTCAGAGCGGCCAATCTGCTCAATACGCAGTGCATCGATAGTGATGTCCTGGGAGGCAGAACTAATGGCAATAGCCAGGCCTACCGCAATGACCAGCGCAAGGTTGTCGACCGGATTAAGCCCGCTCCACAGAAGTAACGCGATCAGGATGATGCATTGAAGCGACAGTATCCAGGCTTTACGCTGCCCGATACGCTCTGTCAGCCAGGGTATCCGAATGCGATCAATCAGCGGTGCCCAGAAAAAATTGATGCTGTATACGCCAAAAATCAGTGACGCAAAGCCAATGGTGCTGCGGCTTAGCCCCTCTTCCTTAAGCCACAGAGACAGAGCGCTGCCGATAAGAACCCAGGGGAAGCCGCTCATGGCGCCCAGTAGCAGAATACGCAACATGCGTTTGTCAGCGTAGACGCCTAGAAATGAGCGCTTTTGAGTGGCAGTAGTATTCACAGGCACTAACCCGATAATTGGTTGCACCGACTATAGCCTCTCCGGTGGTGCTCGGCTACTCTCTAGCGCATGGAAAAGCTTTTCAGAATCAGCGTATGAACAACTCTGTGCTGGGGTATGCCGAAGGCTATTATGGTCAGTTGCTGACGTGGTCTGAACGGGCGTTGATCCTTGAGTCTCTGCAGGCCCATGGACAGAATACGTATTACTACGCTCCCAAGGAAGATGCATTACATCGCCTGCAATGGCGTGAGCCATACCCGATAGAGTGGCGAGAGAAATTTGCCCAGTTCTGTACGGCGGCAAAATCTCGAGGTATTCGAATTGTTGCCGGAGTTGCGCCGGGGCTAGACTTTGATTTCAATCACATCAGTGGAGGATCGGATCTGCAGGCAGTGCTGGATAAATGTCGACAGCTCAAGCAGGATGGTGCCGATCACCTGTCACTGCTGATGGATGACATCGATGCTGATTTTGCCAGTCGTCGGGGTGACTTCAACAGTGAGGGTGAAGCGCATGCGCGTCTGGCCAATATTATCAGTGATGAACTCGGTGAAGTGATATGGGTGACACCCAGAATCTATGCCAACGAATTAGCTGCAGAAGAACCTGACTACCTGCCGGACTTTTTTGCAACGTTGTACTCGGCGCACACCGTGTTGTATTGCGGAACTGATGTGGTAGCGCACCAGCTTGATCCATCACACATAAACGCTGTTGCGCAAACCGGTGGTCAAAGAATTGTCATGTGGGATAACGTGTATGCAAATGATTACTGTCCACGGCGATTGTATGTTGGGCCATGGCAGGGGCGGGAAGCTGCCTGTGATGTATTGCTCAACCCGACCGGTCGTGTGCACACTGATTGCCTGTTGCTGGAGTTGATGTCTGGTAATGGCTTGACCAGGAACGATCACAATGCTGTTGAATCACGTTGGTGTGATGTGCTGGAAAAACATGGAGTACCTAAGTCGTTTATGCACCTTGCACCGTACTTTCATCATCCGGTTTTCAACAACCAGCTCTACAGTGAACTGCAACCTGCGACAGAGGAGACATTTTTCGCACTCGAAGAGTGTCTGTGGCGATGGAAGACTCCGTTGTCCCGAGAGTGGTACGGCTTTATATTTGGACTCAAACACGATCTTCTGATGGAGAACAACACGTTGCCGACGCTGCGAATACAGAAAACCCAAAATTTTCCCTTGGCATCGTTGTTGATGAACAGAGATCAGTAGACGCTGGAACTCTTTGGGTAGCTTTTTCTCGCCAAATGCTTGCAAGATCCAAGCATACGACAAAGCAGGCGCAGAATAGAATGAGCCACGAGCCGACTCATTGGCCTGGTTTCGTATTGGGTAGAAAAGTCACCCGTCCAGCGAGAACAACCGCTTGGCTGATGATACTTTTCCAGCTCGGGCAATGACGGCACTCAGTGGTTCAATCAAGCAGTTCAACGTATGCGCAGTAGCGTGCAGAAGGGTATCGGCAGACAGTAATATCCCCGTGTGCCCTGGCCAGTAGATCAGATCCATCGGTGCATAGTCATCGTTGTGTACGTTTGTCTTCAGAAATTGTTCCTGATCACCGCTGTCTCTTGGAATGCTCAGCCCTTGCGATCTAGCAAGCAATTGAACAAGCCCCGAGCAATCGACGCCTGCTGTAGATCGACCACCCCATCGATAAGGTGTGCCCAGAAAATGAGTCTGTGCCAGTGTCAGTGGGTCAGCACTATGGGGCTGGTTCATTGGCAGGCAGTGTGCGTTCCAGGCGTAGTATCCACATGACGTCAGACTGAATAACGCGGTAGAGCTTTTCGTCAGACTCAACTCACTGGCGAAAGACAGGCGGTGGACTACGGGACTTTTCATATCCGGTTCCTTGAACAACAGCGTGCTTCTTGCCTTTACCCAATGCGTCGTTTCAAAGTCGTGTGGTTGAACCATCTTAACCGAGCTCACAAGATCATTTTTATCCATGAATCCTGTGTAGCCATCATGCGCTTGCCGGACCTTTACCCAGGAACCATGCTGTTCTAAAACGATCACGTGTTCGCCGTAAAGTGCTTCGCTGATACAGGTAGCATCTCGTGAAGGCATGGACATGACGCTTGCAATAGCGTTGCGAACATAATGGATGCTCATGATGTATACCTGCCTTTGGGTCGATCATCTGATAGTGCAGATGCGGCCGCCTACGGGATATGACGGGAAGTATGTCCGGCGTGTTTTAACAGTAACCGTGAGTGGGTAATTTACTGTACAACGGTTTACAGTCTCGAGGCAAAATTTGCAACATTTGAGGTGCTTCGGGATTTGCGTTGTTTTTAAAAGTCTGGTTCGTACTGATCACTATAGCGGGTTGTCCGCTATTGCCAATGAGATCCTGTCCCTGATAGCCCGCATAAAGACCTTCTGCTGGCGACGAAGTCTGAGTGTAATAATGGGGGTATGTGCGTTGGCGCTTATAACCTTGCCTAAAACCAGTGTGCCAGATCCGGCGATGGCTATAGAAGTGCTGGTCGCTCTGATTTGCCGGTATAGTGAGTTCTAGTAATTGTTTGTATCCGAAACATTCATAGTTAGGGCAGTCACATGATTCCTGAAGAACCTCTATTTGCGCCTGATTCAGCTCGAGCCATGGCTTTTGCTCAGGCGTGTCCGATCTACAAGCCAACGGCTCTGTTATCGGTAAGCGATGATGGTATTCAGGTGGCTGTTAAGGATGAATCAACGCGCTTTGGTTTAGGCTCTTTCAAGGCGCTGGGTGGGATTTACGCGGTTGGGCAGTTGCTACTTGACGAGGTGGCAGCAAGAACCGGCAAGCGTCCAGACATGCACGATATGTTGGGTGATGAGGTTCGCAATGTTGCCACGACTCAAACATTCGTTTGTGCCAGTGCCGGTAATCATGGGTTGGCGGTAGCAACAGGTGCCAAGTTGTTTGGAGCGCAGGCGCGTATTCATGTCTCATCGGAAGTTCCTTCAAGTTTCGTCACACGTTTGCGTGCTTGTGGAGCGCAAGTCACTATTTCCGGAGACACTTATGAGCAGAGTGTTGCGGCTGCTAACCAGGACGCGCGTGACAGTGGTGCATCGCTGCTCGCTGACGGGTCCTGGGAAGGCTATACCCAGTCGCCTGCGCTGGTCATGGAGGGCTACACAGTGTTGGCTTTAGAGCTTAACGATAGTTTTAGTCAAACAGGCGATTGGCCAAGCGATGTCTACTTGCAAGCGGGTGTAGGGGGTATGGCCGCGGCAGTAACATTCATCATTCGACGCGACTGGCCGGTACAGCCACGCATCGTCATCGTTGAGCCAACCGCTTCAGATTGCCTTGCATTGAGTGCGGCAAACGGTGAACTGACCGAGGCCGTAGGACCTGTGTCCAATATGGGGCGGTTAGATTGCAAGGCGGCTTCGCTGTTATCGTTTGATACGTTAGTGCGCAGCAATGTCGAGTATCAAACCATAACGGATAATGAGGCATCGGCAGCTGTTGCCTCGCTAGACTATGTCGGGTTAAGCACATCCCCTTCCGGGGCCGCAGGTTGTGCAGCATGGCAGCGAGATAGAGCGCTTGACAAGTCAGCGGGTGATGCTCCATTGATCGTCATGAGTGAACAGTCTATTGGTTAACCCTAGTGATGCATAAAATGTCGAGTCCAGACAAGGTCAGATCTTAAGGAGACCAGACGATGTGCGGACGTATCAATGTATCGGATAACGAAGGTATCCGTTTGTTACTGGAAGTCATGGGCATGGATACCTGGCCAACACGGGAGCCGCGCTTCAACGTGGCACCGACCCAGACTCTTGATGTTATCAAGTTTGACGGTAAGCCAACTCTGGTGCCTATGAGTTGGGGCGTGTCCCTGTCCTTGCCAGGTACGTCTGGCATGGTGACCAAACGCATTGCGAACTCACGTGACGACAAAGTGTGGTCGTCTCGACTCTGGAAGCCGATGATTGAATCGCAGAGAGTGCTGATCCCTGTCAACGGGTTTTACGAATGGAAGCGAGAAAACCGCAAAGTGGTATCAGCGTTTCATATTTCACCGACACGCCATCGTGCCATGTTGTTTGCAGGCATCTACAGGCCCTCTCAGGATGAGGCCGACAAGCCAGAGTTCTCCGTGATTACAACCGCTTCGAATGAACCAATGAGTCTGGTGCATGACCGAATGCCGGTAATATTGGGTTCCCGCAACGCCGCCATGGCGTGGTTGCAGGAAAGCGACGATGCCTCGCTGAGCGAGCTGATGACAGCGGCTGCCGAGGATATGCTCAAGTTTACGCAGGTGAGCCAATACGTGAATAAAAGCAGTAACGAGGGCCCCGAGTGTATTGAGCCGCTCGTTGCCTAGACAAGCACGTCGTCAGATCAGGTACGTTTGCCTTTATTTTTCTTGTTACGGTGGCGTTCCTTCTTTTTACGCTCACGTTTGTCCTTGAGCTCGCCAGGTTCATTGGCCAGATCCTCGCCTTCAGTTCCAACAGTCGCGACTGTCACTTTCGGCTTCCGAGGTGCAGGTTTTTTATCGGGCGCATTGAGCGGCGGAGAGTTATCTCGCCCGCTGGACACCCGTGATATATCCAGTTTTCGTTCACACACCCATACGCGTTTTAAATCCTTGAGTAGAAACTTGGGCATGCCTGCCGGCAGCTCTATCAGGCTGTGATCAGCGTTGATGGTGATCTGACCGATAAATTGTGAATCCAGACCGGCCTCGTTAGCAATGGCTCCCATCAGGTTTTCCGGTTTAACACCGTGTGACTGTCCAACCTCAACACGAAAGCGTTCCATTTCTACGGCAGCGGCTTCAGCTGCACGGCGTTTCGCTGCACGTGATTCTGGTTGTACGGTGGTGTCAATGACCGTTGCCTCGATCTTGTTATCCGTGACACTGGCAACGCTGGCATCGGTCTTTTGAGCAGTCGTACTCTTGTCCGGATCGGATCGTTTCTTGGGTGCTGTATTCCCGCCAGTGTTTATCGCCGCAGGGGTTTTATCTGCCGCAGAGGCCTGTCGCGCTTTTCCAGCTGGCTTTATAGCGTTATGGCTAGCGCGGATTTCCTTGACTCTGCTATCGACTGGAGCCGGATCGTGTTCCGCTCGCGTCTCCCGCTTTCTGTCGTCTCTGGGAGCACGATCTTTGCTGGAGCTCTCTCGGGTTCTACTTTCCGTCGGTGCAGCACTTCGCTCGGTATCTCTCTCTGATCGTGTACGATCACGCTGTCTGTCTTTACGCGCTTTTGAGTCAGCATCCTTGCCCGCCAGCAGGAGCGGTTGATCACCCATACACATTTTTGCTAGTGCTGCTGCTACTCGATCGGCAGGTACATTATGTTCGTGTGAGAATTCTTCAATCATGCGCTGCAGGTAAGCAAGCTCACCACCAGCTAGTGTGTCGCTGATACGCTGCTTGAAATCGGCAATACGCTTATTGTTCACCATCTCGACAGTGGGTAGCTGTAGAGGCTCTATTTTTTGCCGAGTAGCGTGTTCAATCGAACCGAGTAGTCGTCTTTCTCGTTGAGTCACAAATAGTATGGCATCACCGTAGCGACCTGCGCGTCCTGTGCGTCCTATTCTGTGAACATAGGCCTCTGTATCGTACGGTATGTCATAATTGATGACGTGGCTGATGCGCTTGACATCAAGGCCACGCGCCACGACATCGGTAGCAACCAGAATATCGATTTGCCCCCGCTTGAGCTTGTCGACCATATTCTCACGTTGTTTCTGCGGCATGTCCCCGTTCATGGCGGCAGCGCTAAAACCCCTTGCCGAGAGCTTGTCGGCAACTTCTACTGTTGCAGTACGTGTGCGTACAAACACCAGCATGGCATCAAACGTTTCTGCTTCAAGAATACGCGTGAGTGCGTCGAGCTTGTGCAAACCACTGACTAGCCAGAAACGCTGACGAATGGTGGCAGCAGTGGTCAGCCTGCCCTCGATAGTGATTTCGACAGGTTCGCTCAGGTGTTTGGATGCGATTCTACGAATCACGGGTGGCATGGTTGCGGAGAACAATGCCATCTGTCGATTTTCGGGCGTTTGCTCCAAAATCCATTCGACGTCATCAATGAAGCCCATGCGCAGCATTTCATCTGCCTCGTCGAGCACAAGGGTTTTCAGATGATCAAGCTTTAACGTACCGCGGCGCATGTGGTCCATAATACGACCGGGTGTACCGACAACCACGTTGACACCGCGATTCAGCTGCTTGATCTGACCGGTATAGTCCTGACCCCCATAGATGGGCAGCACACGCATGTTCTTCATATGCTTGGCGTATTTGCTGAACGCCTCGGCTACCTGAATGGCTAGTTCCCGGGTTGGCGCCAATATCAGCGCTTGAACACCGCGGGCGTTCAGATCCAGTCTTGCCAGAATGGGTAGCGCAAACGCGGCTGTCTTACCGGTGCCCGTAGGGGCGTGGCCAAGCAGGTCGCGGCCCTCCAGCAAGGGCGGCAAGGTGCGCGACTGAATGGGAGTAGGTGTCTCGTAACCGACATCTTGAACAGCGCGCAGCAAGGCGGCAGGCAGATCAAGGTCTGAGAAGTGTTGTACAGCGTTGGATTCCGACATGGCGCGAGCTTACCGCTTTATAGGGTGAGTAGGTGGCATGGTTGCCTGAATATTGAAACGCGCCGTATTATCTGTGATTCTCATGGTAAAGACAGGGGTTTCAGACAGATGAATTACTGGCTTTTCAAGTCCGAACCGGACGCTTTCAGTATTGATGACCTTAAATCGATGAAAGGCAAAAAGGATCATTGGGACGGAATTCGTAATTATCAGGCGCGCAATCTGATGCGTGATGAGATTAAAAAGGGCGACATGGGCTTTTTCTATCACTCCAGTTGCCAGGTGCCTGGCATTGTCGGAGTTGTAGAAGTGGTGAAGGAGGCGTATCCCGATCACACGGCATGGGACCCGGAATCGTCCTACTACGATCCGAAGTCGAGTGAAGAGAATCCTCGCTGGGTCATGGTTGATGTGAAGTACAGGCAAAAGTACGAACAGGTCATTACCCTCGAGTATTTGCGTACGCTGGACGAGCTTGATGGCATGGTGCTGTTGAAAAAGGGTAGTCGCCTGTCGATACAACCGGTCACTGAATCGCACTGGACGTTGATTTCATCCCTGAGTCGGTAGTCAGCACTTTAATCCTTAAGGTAACGGGTCTTCACACTGAATGGACCACTAGGTTGAGAAACGTAGCGTTAGCCTGTCGTCTGGTCGCCTGATGCTATCAAGCTAGCCCGTCTATGAGAGGTACAGGAAATTCAGTGGTTTCCGGCTGGAAAAGCCTGACAGGTAACATACAGACCCAAGCCGATCCTTCAGTACCTTGGCACTTGTGCCTATATCTGTAAATCGGGGTGAGAGGTCTGTCCAGCGAAGGGCAGTCAGGAATGCAGTGACTCAGAGAGAGCACAGGCTTTGGTATATCGCTGGCGTTTGGCTCGCACTGGTTAGCGGTGCGTTATTTGCAATGGCAGATTTTAGCTTTGAACAAGGCGAGGCGGGCGATGCGCCATCCACTTGGCCACAGATGTCAGAAGTCAATCTTCAGACTGACTCTGATAAACCCACACTAGTGCTATTCGCACACCCGTTGTGCCCCTGTACACGAGCAACTTTATGGGAGCTTGCGAGCGTGGCGAACCGGCTATATGGATTGATCAATATTCATGTGCTGTTCTATCGCCCGGAAGATGCATCGTCTATGCCACAGCTATGGGCTGCGTCTGAGCTCAAGGATATAGCCAGACAACTGCCTGATACAAAGATACACGATGACATCAATGGCGACATGGCGAGCTACTTTGGCGCTTATACCTCGGGACAGATCCTTCTTTATGACACTGACGAGCGGCTGCAGTTCGCTGGAGGCATAACGCCTTCAAGGGGGCATGTTGGAGCGAATGGCGGGAGCGCTGCATTGATTAGCGCAATTCTTGACGATGACAGAGTTGATCCCTTGCAAGCGGTTTTGAATCCAGTCTACGGATGTAGCCTGCATGAGCAAAGTGAAGGCGATCGTAAGATAAAGCCGCCTTTCAATAATACCAAGACGCTATTGCAATCAGAGTTAGCCAGCTAGTAGCGCTTTAGAACGCGCTCCATGGTGACAGATTAAACGATGGAATATAATTCAATGATCAGTACCGGCAGGTCACCAGAAACAGAGAGCGTCGACAGGGACTTGAGCTGCCAGCAGAGTGACAAACTGAAAGAGCAAGATCTGCAGCGGGTTGCCGAAGAGCACTATAGAAGTACACGCAGAATATTCCATCAGAAAGTAGACAAGATTTTCCTGTTGCTGCTCTGTGTCCAATGGCCGGTAGCGGTACTGTTGGCGCTATACATGACGCCCACCACCTGGGCTGGAGCAGATAGTTCGATACACTTACATGTCTATATGGCGGTGTTTCTGGGCGGCCTGATAACGTTATTTCCTGCTTTTTTGATATGGAAACAACCAGGTGCCGTAATGACAAGACATGTTGCTGCAGCAGCTGCATTGACATTTACAGCAGTGTTCATTCATCTATCGGGTGGCCGAGACGAGGCGCATTTTCATATATTTATCATGCTCGCTTTTACGGCCCTCTATTTCGATTGGCGTGTACTGCTGACTGCCATTGTTGTGGGTGCGCTCGACCATATTCTGGGTGCCATCATGTTCCCCATGTCGGTGTTTGGTGTGTTGGAAAGTCCCTGGGCTCGGCTGCTTCGACACATCCTCTGGGTAGTTTTTGAAAGCTCGGTGCTGGTTTACGCTGCAGTTCTTATTGACAAGGAAAAACGGGCGGCCGCGTTTCAGGTTGCTATCAGCCAGTCCCGAGAGGCTGAGATAAACGAATTGCTCAGGACTAACCAGCAAGATTCTTCGGAGCGGCAGAAGCTTAACCGGGAAGCCGAGCAGCTTGCTGAGGATAATCGTCTGGCTGAGGTCAAGCTGCGCGAGGCCGCAGAGATAATGTCACAACGAGTACAGGAAACATCTGAATCACAACTTCGTCAGGTAGATTGCTTGCTGATCAATGTTAACGAGGCGGTTTCCGGAAATCTGAATACGTCCATTAACGTTAAAGGTGATGACCCCATCGGGCAGGTAGGTCTAGGGCTCGAACGTCTACTGAACTCGTTGAATGCCAGCTTTCTGGAGATAGGTGAAAGCACGAATACGCTGACAAGGTCTGCTAATGAGCTTTCGCTGGCCAGCAGGGAACTTGGACAAGATGCCACTGAAACGTCCATGCAAGTAGAGCGAGTTGTTGGCAGTGCTGATGCCATCAACAGTGGAGTGCAAGTTTCGGCCACCTCTACTGAGCAGATGACTCTGGCCATTCGAGAGGTTTCTCGATGTGCATCTGAAGCTGTATCCGTCGGTGAGGAGGCGGTTTCACTGACAGAGCAGGCCACCACCACTGTAAAGAAACTGGGTGATTCAAGTTCAGGTATAGGAAGTGTGCTGAAAGTCATCAACTCTATTGCAGAGCAGACTAATCTGTTGGCGTTGAACGCAACCATTGAGGCTGCCAGAGCAGGGGATGCCGGGAAAGGTTTTGCGGTAGTGGCTAACGAGGTGAAGGAGCTTGCCAAAGAGACGGCTAAAGCGACTGATGAGATTTCGTCGCGAATCTCTGCCATTCAGTCTGATGCGGGGAATGCGGGGGAGGTTCTGGCTCAGATCGTTAACGTGATAGAACAGATTGGCAGTTATCAGACAACCGTTGCTGCGGCTGTTGATGAACAGACATCCATGACCCTGGAAATCAGTAATGGACTGTCAGAAAGTGCTAAGGACAGTGCCGAGATCAGTGAGCATATTACTGATATAGCAAAGAGAACCGAGGGCACTAAAGCATCGGCATTGCAGGTCGAAAGTTCTGTCAATTCTCTACATGTCATTGCTCAACAACTGCAGAGTTTGCTGGGTTTTTATAACTCGGAGCGTCGTGTAGAGCGATTATAACTCAAGGCTAAATGGCAGGATGCTTCCAGTCATGCCCGGGAAGCATCACCATTGCCGAGGTCCGTTTGGCCATCTCGACCTAAGCACGATCAAATCGACGTACTCCTGTGTATTGTCTGACTATCACTGCAGCCTGGTTCCAGTCATTCTCGCCAAGACCGGCATCCAGTGTGTCGAAGATGCATCCCCGCCTTCACGCAGATGACATGAATGTTCACGGATACGACGGTCCAGTACAGAGATGACCTTCTCTGAAGACATTGACGAACCATCTTAAGGGTATACAGCCTGTGCTTTTATGCAGAGGCCAATTCCTACTCTTCCTTGAGCAACTTTTCAAACAATGTATCAGCGGTACTGATAAACCCCGGCGTGTCTTCTTGCCACTGCTCGTTAAGCTTTTCGTTGTAGTTCAGATAAAGCTTGCCCTCTACGATTGTCCATAGATCCGGTTCGATTTTGACCAAGCTCTCTTGTGCGACTCCATAAGCGCAGTAACCGCCGTATTGTGGTGCGTATTTTTCAGGCGCTGCAACGAACAGATCCAGGTTCTCCTGAGATGAGAACTTCCACGTAGCTCCCGACCATTCTGTTGCGAACTGGTCGTCTCCCTCAACAGGCTTGCCCTGGGTGAAGTAGGCAACCGTATCGTATCCACGAATGGCGACGCCGTTGGGTTCGTATCCGAACAGACCCTTTTTTTCCAGAGTGTTAATTCTCTCTGCGGCCATGGCGGATGAAGCCATGCCCAGCATTAGAACAGCGCAGATCATTAGGTGTTTCAGCAGTCGCATGATTATTATCGTCTGTGGTTATCAGGAAAAGGCAGAAGATCTGAGTGCAGCGCACCGATAAAGTTTTATGACAACCACGACTCTTTGCATTACTAGGGTAAAAAAAACGTACAACATCACAGATCGGGCAGCACGTTGCTTTTCTGTCCGGATCTGTTGTTTTTGCCTGCATTGCAGTGGTAGTTCAACTCTTGAAACCAGAGAATGCCAGCGATACTCGACAAAAGGATGAGCGAGATTCCCCCGAATGGAAACAGTGCCTGAACACGACGTAGCCGTAACACTAGCTTATCCTGCCAGTTTTCAGTCAGAGCTATGTCGGCCAGTAGATCAGCACGTTCTGGCAGGCCGACATTGATCCGACGCGCCGGAATGATCGCTTCGGAAGGGGCATCCTGTCCGGTGTCATGCCAGGCGACTCTCACGGTGTCCAGGAATACAGGGATAGGGCTTTGCGCCACCATCCTGAATTCAAACGATGCAGTGGCAATCAGTGTATCGCCTGTTAGCTGCTGATCGCGTTTCTGATTGATTAATGTGCTGCTGATGGCACGGCTTTCCAGCGGTGCTACCTCGGGAAGGTGACTGGCGAGTACGTCGGTTGCCGTAAGCGTTATGGTCCGGATAATCTCGTCGCCCGCCGAGAGCTTGCGAGGGTCCTTCGACCATTCATCCTGCAGCGATACACGGGTTGCGGGAAGCCACCAGTTGGCGGTGGACGCTGCGGCTTTAATCTGCATTTTCTGTGGTGATGTGGTCCGTTCAAATGAGGCACGCTGTGTACGTGAACGCACAGCGGTCCCCTGCCATTGAACGCCTTCGATTTCTATCTCACCAGAACGCTGAGCAAACAAATGATAGCGCCATGTGATGATCCGCCAGCGTCCATCCTTATCGCTTTCATCCAGGGTGCGTCGTTGCTCAAACTGACTAAGAACATCGAAGCCTTTGAACGAGGGCAGGGTAAGCGATTCCTCTGTGATGGGATGTCGATGTTTGAGGATGATGTCGGCAATGATGTGCTGACCCACATAAGGAGACACGGTATTGTCGGCGGTAACCGATTGAGATGGTCGGGAATTAATCAGTCGCCATTGCAAGCTCACCTGCAGATCATCATCATCTGGTTGCCAGTGGGTATCGACCGGTGGTTGAACATCGATCACGATCGCATTGGACGTTACCTCCCCTTGGGCCGTTATGCCCGGTATCGGACCAAAGAACGCTGGCCCCTCACGGCGTGGTAAAAATTCCATACGGCGTAACTTGACCTCCACAACACCGCCTTCCATAACGGCGATACGAGTGCCTATGGTTTCCCGTAGCAGGTCCGCATCCCGGTACAGAGCGCCCACATCCAGAGGTTCCACGAGGCCGACAGATTCCACTTCCACGATAACGCTGTCGCCTAGATAGACAACATCGTTATTACTGAGCAACGTAATTCCCTGTTCAACCGAGGCGGCTTTGAGCGTTCCGGCCAGCACAAACAGAATACACGCGCTCAACAACCCGCTTCGTCCAGATGAGACAATCCGCTTCACCAGCTACTCCCACCTTCCGGCGCTACTTGCCCAGCTGCAAGGCGGCGTTTCTGTTCCAGCGCAATGCGACGCTGCAGGTAGAGCTGCGAATCATGGTTAATCTGATTAAGCCACGATGCTGTGGCCTGATCTGTTTCCAGATGGCGGCGACTGCCTGCAGCCTGAGAGTCTGTAGTGGGTGTATCGGTGTCCGCGCCACCCGAGGGGCGATTGGCTGAATTATCATCGCTGGTCTCCCCCTTGAGTGAACCACTGCCGTCCTGTTCCTGTTGAACAGCTTGTTCTTCGCGCAAGGCTTTACCACCCTTACCGGCTTTTGCGTCAAGTTGTAAGCCCATGGTCTGCTCCCCGCCGTTTTCAGACTCGCCGACGGAGGTTTCTCCCACATCGTTTTTCTCGTCACCCTCCGGGCCGCTACCTTGCTCATCAGGTTTGTCTTCTGCTTCAAGCTGTTCTATTGCTTCGCCTGATGGCTGCAAACCTCCGCGTTGCTTATCATCGTCCTCGGATGCCAGAAGTTTTCGCATAATGTCTGCGTTATGCTGGGCTGATTGAAGAGTCGGGTCCATGGACAGTGACTGAAGATAGGCGTCGAGCGCCAGTGCGTAGTAGCCGAGCTTTACATAGCAGTTACCCAGATTAAACACCGATACAGGATCGTCAGCGCGTACAAATGCTTCTGCCGCTCGCCACCATTGTGCAGAGCGATACAATGCAACGCCTTTCCAGGCAGGGTCTGTAAATATCTCTCCTGCGCGGGCATAGTCACCTTGTTCAAAGAGCTTGTGTGCGAGCAGGTTGTCGTCGCTATGTGCAGTCGCTGAACAGAATGTCAGTGCCCCGGCAAGCAGTAGTTGCGTTGCCAATCTACTGTGCACAACCGGTTTGAACCGATGCAGGTTCATCCATTGGTCTCCCGTCTGAACAACATCAGCACCAGCGGAATGGCCGCTAACAGAATGCAGTGAGATTGTTGTTTCCAGACCAGTGAGCGTAACTTGCTATGGGTGGAGGCGTCTGCTTGCTGTTGAAGATCAAGCTCGTCAAGGTCGATACTGCCGAACCGGTTAGCGATCAGATACCTGCCATTACCGTTAAGCGCCAGTGCTTTTGCGCCGGCCTCATCCAGACTGAGCTCAGCTTGCTGATTACTCGTGACCGGCGAATCACCCCGCGCGCTGAATACAAGCACGTCAACTTGGTGTCCATTCTCTGAAAGATAGCGCGCTGCGGCCAGGCTGGCCTTGCTGATACCACCGGAGTCCCCAAGAACGAAGATGCGTGCGTTGGCAAACTGGCTGTCCTGGACAACAGCGGTTGCCAACGACAGTGCGCGCGTAAGGTTTGAGCCTTCCGTGCTAATGACACCGTGCTCAAGCAGAGCGGCATGCTCGATAAATACCGATTTATCAAACGCAGGCGGTGCAACCAGAAAGGCATCGCCTGCATACAGGATGAGTGACACAGGTCTTGCACCGGACTGGAGTGCCAGTTCGATCAGTGACTCACGTACCGCGCTCAATCGCGAAGGCACGATGTCGGTGAGTGTCATGGAGCGGGATACATCGGCCAGTAATACCCAACCGGTACTGTGCCTCCAGGTGTCATCATCGCTCTGTCTGAGTGTAGGTTGGCTTAAGCTGAGTGCTGTCAGAGCCGCTGTCAACAAGGCGAAACTCCACTGCCGTCTGCCGCGGCCGTTGCCACCCAGATACGCAAATACGGCCGGTGTAATGAGGCGTGTCCAATCGTTCTGTGTGGAGTACCGCCTGGTTAACATGCAGGCTGCAAGTAACGCTAACATCAACAGTAACCACAGAGGCTGTTGAACAACGACAGGCCCCAGTTGCAGCGTCATGTTCTGACCCTCTGTAGCCATGTCAGCAATAGCAGGCTCAGCAACAGTAAACACTGCGGCCAGAAACGCAGATCCTGCCGGATGATGACAGGCGGAGCCGTAACTTCCGCACTCTCAAGTGTATCTATAGCAGAATAGACAGCCTGTAGATCGTCGATGGTCCTCGCTCTGAAGAACTTCCCATTAGCCGTTTCAGCAACACTTTTCAGTGTGTCCTCATCAAGATCTGCAGATTGAGCCACACTATAACCGCCTCTGTCGGTATCTTCACTGCCCATCGCGATGGTGTGGATACGAATACCCATACCCACTGCAAGCTCTGCGGCACTCTCAGGTTCTACAGAGCCTGCGTTGTTGGTTCCGTCGGATAGCAGCACTATGGCTTTATCGGTAGCAGGATCTGACTGTAGAGTCTTAATGGACAGGCCAAGTGCATCCCCTATTGCTGTTGATCTGCCAGCCATACCGATACCGGCGCTATCTAGGATGCTACCCACAGCTGCCAGGTCGAATGTCAGCGGAGAGGCGATGAACGCCTCCTTGCCATATAGTACAAGACTTAAGCGATCACCCTGACGTTGTGCGATGAAATCCTTCGCAATCTGTTTTACAACAGAAAGACGATCGCTGGTCTGACCGTTCAACGTGAAGTCCTGTCTTTCCATGCTGCCAGATACATCAACCGCCAAGGCTATCGCCCGCCCACTGACCGGTTGTACCACAGTGTCACCCGGCTGCCAGGGTTGCGCTATAGCGATTAGCAATGATAGCCAGATAATCCACACTAATAGCTTGCGACCCGTCCAGCGGTTGTTCGTGGCATCGTCTACGGACGCCAATGCCGTTGCGAGTTGAGCTGGAATGCGAATATAACGGGTGTTGCCCGGTGGTCTTGCCCGGCGCACCAGAAGTGGTAGCGGCAACATGAGGAAGATCCATGGCCAGTCAAACTGCATCAGCGTCTGATCTGTGGAGAGCGGGAATTGCTGGTAAGGCTGCGATCAGCCCGGACAGTGAGTCGCACAGTGTATCGAACCGGATGGCATTTATCTGTGTTGGCTGATAGAGCGCAATGCCAAATACGCGACCCTCTTGTGTGCTGAACCAGTCTGTTGCAAAATGCTGATCCAGTGTCAGTAGCCAGTCGTCACCGTCCAAGGTGTGTACCTGCCCGTCTCTGTGCAGTAACAGTTGCCGTAGCAATCTTGCCAGCTCCAGCAATCCGGAATCAGAAGGTTGATCTCTTGCTAGTGAAATTATGTTCTGAGCTTCACGGCGCCAGGCCTCTTGCCTCCGATGCCGCCTTGCCAGAAATGCCCAGACCAATACGGCAAGCATCAGGATGTTAGCGGCCAGCAGCCAAAGAGAGACGCCAACGGGGGCGGCAGGCTCCTGGATATCGCGCAGAGTGCTGAGCAGTAACTCGGCTTCACTCATTGGCAGTGCCTGGGTGACAAGGGTCTCACCGCCTCTTTCCGGGCTGATCCCGTCACGGTAGGAATTGCCTGTCATGTAATATCGAGATTATCGTGTCCAGACCCTCTTCGATGTGCAGCATGGGTACCTGCAGTGCAGAGAAGCGCTCCTTGCGTTGAGTTGCCGTGAGTTCAAGTGCGGTGCGCAACCGTTCGCTTGCGCTATACCCAAGGGAGACCACGCGTTTTAGAAGTTTGCGGTTATCCGTATCAGCGTGAGTGGAATTTGGGATCAGGCAAAAACCATACTGCCCTGGTGGCAATCCACTGCTGAGTAGTGGATCCTCAACAACGATGGCCACGTTTCCTGCGCTCGATTCAAGCAGTGCAAGATCACGGTTGAAGTGAGTTCCGCATTGCTGGAAGTCACTTACCCAGATCACAGTGGATAGTTTACCCGCATGCAGCATCAACCACTTGATGACTGCATCCAGCTGAACTGCGCTCGACGTGTCTTCAGGCGTAGTCAAGCTGATGAGTGAATGAAAAGAGTTATCCGGGTCTTCTACTTCACTGAACGGTTGGTTCGATGTCGTGGCACATAATCGGCGCTGGATGTCGTCAAAACGTCTGGCCAGCAAGCTGCATGCATCAATAGCAGATTGATGACCGGAGCCGGGGTCGCTGAGGCTGATGCCTGCGTCAGATACCACCAGTACCCCAGATCTGCTGCCACCTTCAATAGCTTGCCAGATCAGTCGCGCTGCAACACGACATACCGGGATAGCCTGGAGTTGGTTGGAGCCGGTGAACATGGCATCACGCAAATCAGCGATGACAGTTGTAGAGACATCTGTCTCTTCGTGATATAGCCGTGTGTGCAGCCGGTTGGTTCGAGCACTGGCTTTCCAGTCTATATGTCGTGCATCATCGCCCGGGTAGTAATGACGCAGATCATCAAACTCGGTGCCGTGCCCGCGGCGTCTTCCCCGAAACGGCCCCATCCATTTGCCGGTGCCTATCGGTAGCGTGCCTCTGGAGGGTTGCAGCAGATGCCGCTCATCCAGAAGAGTCTGAACATCCAGGTTGATGGCTGTGTAATCGTCCATAAATGGATATGAGCGGCGTTGGTGTAGACAGAATCAGAGGCGAGATGTTGATTCAAGCAGTGCCTGAATGACATCTCGTGTAGTGACACCGTCTGCGCGTGCCTTGTAATCCAGTGCTATTCGTCCGCAAAGTACATCGGGTGCAAGCTTGGCTACATCGTCAGGTGTCACGAAATCACGCGCATCTAGCCAAGCGGTAGCTTGTGAGGCCAGTGCCAGATTGATGGAGGCGCGTGGGCTGGCTGCCTGAGCGATCAGTTCAGCGTGTGTGCCACCCGCACCTTCTCCTCGTGTTGCCGTGACCAGTCGAACAATGTAATCACGCACGGCATCAGACACAAATACTTCACTTACGTGTTGCCGCGCCTGCCGTATTGCCTGTGCATCTGCAACCGGCTGAACAGGCGTGTTCAATGCGTTACTGATAGATTCTTGCAGGACCTGATCCAGAATCATTCTTTCGTGTTCAACGCCAGGCAGTTCGAGATTGACAAAGAACATGAAACGATCCAGCTGAGCTTCAGGAAGAGGGTAAGTACCTTCATGTTCGATCGGATTCTGCGTGGCGGCTACCAGAAAAGGCTCTGCTAATGTCCGTGTTATGCCACCGGTGGTAATTTGTCTCTCACCCATAGCCTCCAGCAGAGCACTTTGCACTTTCGGTGGCGCTCGGTTTACTTCATCGACCAGCACGATCTGATTGAACAAGGGACCGGGCAAAAAACTGAATTCGCCGCTTTGCTGCTGATACATATCAGAGCCGGTGATATCAGCTGGCAGTAGGTCTGGTGTCGCTTGTATGCGAACAAACTGTACGGCGAGAAGATCTGCGAAGCACTTGATGGTGCGTGTCTTTGCAACGCCGGGTGGACCCTCGATCAGGATGTGTCCACCGCACAGTAACGACACAAGCAATCGTTCGATCAGTGAATCCAGTCCGACTAGCTGTTCAGCCAGTGCACCGCGTACCGCCAGTATGGATGCAAGAGCGCTATCAGGCTCATCACCGGACATTGTGGGTGCACTCATGGGCGGATGATCAGGGATGGGAACCGCCTGTTGTCTGACCCTTCTGAGATGAATTCAGACAGGTCGACGGGATGGCTGTAGGGTTCCGGTGGATCGGCGAGCACGTTCAGATCTCCCTGCAACAGTTGTCCGGTGATGGTCCCGTTGTCTTGAAGGGTTAACTGGTAGTAAATGCCATTCCACGGGTCAATACCATAACTGCCGGGTGACTTCCAGATAAACAATAGCTGGTACTCAAGCTCGGTCAGGTTAACGGGGGTGATGGAGCGCTCAAGCTCGTAGGGGTAGGGCAGGTAGCAAAACCATTCACTGGCGTCTGTCAGACACTTGAACGGCCTCATTGACAAGAACTGGTCGTTGAAATAACGGCTGTCCATGTCCACATCCACGCCTGTATTCTCAGAGTCGCCTTGTGAGAACTCCACGGTGCCAACAGCGAGCTCAGTGCCTTGTTGATCAATCAGGAAAATATCAGCAGTGTCGGGAAATGGCGGGTTCTCAGGTGTGGTGTCGTCGAAAAAGTTAACCGGCTGAACAGGCTGCAGTAGGTGGCCGGATTCCAGCCAGCCGTCTGTTCCCAGTGGATACCAGTAAACAGCCTTATACCCCCAGCCGATGGCCCTGCGTGCAGCATTCCAGCTTTGCCAGCAGTCGGCTGTACAGAAAAAGACCATGGCTGCAGAAAGATCCTCGGCACTGAGTCTGTTCAGATTGCGCTCGAGATAATCCTGAGCATCGGTGAGCAGGGTGCCACGGCCTGTTTCGGGTAACCAGATTGCCCCAGGAATTGAAACTCGTTTCTCTCCGGTCACCCAATGTCCATCGAGCGGATCAGGCCCCATGCCGGTGGGCGGGTAGACGTCTATGAAGATGGCAGTGCCGTTCGCGTGCAGAGCAGCAGCAGCGGTATTGTCCAGCGTGGTACCTCCGGGGACATCGGCCGGTACTGGAGCTCGATAGCGTTCCATACGTAAACCTGTGTCGGGATCTACGTCATAGCCTTCCAAAGCCTGGGCAGGGGTGAGGGTCAGTAGGAGCGCTGCGCCTGCGAACAGACCGGCACTACAAGCCTTTGCTGCATCGAGCAGGGAACAAGCGACGGAGCGGTGTAGTGTGAACACAGAAAACATAGGTACTAGTATGCGCTGTGTAATGACCCAGCGCTGTGGTACCAAAGTGGAACGTTTACTACCGCTTGCCAGATCGTCTACCTGTGTACACTCAAGTGTCTACTGAACAACGGAGTATCGCGTGCCCAATCCAATCAAGGGGAGCCTGCGTCTTTTCGCCAGCATCCTGACGCTGTGCGTCGTGTCGCTGTCGGTCTGCGCTGAGGACCCCGTGGTGCGTGTTGGCGTGCTGAAATACGGCACAGTTAACTGGGAACTGAAGTCCATGCAACATCATGGACTGGACAAGACCCATGGCTTTACGCTGGAAATCGTACCGTTTGCCGGTGGCGATGCCACCCGTATAGCACTACTGGGCGGTGAGGTGGATGTGATTGTCTCTGATTGGCTATGGGTGTCACGTCAGCGTTCGCAAGCGCGTCAGTTTGCCTTCGTACCCTACAGCTCGTCAGTGGGTGCCATCATGGTGCCAGAGGATAGCGAATTGAACACTCTGGCCGATCTTGTCGGCAAGAAAATAGGCGTCGCTGGTGGACCGCTGGACAAAAGCTGGCTTCTGTTGCAGGGGATGGCGGCACAAGAGTACGACATGAATCTGGCTACCAGCAATGAACCGGTGTTTGGTGCGCCACCGTTGCTGACTGAAAAAGCACGCGATGGTGAACTGGATGCCGTGCTCAATTACTGGCACTACTGTGCTCGCCTCGAAGCTGATGGTTTCCGGCGTCTGGTGAGTGCTGAAGATGCGGCCAATGCACTGGGTGCCAGCGGGCCTGTTTCTGCTATTGGTTATGTCTTCGACGAGCACTGGGCAGAGACGGGTCCGGCTGCAGATTTTATCAAAGCGTCGCGTGCCACTAAGCAGATACTCAACGATTCGGACGAAGAATGGCAACGTCTGTCTGACAGCGGTGCTATGAAAGATGGCCCGGATGCGTTGAAAGTCCTGCGTGAGCGTTTCAGGGAAGGTATCCCGAGGCGAGCTCATGCAAACGAAGTCGCTGATGCTGGCGTAATCTACGCGTTGCTGAGTGAGCTTGGCGGCAAGAAGTTGGTTGGTGATGCACCGGCCATGGCCGAAGGCACGTATTGGGACGGATTGCCGCTGAGCGCACAGTAAGCGCACGATAAACTGCACTAAATGTAATGAGTGTGGCAACGCAGACGGCGAATCGTTCCCGCTTTGCCTCTGCGTGCATGAGTATAGGCTCGCTGTGCGTGTTCGTGCTGTTATGGTCAGTGCTGGCGCGCTGGCTGGATGACAACACGTTGCCGGCACCGAGCGTGGTGTGGAATTCGTTACAGGTAGAGTGGCGCTCAGGAGAGCTGACCTATCACTTGGGTATGACGCTTCTCAGAGTGGCGGCTGCATTTTTGATTGCGATGAGTATTGGATCTGCGATCGGTATCTGGCTGGGCATGCAGCCCCTGGCCAATCGCATTGCGGATCCCTGGCTTATTTTGCTGCTGAACATCCCGGCTCTGGTGATCATTGTGCTGAGCTATATCTGGTTTGGGCTCAATGAAGCTGCAGCTGTCGGTGCCGTGGCGTTGAACAAAATCCCCAATGTGGTCATAACGTTGCGTGAGGGTGCTCGGTCACTGAACCCTGAATATTCAGAAATGGCCGAGGTTTATCGATTCGGATTCTTCAAACGCCTTCGTCATGTTGTACTGCCACAACTTCAGCCGTTCTTCGCAGCGGCTACCCGATCAGGTATTTCGCTGATCTGGAAGATCGTGCTTATCGTTGAGTTGTTGGGTCGCTCCAATGGGGTCGGTTTTCAGATACACCTGTACTTTCAGCTGTTTGATGTCGCTACCATACTTGCCTATACATTAGCTTTTATCGGCGTGATGTTGGTTGTTGAGTACGCAGTGCTACAACCGCTGGACAAGCGTACTAGTCGATGGCGAGTATCGCATGGCTGATAGTGCGCTGGTTGTCGATGTTCAAGGGCGCACATTTGCGCTCGAAGGCGGTGATGTTCTACCGGCCGTTGGTCAGCTGAGATTCAGCCTGCCTGCGCATTCGTTTACCTGCATAGTGGGTCCGTCCGGGTGCGGCAAAACGACACTGCTGCGCATGATTCTCGGTCTGGATACCGGCTTTGAAGGGCGCATAGAACATATCCATGAAGGTGCTGTGGCTGCTGTGTTTCAGGAGCCAAGATTGTTGCCGTGGCGCACGGTTGAACAGAACGTACGCTTGGTGTTGCCTGACCAGTACCGGAATGAATCTCTGGATGAGCTATTTCAGGTGTTGGGTTTGCAGGATATGCGAAGCTTTTACCCCAACCAGTTATCATTGGGACTGGCCAGACGCGCTGCGTTGGCGCGAGCGTTCGTGCTCAAGCCTGCGTTGCTGATACTCGACGAACCGTTTGTCTCTCTGGACAAGGCAACCGCCCAGCGATTGCACACGCTGCTACTGAAGCTCTGGCATGCCCAACCTACAACCATTCTGATGGTTACTCACGACATGAGCGAAGCGGCGATACTGGCCGATCGTGTACTGGTATTCGGTGACAGGCCCGCACAGTTAGTGAATGAGATTCTCATCGATACGCCGCAATCACGGCGTGATGCATTGATGCAGCTGGATATAGCGCAGCGTATTCAGCGATCTGTCGTGTAATGAGTCAGACATCGGATATGTTGTGGGTGGAGTTGCCCGAATTGTTCAGACTCCGATGCGTTCTGGCAGCTGGTTTTGTCGCACTGTCAGGCAGCAGCGGTTTTTCCGGCACGGAACCGCCTTGCCGGGTTGTAGGACCAGCAGGCAAGCAGGAAAAACACGATGGTGCAGGTCAACACCAGAATCATCGCCGCGGAATTGAATTGGCCGTAGAAGGCAAACCGTATGGCTTCAACCGCATGGCTGAATGGATTCCACTGGCACACGGTGGCCAGAAGATCGCTGGACTCTCGCATCTTCCAGATCGGGTACAACGCCGATGATAAAAAAAACATCGGAAAGATGACGAAGTTCATGACACCTGCAAAGTTTTCCAGCTGTTTGACAACGGAGGCGATCAGAAGCCCTAACGAGCCCAGCATGATTCCCGTCAGTACCAACACGGGTAGTGCCTGCAGTGCACCTTTATAGGCGAACTCTATGCCCGCAAGATTTGCGACTAACAGAAAAACGGTGATCTGTAATAGCGACACCATGACACCCGCCACCAGTTTGCATAGCAGCAGATACCAGCGTGGCAGAGGTGCTGTTAGAAGCACCCGCATAGAACCCATTTCTTGATCGTAGACCATCGACAGTGAAGACTGCATACCGTTGAATAGCTGAATCATCCCAATCAGGCCTGGAATGATGTACACCTCGTAGGTGATGTAGGTTTGATAGGGCGGAATGATAGAAAGCCCCAGCGCCGCCCTGAAACCGGCAGCAAATACGACGAGCCACAGCAGCGGTCTGATCAGTGCAGCAACAAAACGCTCGCGCTGATGCACAAAGCGCATGAGCTCGCGACGGACAATGCCCGCCATGGCAAACCAATATTGGCTCATTGGCTTATCACGTGTTGCATCATGCCTTCAATAGAGCTGGTGTTAGTGCTGCGGCGCAGCTGATCAAGGCTGCCGTCGAGTTGCAGTTCACCGTTGTGTAGCATCAGTACACGATCAGTATCGTGTACCTCGTCTGTCAAGTGAGTGGCCCACAGCACGGCGCACCCGTGCCTCTCAGGTAATTCGTGCAGGTAGCGAATCAGCTCTGTCCGAGTAGGTATATCCAGTCCAACGGTGGGTTCGTCGAGTAGCAGAATCCTGGGTGCATGCAGTGTCGCCCGGATAATTTCAACGCGGCGGCGGTGGCCTCCATTGAGTGTTCGAATCTTGTCGTTGGCACGTTTGGACAGATCCATGCGTTGTAGGGCTGTTTTAATACGTGCTCTAGCCTCTTTTCGGGCAAGGCCCTGCAAGGCGCAGAAGTACATCAGGTTCTGTTCAACGCTTAAATCAAGATCCAGTGTTTGCGACTGAAAGACAATGCCCAGTGGTGCGAGTGCATCGGCACGCTTGAGCAGCGACCGACCGTCAATGAGAATAGACCCGCTATCGGCTGCAAACAGTCCACAGATCAGGGAAAACAGCGTGGTCTTGCCCGCACCGTTAGGACCCAGAAGAATGACGCTTTCTCCCGGACTGATAGACACGTTTATGTCATTGAGCGCGGTGGTGTTGCCATAGCGGAAGCACAGGTTTCTGATATCCAGCGCGTCATTGGCCATAGCGGGCATGCCAGGCATCGCTGGGGGATTAGCTGTGAATGACGGTTGGAGGCTCATAGAGCCAAAAGTACCATGTTGTACGGGCCTCGGTTTACGCTATTCTGGAGTAGTAGATTGACGCAGGGTTTGTACAGTTTCATGGGAAAGCAATTATTGGTTGTCTCGGCTATCGCCTTGGGCCTGTTTCAGTTCGCCTGGGTCAAGACCAGCCTGGGGCATGGCGATGTACAACCGCAGGCTGTCGACACTGAGGGGCTCGAGGCCTTGCCTGAAGAGATTGCCATGGAAAACCCGTATCGGGTCATGGGCGGTGAGCAATACGAATTGGCGGTCACTATCGGCTCATCAGCCTACAACTCCAACTGTGCACGCTGTCATGGACTGCAGGCTATTTCCGGTGGCATCGCGCCGGATCTGCGTATGCTCGAAGACGGCGAATTTGGTGATGAGTGGTTTATGGAGAGAGTGCGTAATGGCTACAGCCAGAATGGCGCGTACAAGATGCCGCCGTTTGACAGTATCCTGAGTCAGGAGGCCATGTGGGCTATTCGTTCTTATACCGAAAATCAGCCGCGACCTGAATAGCATGCTTATCAAAGGAAGGGCAACCTCGTGAGTAGCCGGTTTGTCCAGCAGCTTGGTCGCCGGCTTACCTCAACGCATGCACGAAGCCCATTGCGTTTACTCCTGCTGAGTATGACGCTGTGTGTGCCTGCCAGCCATGCACGCCCGGTGGATGATGTCATCGACAGTGGCAAGCTGGTGGTGTTTGCGTACAGCGACTATGCACCCTACTCCTGGGTTGAAGGAGATACCGCAACGGGCATTGATATAGAGATAGCGCGGCGTTTTGGGGAGAGCCTGGACGTGGACGTCGAATTCTTGATTCGCGGTGCTGATGAGAACCTGGACGATGATTTGCGCGTCAACATCTGGAAGGGCGATCTGATACATCGCAAGGTTGCTGATGTCATGATGCACGCGCCATTTGATCGCGAAGTGGATGCGCGTAATGAGTTTGCTGTGTTGACAGGCCCGTATTTTCAGGAGCAAATGGCACTGGTGTTTAATCTCGATGAGCATCCGTCTGTTGAGACGTTTGGCCGGTTTGTATCCAATCCGATAGCAGTGGAGCTCGATACCGCTGGAGATTTTTTTCTGTCCAATGCGTTCAGAGGCCAGTTGCAGCAAAGTGTTAAGCGCGGCAGAACCTTTGCCGATGCAAAGACTCTGTACATGAACGGTGAAGTGGGTGCCTTGATGGGGTCACGAGCACAGGCTGAATGGGTAGCTCTACAGGCTGATGATATGAACTCTGAAGTCACTCAACCTCCCATGCCGGGTATCGTGCGCACAGGTTGGCCTATTGGCATAGCGGTAAAGCACGATAGTCGTGATCTTGGTTATACGCTGGGTGATGTGTTGACTGAGTTGATTGACTCAGGCGAGATGTTAGCGATCTACGCGCAATACGGCGTAACCTGGCTGCCACCTGAACTGGAATGAGGAGCGCGATAATGTTGAGAACTCTGGCACTGGCTACAGCACTATTAAGTGCAGGTGTGACTCATGCCCGAGAGTTGCCGGCTGATCCTTTGCAGTCGGTCATGTGGGAAAGCATGGCAGAACGGTTCATGCCCGACGGCAAGATTGTCTTCGACGACAAAGTAATTGTGATGGCCCCGCTGTCCGCCGAGAACCAGTTTCACGTGCCCATTACCGTAGATGCAACTGCTCTTGACGATGTGCGGGAGATCATTGCGTTAGCCGATCTGAACCCGATCCCGCTGGTGCTTAGCGTGCGCCCGAAACAGGCCTTGTCTTATGTTGGTTTTCGACTGAAATTGCAACAGACCTCACCTATTCATGTTGGCGTACGGACTGGAGACGGGGTGTGGCACGTCGCCGGGGCTATCGTCGATGCAGCCGGTGGTGGGTGTACAGCGCCCGCGGCGGCGCATGGCAATAGTCAATGGATGCAGACACTGGGCCAAACCCGTGCCTACGCGGGTCGTGAGTCCATCAGCAACGCTCGCCTGACCTTGCGCATGCGCCACCCGATGGATACAGGGTTGGCTGCAGGCATTCCTGCGTTTTACATGAACGAGCTGGTTGTCCGGGATCAATCAGGGCATGTGGTGGCCGAAATAGACATGTATGAACCGGTTAGTGAGAACCCCACATTGACACTAAAGCCGACAGTAGGCAGTGATGAGACTGTGCTGACGGTGTCAACCCGTGATACCGAGGGTAACCGTTTCGAGTTTCCATTGACGGTACCAGCCTCTTCCGAGTTGTAGTCATGGCCAATACGCCAACGCCGGCCCTTTACAATTTCCGGCGCAGCGCAGCACCCTTTTCGTCCTCTCGACGCCGCGCGCTGCAATGGATGGTCGCAGGTTGTGGTTGTGCAGCGTGTGGCTCGCCCTTGCACGCAAGGCTACTGGATTTTGATCTGTCGGCCGTTGAAATAGCCTCAAAGACTTGGGCGGTGTTGGGACGCACCGATTATTTCGATATGGACAACGGTGGCAACATTGTCAACGTCGCCTTTATAGAAGTGCCGGATGGCGTAGTCGTTGTCGATACGGGTCCCTCCAAGCGGTATGGTGATGCATTACGCGGGTTAATAGAAAAAACCATTCCGGGCAAGCCTGTCTTGCGTGTCTACAACACGCATCATCACCCTGATCATTTTCTCGGAAACCAGGCATTTGATGTCACGACGATAGGTGCGCCGCAGAGCGTGATCGATAACATCGAACTGGAAGGCAACGGCTTTACCGATAATATGTACCGGTTATTGGGCGACTGGATGCGCGGTACGTTGGCGGTTGCACCCGGTACGGCGCTGGATGCTGCGAAAGAGAGCGTGGGCGGTAGGGATTTTTCGCTGTTCTACCTAGCTGGCCATACCAGCAGCGACTTTGTGATCCGTGACGATTCGACCGGTGTGGTTTTCGCCGGTGATCTGGCGTTTTTGTATCGGGCACCAACAACCCCGCATGCACAGATAGACGTCTGGCGTGAATCACTGGGTACACTGGCAGGCATCGACAAATCGCTGCTATTGCCCGGTCATGGCCCGAGCGATGCCAAGGATGAATCGCTGACGCAGACCGGCGATTACCTAGATTGGCTGCACGGCACTCTGAGTGAGGCTGTGAGTCTCGGGCTCACCATGAATGAGGCCATGATACTGCCTATCCCTGACCAGTTTGCCGTGCTGGGTGTTGTGCGCACGGAATTTGAACGCTCTGTTGTCCATCTTTACCCGGCGCTGGAAGATCAGCTGTACCCGGTTATCGACGTAAGCAAATAGTGCCGGAGCGGTACCTTTGGACACTATGGCGAACGTGTCAACTTGGCTAGACTTCCAAGCGTGAAAGGACTCGTCGAATGCAATCACGTCAATCGTGCCGTTGCAAATGCCGCGTCTTAGACAAATAGCCACTCCAGGAGTAGTTAATGAAAAGAACACCAATCTTGCTGGCGTTTGCCGGCTCTTTCGCATTGGGCGTTGCCGGTTTCAGCTCGTCAGCGACAGCGCTGGATGTGTCCATTGACGACATCATGAACGATCAGGCCAGTGGTGAGGACATCCTGTCTTACGGCCTTGGTCCGCGTGCACAGCGATACAGCCCACTGGACACGCTTAACAAAGACAATATAAAGAACCTTTACCCGGTCTGGTCATTTTCCTTTGGTGGCGAGAAGCAGCGTGGACAGGAATCACAGCCCCTGATCAAGGATGGCGTCATGTACGTCACGGGATCGTATAGCCGTATGTGGGCGATAGATATCGCTACCGGTGAGGAGTTGTGGCAGTACGACGCAAGACTTCCAGAAGGCATCCTGCCGTGCTGCGATGTCGTCAATCGAGGTGCGGCTATCCTTGGCGACAAGGTATTCTTCGGCACGCTGGACGCCAAGATCGTGGCACTGGATGCCGCCACAGGCAAGGTCATATGGCGCAAGAAAATTGGTGACTTCGAAGCGGGCTACTCCTATACGGCAGCGCCACTGATCGTACCGACCGAGACTCACGGTCCACTGGTTTTAACCGGTAACTCTGGGGGTGAATTTGGTATTGTAGGCAAGATCGACGCACGCCACCCCGACACGGGAGAGCTGGTGTGGTCGCGCCCTACTATTGAAGGCCATATGGGTACGCTCAAAGGGCAGGAATCAAGCATGACCGGTGTTGCGAACGATTCATGGCCCGGCGATATGTGGAAAAACGGCGGTGGTGCGGTCTGGCTTGGTGGCACGTATGATCCGGATACCAAGCTTGCATACTTCGGTACAGGAAACCCTGCACCGTGGAACAGCTATCTACGCCCCGGTGACAACAAGTGGACCTCTGCACGTGTAGCGGTCAACGTAGAAACCGGTGAGATTGAGTGGGGCTTCCAGTCTACTCCGCACGACGGCTGGGACTACGACGGCGTTAATGAATTCATCTCTTTTGACATGGAGAAGGATGGCGAGACCGTCAAAGCTGGTGCTACTGCAGACAGAAACGGTTTCTTCTATGTGCTGGATCGAACTAACGGTGAGTTCATTTCAGCGACCCCGTTTGTGCAGAACATCACGTGGGCAAAAGGCGTAGATGAAAATGGCCTGCCATTGTACGATCCTGAGAATCGTCCCGGAGATCCGACTGAATCTGCTGATGGAAAAAAAGGAAAATCCATCTTCGCCGTACCCAGTTTTCTGGGAGGCAAGAACTGGATGCCAATGGCCTATTCACAAAACACCAACCATTTCTATATCCCGTCCAACGAATGGGGGATGGACTTGTGGAACGAGCCTGTCACCTACAAGAAGGGTGCCGCTTACATGGGCGCAGGCTTTACCATCAAGCCGTTATTTGACGATTACATCGGTTCTCTGAAAGCGATGGATCCGGCTACAGGAGACATCAAATGGGAATACAAGAACAAGGCACCTTTATGGGGTGGCGTTCTAACCACCGCAGGCGGTATCGTCATGACCGGTACGCCTGAGGGTTATCTGAAAGCCTTCGATGACGAGACTGGCGAGGAGCTCTGGAAATTCCAGACGGGCACAGGCATCGTGTCATCACCGATAACGTGGGAGCAGGATGGTGAGCAATATGTGGCTATCGTGGCAGGTTGGGGCGGAGCCGTTCCTTTGTGGGGTGGAGAGGTTGCGAAGGTTGTCAGCCATCTGAACCAGGGTGGGTCGGTCTGGGTATTCAAGATTCCTGAGGGTCTTGCATCCCGATGAACTGCATCGTCTGAAGGGTACTAACGGTCTATGTTCAGCCGTTGTCATTGCGCTCAATTAAAGGGTCGTTAACATGGACAGTCCATCGTTCGTTGATGGGCTGCCACTTCGGTGACGGTGCACTAATACTGGCGTGATCACTATGAGGGAGGTACGATGAAGCCGTACCCAATACCGGTGGACCTTTACGATGAGTGATTTGTCTCAGGTTTTGATCATTGATGATCACCCCCTTTTCAGGGAAGCGTTGAGTGCTGCTGTGAATCTTGCCTATCCAGCTACTCGCACGCGCGAGGTTAGTACGCTGGAAGATGGCATCACGGTGCTGGAGACCGACCGGGATTTCGACATAGCGCTGCTGGATCTTAATATTCCCGGCGTGCACGGGTTTGAGGGTTTGCTGCGATTGCGAACCTTGCATCCACGGCTGCCGGTACTGGTTGTATCAGGGCTGGAAACCGAACAGATCATTGATGAGGCAATTACCTACGGTGCGGCAGGATTTTTGCCTAAGTCGCTGGGGCGTGAGGTTCTATCAACGGCAATCGATACTATAATGGCTGGCAACGTTTATATGCCGGATCGTCTATCAGATAAACCGGCAGACAACGCTCAAACAGCTAAGCACACCATCATAGAACGGTTATTGAGTTTAACGCCACAGCAGCACAGAGTGCTGTTCATGTTGCGTGAAGGTTTACTCAACAAGCAGATTGCCTACGAGCTGGATGTGGGTGCCACGACGGTGAAAAAACACGTGTCCGAGATTTTGCGCAAACTTGCTGTGCACAGCAGAACACAGGCGGTGATCGAAGTATCCAAACTGGACCAGGATGAATTGTTTGATGTGGAGAGCCGGTTTCTCAAGTCTTCTGAGAAGGCGTTGTTAACCACTGGGTAACAAGAAAACAATAACGCCATCTGTTCACCCTACTAGGGTTCAGTGTTACGAGGACAGTTGAAGCGAGCGCGCTCGCATGTGAGTGAGCAAAGCCCGAAGCTGTGCCGGTTTAACCGGTTTCTTCATCACCTCAATGCGCCCCTGGTCTGCCATATGCCATAACCGCTCGGAAGGATCCGCTGTAACGACAAGAGCCGGTATGCGACGTCCTGTCTGTTCTCTGATAATTCTGATAACTGATGTGCCGCGCTCGTTGTTGTTTAAATGCTGGTCGGCAATGATCAGCTCTGGCATCCAGGGGTTTTCAGAGTTCAGCGCATCCAGTGTTTCCCGGGTTGAGCTGGCGAGGCGGAGTTCGCAGCCCCATTGAGTCAGTAAGGCTTCCATCGCCTGAAGAGCGTACAGATCATTTTCAATGACGACAATACGCGTTCCTGCCAGTTTGGTACTACCGGACTTGTCGGAGTGTCGCACAGCAGAAGTGGGCACTCGCAGCTCGGTCGGTGCGGCTCTATAAGGCAGTGAGAGGCTGAAGCAGGAACCGGTTCCGATACGTGAGTTTACCGTCAGGTTGATCTCGAGTGTTTTTACCATGCGCTCAACGATAGCGAGCCCCAGTCCCATACCCGCTGATGATCCATCAAGATCGTCGGTGCCGAGTCCACAGCGCTGAAACTCTATGAAAATATCCTTGAAGCGTTCCGTTTCAATACCGATGCCGGTGTCGGCAATGCGGACATGGACTCGATCACCACGACGGCCCGCTATCAGCAACGCTCCACCATGGCGTGTATAACGCAGTGCGTTGGCCACAATGTTCTGCAGGGTACGTCGTAGCATGGTGGGGTCTGACCACACATGCAGGCCGGTTCGTCTGACGCGCAGTTCCAGATTGCGTACCTGTGCGATAGGTTCAAAGTCAGAGGCAATTGAATCAAACAAGTGATCGAGCGATACCGCCTGCCAGTGGGGTTGTACATCACCGGCATCGAGTCTGGACATATAGAGTAGGTTACGCAATAGCGTATCCATGGTTTCCAACGAATGTTCTACTTGCCGACACAGCCGTGTACCGTTTTCGCTTGACTGCACGGTGCTCAACGTTGACATGAGCAGTAGTGCTGCGTTCAGGGGTTGCAGTACGTCGTGACTGGCCGCCGCAAGAAACCGGGTTTTTGACAGATTGGCTTCCACGGCTGCATCACGAGCGTTTACCAGTTGCTGATTGGAACGCTCAAGATCTCCCAGCGTGTTGGATAGTTCTGCCGTACGACGTCTGACCTGATCCTCAAGGCTGATAGCCGTCTGGAACAGTGAGTAGGCATTACCTTGCTGGTCCATCGACAGCTCAACGCGGTCCATCAATGCCCGATTGATTTTCTTAAGTTTCAACAGCTCTGTCTGAGCATCATCCACTGCCATGATTCAGGCGTTTGTTGGTGGTTCAGGCATACCGATGGCTACGCCGGTAAAGGTCTGATTGATATGCATGGAATTGAATTGTTCGCCGTAAGTGTTGCAACCGATAAAGTGTTTTGCACGATACAGTTCCGTGATTCTATGGGTAGTCTGACGATGTCGTGCATCCAGTTTGCGGTAGATACAATCAAACCCGAACAGGATATCAATTTCGCCTATCTCCTCTTCGAGCTCTTCAATAGCTTTTCTTGAAGATGCAACCATGCCTTCTGAACGGGCTACAGTCAGAACCAGACCGGTGTCTATGGCGCAGAAAAACGTCAGTGTCTGATCATCATTGAGCTGTTGTATGCAACGGCTGTAGTGTCTCCCACCGAAACGCACAATGACCGGGTAGGAGGCAAAACAGCTGGCATCCAGCTCCTGAGGGGCCAGACCGATCGCCTCGGCATAGGCTACTGCTGCGGGCTCTGCGTTAAATTCAATAACGCAGCGTTTGTCAGGATCAGCTTCGGTCACCACCAGCCTGTGTTCAGTGGGTACGAAGTTGTTATTAGTGAATACTTGACACGGTAGTCGACAGCGGATCAGGCTCAGTACAGCGCCTCCCGACAGCGCACGTTCATTGGTGATTTGCCAAGTGGTACGAAAGTGTCCATCGTCACCGGCAGAGCCCCCAATCAACGGTATGCCATTCAAGCCTCTGTCAATGGCCAGTGTCACTGTCTCTTCCGAGTACGATAGTCCGTCTATCAAGTTAATGGCGAACATCCCGGTATTGTCCTCCGGGTTATTCAGACGCGCCAGAAACTGCTTGCGGGAATCTGCTGTACGACGAGCAACGCTCTCCATTCCCAGCCTTTCGACATTATCCAGAACAGTGATGTGGACATCGAACCAGCGTTCGGGTAACAACACGGCGACAAAGCCGTGGTCCTGCAATCCATCCGGCGTTATCTCACCGCAGGTAGAGCAGCCGCTGAACCGCAAACCAGGCGCCAACTCACTGAGTCCTGACACCAGTTCTTCTGAGTCATGTCGGGTGGGTGAGTACCAGATAACAGCCAGAGAAAATGCGTGTTCTGATGACACCAGAGCAAGTTGCCGGCAGACAGTGTGAGTGTCGGCGGTCTCACTCCAGAGCACCAGTATGCCGCTTGCATATGACTCTCGGGAGACGGAATTGTGGCTGACTGGCTTCACGAATACAGTTGAAACAGTATGAGGTGACAACCTGAGTGTGTCACAAAGCAGGCTTGTTAGTGAAGTTCCTACCGGCTCTGGTACTCTGCAACCTCCCGCAGCAACGTGAGTATCCTCATGACCGGACCCGCAGTGAACGAAGAGACGCCACAGGAGCTGAACAGGCCCGACGAATTGCTACAGGGAGTCGGGTCTCTGGCTTGGCAGGCCTATAACGCGATGGAAACCACCAAGCGCAGGCATTTTGATTTTCTGGAAGTGCTCGATAACAAGAAAAAAAATTACAACATCGACGCGACAGATAAGGACGGATTGTTACTCGCCTGTCTGCTGCGGGATCACGACGAGCAGGTAAAGCGCTTTACGCGCGAAAGTCTGGCGTTGAAGGATCTAGACACTATTGCGCACACCAGACTGTTTGCCTATATTGGTGGTGTTAATCATGCAACCGAAGAGCACCGCGTTACGCATTGAGTGGCTCCAGGCTGCCGCGAACAAAACCGGCGTTCAATCAAGCCGCTTGAGCTCCATACGTCGATTGGCGCGTCGGCCGGCAGCTTCGCTGTTGTCGTAGGCAGGTGAGGTCTCGCCGTACCCTCGTGCAGTCAGCTGATTGGGGCCTACGCCGCGCAGCATCAGGTAGTGGCGAACGGCGTCGGCCCGGTTCTCGGACAATCGCTGGTTGTGTGAGACCTGTCCAGCGTTGTCGGTGTGAGAGCCGACTTCAAACAACTGGTCAGGCATTCTCTGCAACGCCTTCGCGAGACGATCCAGTACGTGGCGCGAGGCCACATCCAGATAGCTCTGGCCGCTTTGAAACTGCACTTGGCTGAGTATGACAACAGCAGTGTTGCCACAGCCTATGTCGTCTACCGCATCCGCAGATGCACTTGTCGAGGGCAGATTCTCTGGCACGGTGGAATCGGGTAGGCAGACGTCCCGATAGTCTGGCACGTTGTCGTTATCCATATCCGGAGCGCAGTCTTCGGGCTGATCGGGTTCCCATTGGCATTCGTCAACGTTGTCTGATCGTTGCCTGTCAAGATTGATGGAAATCGACAAAATACGGCCTGGCCCACCGCTTTTCGTGTAGTTCAGGGTATTACCGCTGGTTTGCCAGCGCCCCGGAACGTCGGTGCTCTGGTCATCCTGTTGCTGCACATCGTTAAACGAGACCACAGAGGCGCTGTCGGGCAATATCCAGGTGATGCTCGTCTGCAGACTACCGATAGCTTCTACATCAAGATATTGATGAGAGTGCTGAGTAAGTTCCAGCATTGAACCATCTTCTGACAATTGCCAGTTCTCATCATCTAAATCGCTCTGTGATCGGGTATAGCGATAACGTGTCAGGACCGACCCTGACGTTATGGCGATCTGATCCTGATTCTCAGCGTGCGCTTTTGAAAGCGTCAGCTTTTCCGGGCCGCTGAACCGCGTTATAAGCGATATTCGCCCAGCCGGCAGCGCCAGTTTCATGAGCTCGGCTTCGGTGGTGAGCGTGTGCTGTGCGGTATAGCGCTGACCATCGGCACCGAGAACGAGTAGTAGATCGCTGACTGAGTCAGGCCATGCCGGCGTGCTCAGCAGCAACAGGCTGAGCAAACTGGTCGATGGGTAAGACCGTGATGTCAGAAACGGGTGTAATGGCATGGCAAACGCTTGGCGCTAATCTGTAATTGCAGTATTACCCGTTCCGACTGCCGCCGGTAGCGGGGCAGTCGTCAACAAAGAAATCGGCAGGTGGATGAGATAGAGTGAAGGTCAAGCCACTGTAGCTTGTTACAATCAGGTGCAACAACACGTGCCACATTGGCACTGAGCGTAAGAATAGACCACTTTCGTATGTCGAAACAAACCTGGCTCACGGGGATAACCACCTCGGGCACTCCCCATCTGGGAAACTATGTGGGTGCTATTCGTCCGGCTGTGGAAGCCAGCCGTAACCCGGATCGGGAGGGCTTTTATTTCCTCGCCGACTATCACGCCATGATCAAGAATCAGGATCCGGCGCTGCTTCGTCAATCACGGCAGGAGATTGCCACCGCGTGGCTGGCTCTGGGCATGGATACCGACCACGCCACGTTCTACCGTCAATCGGATATCCCCGAAATCATGGAGTTGACCTGGATGCTGACGTGTCTGACAGCGAAGGGGCTGATGAACAGGGCACATGCCTACAAGGCAGTAGTGCAGGACAATATCGATGGTGACGCCGCAGACGCAGACAAAGGCATCACTATGGGGCTATTCAGTTATCCGGTGCTGATGTCGGCCGACATCCTGATGTTCAAGGCCACTCACGTTCCGGTAGGTCGTGATCAGATTCAGCATATTGAGATGGCACGCGATATTGCACAGCGGTTCAACCATCACTACGGTGAGCTCCTGGTGTTGCCGCAGGTCGTTGTCGAGGAAAGAGCATCGGTGTTGTCAGGACTCGATGGCCGCAAGATGAGCAAGAGTTATGGCAACACCATACCGTTGTTCGAGACATCCAGGAAGCTGCGCAAATCGATCATGAAAATAAAGACCAATTCACAGGAGCCTGGTGAGTCCAAGGATCCGGAGGGCAATACGGTATTCGACATCTACCGTGCATTTGCCAATGACGAACAGACGCAACAACTGCGTGATGCCTATGCCGCTGGCATTGGTTGGGGTGATGCCAAACAGCAGCTATTCGAACTGGTTGATGCTGTGCTCAGTGAGCCGCGCGAACGCTACGACGAACTCATGGCAGATCCTGGCCAGGTAGATATGATTTTGAAGCGCGGTGCGGAGAAAGCCCGGGAGCATAGCCGGGCGAATCTTGCCGAGCTCAGACGTGCCGTGGGTGTAGCATGAATCCGGTACTGGTGAATCGCTGGCGTGGCAACGCCATTGAAAACAGGCATCGCGGTGCGGTGGCGGTGGTGGAAGCATCCGGTCGTGTTTATGCGGCGCTCGGTGATGTGCAACGAGCTGTGTTTCCGCGCTCGGCGATCAAGTGCCTGCAGGCAATCCCGTTTGTGGAGTCAGGTGCCGTAGAAGCCTTTTCTCTTGATGATCGGCATATTGCGCTCAGTTGCTCCTCCCACAACGGCGAACCGATACACGCAGGACTTGCCCAGGACTGGCTCGAACGCATCGGCTGCACACACGATCACCTGGAATGCGGTGCCGAGTTACCGATGCATCAGGCAACGCAGTTCGAGCTCATGTCTGAGGGGCGCGGACCACAGAGGCTACATCACAACTGTTCAGGTAAGCATCTGGGTTTTCTGTCTACCTGCAAACAGCGTGGCGAGCAATTTAACAACTATCGGCTGTATAACCATCAAGCACAGCAGCGCTGGTTTGATGTGCTGGAAAAAATCAGCAATACACGGGTATCGCAGTTGCCGTGGGGTTACGACGGATGCGCTATTCCCACGTTGGCTATACCGCTTCAGCGTATCGCTTTGGCGATGGCGCGTTTTGGCGACTTTTCGCATTTCACTGGGGAACGTCGTACGGCAGTAGAGCGTATTCATGCCGCCATCACCAGCAATCCTTATATGGTGGCAGGTAAAGAGCGCCTGTGTACTGCACTGATGGAAAGACTGGCGCCGCATATCCTGATCAAGGTAGGTGCAGACGGTGTGTACACGGCCGTTCTGCCAGAGCACAAGCTGGGCATAGCGCTTAAAATCGATGATGGTAATGACGCCGCGGCGCGCGTGGCGTTAGGGGCAGTGTTGCAGTCTTTAGGTGTGGTGCCGTCTGATGATGCCAAGGCGTTGAGTGAATATTTGCGACCGTCTGTCAACAACTCGCGCGGTGAGACGATCGGTCGTGTAGAGCCTTCATCAGATTGGGAGACGCTGACGGTCTAATACGTCTTATTCTCTTGACCATCAGTTTATGCTCGGTCCTGCAGTCCAATGTAAACCCTAGTGATGCATAAAATTTCGAGTCCAGGAGCTTATAGAGCGGTACTTAGATGCTGCTGTAGAAGCAGCGAAGCGGTTCTGGGTGGGGCCGCCTGGGCCGAAATTTTATGAATCACTAGGGTAAAGCACGTCAGACGGATACGACTTGATACAGAACAGGGGATGATGTCGCGGTCAGGTGTTTTGCATTGTCAGGGTTAAGCCACCCGACTATGATTCTCAGTAGGTGAAAACTGGGTGTTTGGTTGTGGGTCGTTGGAGAATTTGGACACCAACTGCTGAAGCTGTGAGGCCATCTCAGCAAGCTCACCAGCGGAGTCGTTTACTTCATCAGATGTGTTCTGACTGACTTCTACCTGTTTTGCCACATTCTGGATAAGTGATGATATTGCGTCACTACCTGTTGCAGTTTGGCTGATCGCCTGACTTATTTCGGTTGTTACCTGGGATTGCTCGTCTATAGCTATAGCGATGGTAGATTGAATCTCATTGATCCGGTTGATGATGCTTCCTATGGATTCTATTGCATTCACTGCTGAGCTGGTATTAACCTGAATGTCGTTGATTCTTGATTCAATCTGTACCGTCGCTTTTGCTGTTTCTTTTGCAAGTTCTTTGACCTCGTTTGCTACTACGGCAAAACCCTTGCCAGCATCGCCCGCTCTGGCAGCCTCTATGGTTGCGTTCAATGCCAGTAGGTTGGTCTGTTCTGCAATCGAGGTGATGACCTTGATGACGTGGCTGATACCAGCACTGCTTTCAGACAGTTTACGAACAGTAACATCGGTTGTGTTGGCAAGTTGCACAGCATCTGACGCAACGAGTTCGGCTTCAGCTGAGTTTCGGGCAATCTCCTTTATTGATGAGCTTAACTCTTCAGTGGCGCTCAACACACTATCCACGACGACGTTGACTTTCTGACTTAAAACCGAGGCCTCCTGAGCATTTTCAGAGTTTGCAGACACGGTATTGTTCATGCTGACGGATGAATTTGTTAAATTGTCCGAGGCCTCCGATAACCTGACGGCGTTGATGCCGATACCGTGCATATTAGCTCGCAGCTCGGAAAACAATGAGTCCAGTGCTCTCGCCATCTGTCCAGCCAAGTCATCTCCTTCTGTATCCAGTGGATGATAAAGATTTCCCTGTGCTGCCGCACTAACTGCTCTGAGCAAGCCATCTACACGATCTTGCAGCGCCAGTGCGGCTTCCCGCTGCTGAAGCGCTTCAGCCTGACCAGCTGCATAACGAGTTTTTTCTGCTTCAAGAAGCTCTTGTTCACGTGCGTTTTCTTCTTTCTCGCGATTCTGCTGCTCCTGCATGTTCTGTATCTTCTGGTCACGCAAACGATGCGTCTCGATAAGATTTATTCTGAAAATATCGACCGTGCGGGCCATTACGCCTATTTCATCCTTCCTTGCTAGAAATGGGACATCAAGGTCCTCATGGTTATCTGCCAGATTGAGCATAGTCGTTGACAATCGAGACAGTGGTCTGGTCAGTAGACGCCCCAGGATCAGGTAGGTGGTCAGCAGCAATAACAGCGTTGAGGAAAGCGATACGGCTACTGATACCAGTAGTCCTCGTTGTAGTCTTGCGTGCAAGGGTGCAAGATCCCAAGCCATCACTACCGAGCCCACCATCTGATTATCAGGCCCGAACACTAACGGGCTGCTGAATACGGTAAAGTCGGCCAGGCGATCTATCACTACCGTATCGATAGGTCCGCTCAAATTGGCCCAATACTGATCAAGATTGAAAGGCGACAACTCTGTAGACTGATAAGATGCCAAAGGAGTTCCGTCTGCCAGTTTCACCATGGCGCTTGACAAGATATCACTACTACCCAGTTCCAAGGCGCGAGAACTATACAACTCAGCTATTGAGGCCGACTGCTTGAATTTGGTAGCCGGGGCAAGCTGAGATATGAGCGAATTGGAATCTATACTGACTGACTCAATTGCAGCTTCAGTCAAGACACTGCGCTGCTCGTTCAACAGAATGGCTGTAGTGAATGTCAAGCTGATTATCAGGACTAAAGACACTGCCAACATGATACTGCGACGAAGTGTTTTTACCTTCAGGTGAACGTCAGTTGCTTGGAGTGTCATTGATTTTTTATCCTCTGGAACAGACGCATACATCTAGTGCGACTATCATCACCCTCATGGCTTGTGGTGATACGTAATCACCTAAGGTGTCTACTCTAATAGCTCTGCAATGCTCAGCAACGAAGCGGGTACAGCAAGGCCGTATCGATCAACAGCTTCCATGTTGATCACGAGCTTAGGATTCTGATCCCGTTGAATCGGGTATTGGGTAACATCCTTACCTCCTACTACCACATCGACCAATGAATCTGCCAGCATTCTGCCCAGCTTTCGATCGTCTGCAATCACACCACCGGCTGCACCATTCTTGACACCTTCTTCGGCGTAAGAAAATAGTGGCGTCTCCGGTGCATATTCAATCACCGTCGCGGCGTTTTCAAATACCGCTGCCTGATTGCCCAATATGATAGCGGAATAAGTGCCAGTGTTCCGTTGTATGACTTCGATGATGTCACCACGATTCGAAACAAGCTCTTGTGCACAAATGAGTCCAAGTTCATCACACGACTGTTTGGTACCTTTCCAGTCTATCGCTGATGACGAGTAATTTGTTTGGCTAAGCAGCAAGACAGAATCCATATAGGGATGCAGCATCATGAAGCTCTCGAGAACCGGTGTTAATTCGATATGATAAGTAACCCCTGTAACCATTGCTCCCGGGGTATCCATGCTTTGGATCGTTCCTAGTTCTACCGGGTGATTTCCTCCGCCTATAAACGTAGGAATCGTGGGCGGGTTCTCGCCAAGGTAAGCTGACCCATTTGAGCGCAAGACGATCTGAGCGTCTTTGCTACTACTCGCAAATTGCTTTACAACAGAGTCAAGTTCGTGAACTGATCCCAGTGCGTCATGAATATCCAGTATTATTTGAGGAGCAATTTCTGTCAGTCGTTCCTGCACTCCTTCCAGCACCGTACTGGCCATGCTAGATTGCCCTGCCCAGGCAACACCGACTTCCTGAGCATGTAATGTATTAGCAAACATCAGCGTCAAGGCCATGAGGCTACTGTTACAAAGTGTTTTAGTCATTGATACAAATTCCGGTGTTGAAACAGTCGGCTGTACAAAGCAGCAATGCAGATGCGATTCAAGTGATGTCGGCTCGATATCTGTTAGCTTAACCTGCTTAGTGTTATCGCTATTTCAGATCGTTAATCCGTGTAAGGACCCGATGTCCTGTGGTACGAGAACGCAGTACTACAGCGTGTAATAACTTATGCCGGCCTAGGTGTTGGCCTGTAAAGATAACCGGTGTTTAGATACGGCTTGGCGTGTACACGGCTTGACGAAGGGTTCGATGTTATGTTGCGCACAGCACATTCCAATCGAACTGAGCTCCGGAACCTGTGAAGCTGGGTGTGCTCAGGTAGTGGCGTTGAGCTTTTCTGATCATGCCTGCAGACGGTGTATACGGCCGTTCTGCCAGAGCACAAGCTGGGCATAGCGCTGAATATCGGTGATGGTAATGACGCTGTGGCGCGCGTAGCGTAGGCGGTAGTGTTGCAGTCTTTAGGTGTTGTGCCGTCTGATGATGCCAGGGCGTTGAGTAAGTATCTGCGACCGTCCGTCAACCACTCGCGTGTGAATTGCGGCTGCTGCAGTGACTTAACCGCTGTTACTCGCGGCAAGATATTTGCGTTTTTCCGTCTAAGGTGATCAATTCGCCGGTATTTAAATTTACTTACCGACGATCGTCATGTTTTTCGTTATCTTACCTTCTTCGAGATGAATGACACGTCCGGCCGCGCTGATCGTTTCAGGACGGTGTGCAACGATGATCCGCGTGATCTTCATGACTTTGATTGCCGTGCTCAACTGGCGTTCTCGCTTGACGTCGAGATGGCTGGTCGCCTCGTCGAGCAGCAGTAGGTTGGGCTGGCGGTACAACGCACGCGCGACCAAAACGCGTTGCTTCTGTCCACCAGAGAGAATCGATCCCATGTCCCCAATCAGCGTGTAGTAGCTCATCGGCATAGCGAGTATGTCCTCGTGTACAGCGGCGAACATAGCAGAGCGTTCGATGCGCTGCTGGTCAGGCGATTTGGAGAAAAAAGTTATGTTGTCGGCGATCGAACCTGCAAATAACTGATCGTCCTGCATGACCACGCCTATCATCCCGCGGTAACGCGCTGTGCCGATGCGTTCTATCGGCTCGCCGTTGATGAGGATCTTGCCTCGCGTCGGCGTCAAGAGGCCTGCCAATAACTTGAGCAGTGTCGTCTTGCCACAGCCGGACGGTCCGGAAATAGCGACCGATTCACCGGCCTCAATCTGGAAGCTGACGCCGTCAAGTATCCACTGTTCGTTCTCGCCATAGCGGAAGGCGAGATCGCGTACCTCGATCGATATTGGGCCGCTGTCCAGGTCCTTCACGAGTTGTTCATTGGTCGGTTCAGGCGGGGTCAACGCAATATCCGCTAGCCGCTCGCCGTGCAACCTGAGCATCTGCAGCTGAACTATCCGATCAATGAGCGCGCCTACACGGGCGATGAACTGGTTTTTATAGCTAATGAACGCGAGCAGCATGCCCACTGAGAACAGGTTGTCCAGCACCAGCCGCGCGCCAAGCCAGACTATCAGGAGCGTCAGCGTGCCGATCAGTAACGTATTGGTGGTGCGGATCAGTAGCTCAAGCCTTGCGGTGGTAAGGTTCCGGTTAAGGGTCTCTACGACAAGATTCATCCAATGGGAGCGGCGTTCGTATTGGGCATTGAACAGCTTGACCGCGGTAATGCCGCGCAGCGTCTCAAGAAAATACGAATCGCTCTTGGCGCCCCAAACGATCTCTTCGGCCGAGGCCTGGCGCAGCCTGGCGTAAGATAGCCAGCGCAGCAGGCCATATAGCACCGCCGCCCCAAGCACGAGAAGCGCAAGCTTGGGCGAATAGACGAACATGATGATCAAGGTCAGCGAGACCATCAATCCGTCGAGGACAACCTCGATCAACTCCGTCGTGATGGCCTTCAGAATCGTCTCCTGAGAGGAAAACCGCGACATCACATCGCCTAAGTGACGTGACTCAAAGAAGCTCGTTGGTAAATTCATCAGATGACCGAATAAGTTGGTACGTGCCTGTACAGTCAGCGAGGCACCCAGTGCCATGACCATCCAACCGCGCATTGCCGTGACCGCTGTCTGAATCAGCAGCAACAGAAAGAATCCGAGAACCAGAATGCTGAGCAGATCCCGATCAGCCGATACCAGCACATGATCGACCACCCATTGCATGAACAGCGGACTTATTATCGCGAAGATCTCGATCGCCAGTGCCAGCCCGAGCAGCTGCGACAACGCTAATCGTATTCCGCTGAAGCTGCCGAGCATCGCTCGCAGCTTTACCCGCGGTGGCGACTGCGCCTTTTCGAAATTCCCGCTAAAGGCAAATTCGATCGCCACACCGGTGAAATGTCTGGCTACTTCCTTATGAGACAGCCGACGCAGGCCAACATTCGGGTCATGAATCGTGACAGTTCGTTTGCCAGCTTGCTTAAGCACCACAAAGTGATTGAGGTCCCAGTGCAGGATGCACGGGGTCGTTAACTGCTCCAGCTCGCCCATCTCGAGGCGTAGCGAGCGTGTCGTCAGCCCAATCGCGTCTGCGACGTGTAGCAGATCCGTTAGCGTAGCGCCTCTGAGTGAGAACCCGTAACGTCGGCGAAGCTCGGCCAGGCTAAACGGGCGACCAAACCAGCCAGCGATCATTGCCAGGCAGGCCATTCCGCATTCAGCCGCTTCAGTCTGTAGCACCACCGGCAGTCTTCGTCTGAACCCCAATCGGAGTTGCTGAGCAATATTCATTTGCTCACTTTGCCGGTCAACGAGTACAGCGGCTCGAGCACCCACTCGATAAGACGTCGGTTCTCTATCAGCACGTCGGCCTCAAACTCCATACCGGGCTGCAGCGCGATGGTCCGCCCGTAGGCGTCGATGTTCTGTTTCTGCAGCTGTACGGTGACCGGGTAGACTGGCTCGTCGGCCGTTCCAGAAGCACTGGCGACAGGTCGTAGCTTGGGTGCGAGTTCGGCCGGATTGACGGTTGAGCGCGAAATCTGGGAGATCGTGCCTTCGAAATGCCCGAATTTTTGATAGGGAAAAGCGCTATAACGAAGCAGTACCGATTGTCCTTCCTCAAGGAACCCGATTGCGCGCGACGGTATGTACAGCCGCGCTTCCAGCTCGGAGCCGGTGGGTACGATGCTCAGCAGCGGTAACTGCGGCTTGACGTCCCCTCCCGCTTCTATTTGCAAGGCAACGACCGTACCTGCCTGCGGCGCGCTCAGCACGATACGCCTGCGAGACTCGGCCTCCGCAAGCTCTTGCTCGAGTCTATCGACGTCGCGGTCGAGCTGCGCGATCTGCTTGCGGTATTCCAGTGGAAGCGCCGTGAGCTGAAATTGTTCCTGCGCCTGCTTGCGAGCTGTTGTCGATGCGATGCGTTGCAGCTCAATCAGGCGCATCGACTGGTCGAGTCTCTCGTTTTGTGCGACGACCCATCGATCATTGGAGATCGCTCCGCTGTCGTTAGCCATTGCCAGACGCTTTGACGACGCTTTGGCCAAAGCCACCCGCTCCCGCTGCACGTCAATCTCGCGTCCGCGTTGCTTAAGTTCCTCGGCAGTCGCAACCACTCGTGACTCAAGATCAGCTTGCTGTTGATCGAACAACTGTTTGTTCAATCGCTGCTCCGACAGAAGACTTGTGCGCCTCAGCTGCAAGCGCTTGATTACCTCCTGCTGCGTTGCCCCGAGTGCTTCGCTATTCAACTCTGTTGAGACGATCATTAGCGTATCACCGGCGTTGACCTGCGAGCCGTCGTCAACCTGTATCTCGGTGACATAGCCGGACATGGGCGAGTAAATCTGAACCATTCCCTGCTGCGGCATCAACCGTCCGCCGATACGCTCCTTGCGGGTGTAGTCACCGAAGAACAGTAGTGCGAGCACGGCTATCGCTGCAAGCAGACTAACCGACGAGATCAACGTGTGCGAAATCGAGGGTGTCAGCAGAACCCGTCCAAGCCACTGATGGCGTTGTTCGGCGAATACCTGCGGGCGAAACAGCGGCTGCTCTTGCTCAGTATCCTGATTCCTCGCAGCACTCACTATCGATGCAAATCGTTCGACATTGAAAAGGTAAAATCCTTATTCGGTTATCACGCTGTAGATGGTGACATTGCAGGTGTCGATAAATCTGTCGAATTATCGAGTGTTTCGTCGAAAAAGTTCACAATAGTCTCAGCACTGTAAAATAGTGGTTGAAAACCGAGAGCTGCAATTGATGTGGAACCCGACTACTCCGAAACGTGCGAATACGCCTTTTCACGGTAAAGATACACGGCACACAGCCGCCGTTCACACTGAATCTGGATTTAGAATTCCGCGAGGGGTGGATCTGTGAAGGGCAGTATTACTGACGCAGGTTCAGCACGTAACTTTTTTCCGCACTCACCTCCACAATTCAGCTGGACGCTCTCCAAACCATCGGGTAGACAACGCGATACAAGATCCTCCGCGTAAGTGCACCGGTTGTACTCAAACTTCACCCCAGTGTTGCATAAAATTTCGGCCTAGGCAGCCCCCGCTGTACTCAATTTTTCTGGATCTCTTGGGGCCGCCTTCGGTGCTTATATACAGCTCCATAAGCTTCTGGATTCGAAAATTTATGCAACACTGGGGTCAGTTAAACGCCCCGTAAATATTCTACGGGGCGCGTACCGTCGCCTCACTCAGCACATCATGGAAGCGTGCCTGTTATTCAGCGTCGGACTAAAGCTTATAACTCTACCTGCTGAAACTGAAACCGAAACCAGATGCGGTACCGTTACCCGTAGTGGTTGCTGAGGCAGTTGAGTTACCGTTCGTATTGGTATCACTTGTACCGTTCGCAGCGTTAGCCGTAGCAACTGTAGCGCCAGCGGGAACGCTGAAGCTGCCAAAGTTAAAGCTACCGAAGTTGAAGCGGCCGAATCCACCGCTAACCTGGTCAATTTCTTTCTTGTCAATTAAACGCATGATAGTGTCGAGCTCCTATTTTAGTAGTATAAAGACTGGTGTACTGCGGCTCCGAACCCATTATAAGCTCGACCCCATCACCAGAGTGATATGCCGTTAATACATAACAACGGATACATTATTATGACAAAAATAAGCGATACATTTATCCCTGTAACATCAACAATTGTCAAAATCGTTTGTGACTGGTGACATGCTTTCAGGTGGGCAAGTAGCACTAAAGCTCATTGCCGGGCCTCGTACACACGACAATGTCACCTGCGATTCCTGCATCGCGCCCGATAAATTGACATCCTTGATGGTCTGCTGTGCCTGACGTACAGGTAACGTCTGTCCAGAGTTGATGCCTGTTTGACAAGCTGTCCTGCTCATCTATGTCACGAGTAATCAATGATTGTAATGAGCAGTGCCAATAACCAAGGCTGCATCAAAATGCATAACGGTTAAGTACATCACATTGTCCCGGTCACGTAGGTAAGCTGCAAGTGCTGTTTACAGGCTGTGAGTGAATTACGCCGTCAAAGACGATTCCACACTCCGCCGGGCCTCCAGTAACAGCGGCTTGTGAATGACCTTTTCGATACTCATTGCCAAGGGCTCAGTAGTAGTCTTTCGTGACGTGTTGCAGATGGCTGTCGGCCACTGAAAACCGTTATAGCTACTGTGCAACCAGAGGTGACTCTTCACAGCTGAGTAACGATTGATAGTCGTTATTGTCCTGCTCCGAGCCGTATTCGACAATCCGTTGTTTCAGCTCTGAAAGATGTCTCATCCTTAGCAGTTTCTGGTATTGCGTTGCTTCACGTTCCAGCTGTAAAAGCGAGTCGTCCAGCGCATGATCCGTATTCTGTGTGTCTTTCAATTGCCGATAAACGGCGCTATCGTTGAGCTGGCGTGTTATTTCCTGCAGTTCACCCCGACCTGCCATGTCCTGATAGGCACCGGTGTACGGTCCCAGTAGTGCAGGCCACTGATTGATCAGCGCACTTTGCAACTGCAGTTGTAGCTGCAATGTCTGCTCACGTAGCGTGCGACGTTGCTGCAACACGTCTGCGACCTGTTCATCAACATGAGCCATTTTCTCACGAATGTCAGTGACTACTGATTCGGTGAGTTCGACATTATTGCGTACCGCCAGTTCTCTGAAGATGCGTGAGTATTCGTTGTTAGGCAGATTGTTCTGCCCTGGTAACCAGCGCAGATACCAGGGTTGCCAGCGCGTCAGATAGTCTTCACTAGTTGAGCGTGACAGGTCTGTGCTGAATGCCTCTTCCAGTGTAAAAAGATGAGCTTCACGCAAGCTGGTAGTGCCGTCTTTGTTCAGATCAGGATCATGGCTGATGACATCACCGTTACGTTCATAGCCGGATAGTGCTGAAAAAAAGTAAGTGGTGTAGTCGCGGTAATCATCGGTTTCAATACTGGCGCTACAGCCTTCGGCAAGTCGATAAGCAGATTCGGCTGTAAAACCACAACGTGCATTGTCGGCAAGCTCCAATCCTTGCGATGGATCCTTGTAAGCCAGTCGATGAAACCCACCGGAGTAACATTGGGTGAAGACGAACCTGAAAGGTGATTTGCGCGGTTTGATCAGCCCGTGTAGCTCGTTGGCGGTAATCGTCGTGTTGTCCCACAGGTTCAGTGTGACGTGATCAGGTGTGCTGAGTGACTGACTGCCATGTCCGTTGTAAACCAGCAGGAGATCCTCATCGGCGCTATTGTCTATGATCTGCCTTAACGCAGGTTCCAGCTCTTCGCGTCGTGTGCTACCTGAAACGTCGGGTACCGTGTTTTCTCGATACCGCCGGTTTTCCAGCACCCAGTCTCCAAAAATTCTCGCCAGTGGTTCCATAGTGGAATTCTGCTGATAGCTCGGCAAGTTGAAATGCACATCCACACCTTTTTCATCACCATCGGTGAAAAACGTATTGACGTGGGTGTTCTGGGCTTTTAATACGCCTTGCACCCACTTGACGTTAAGCTCTATCTGGCCTTGAGAGCCGTGTATGTCATATCCACCACCCACCAGTACAGCGGTAGTGTCTGCCTGTAATGCAACGAATGGCAGAAAAGCTGTGCCTATGCCGAAAAAAAGGCCTGTTGTCAGTCTATGGATCTGTCTCGAGTTAAACATCATCCTTACACTACTGCCCATCATGTTGTTGTTCATCGCAGGCGTCCTCGGCGGCTGTTACCCGCGACGACGTCTACCAGTCTGTGCACAATCGCTAACATAAGACCTGTGAGTACCAGCGACGGTAGTGCAACCTCTGGGTTTCGATAAACGACATAGGCGATTACAGCACCGGCCACCGGTAGCAGTATGCCTCCGAATACCCAAGTCAGACGGTACCTTGATAACAGTGCATGATCAATCACCGCAACCAAGCCTATCACCGCGGCGAACACCGCGCTGCTGATGTAGCCTTGTATAAACTGGTTGAGGATCTCTCGCTTGGGAATCTGGACCCATGCATCCAGCAGCCATGATTGTCCAGAAAGCCAGGATAACAGTGTGCTCGCCAGCACGAATGCCGGCCATACCAGAGCGCTGATCACGACCCAAAGTATCGTCAGGTATAGCAGGTTGGTTCGGCGTTTCTCGATCATGTCGTGCGGGTGTCTGCTGTGTTCTTAGTGACAATAAACGAGCCGATGACCAGATAGTCCAGACCTGTTGAGAAGAAGCAACGTATGGCATCACGTGGCGACTCTACAACCGGTTCCCCCTGGATATTAAAACTGGTATTCAACACCACAGGAGCGCCGGTTCTTACACCCAGATCGCTGATTAATGCATGGTATAACGGATTGGTTTCACGCCGGACGGTCTGCAAGCGGGCACTGCCATCTACGTGCGTTATAGCTGGCATCAATGACTGTTTGTCTTCACGCACCTGACAGACCTTAAGCATAAACGGCGCTTCTACTGATAAATCGAAAAACTCCTTGGCAGCCTCCACCGTGGCAGAGGGTGCAAAAGGCCGATAGGCTTCGCGAAATTTTACCTCACTGTTGATTTTTGCTTTCATGTCAGGAAACGCAGGATTGGCCAGAATACTTCGTGCCCCCAGCGCGCGAGGACCAATTTCCATGCGCCCCTGAAACCAGCCAATGATATTGCCGGATTCCAACAGCTCAGCGGCATCCGCTGCAACGGTGTCGGTATGCCGATAGCTTAATTTGAACCGTTTCAGTAATGCCTCAATACTGGCATCGTCATACTCATTACCTACATACGGGTTGTCGTGGACAAACGTACGGGGTGCCTTGAGTACCTGATTAAGGACAGTATAGGCTGCACCGATAGACGTTCCGTTGTCTCCGGCCGCAGGCATGATGTACAGATCATCAAAACCGGCTTCGCGCAGCAGTCGACCGTTCATGACACTGTTCAGAGCTACACCACCTGCAACGATCAAATGCCTGGCCTTGCAACGTTTGCGTAGCGTTACCGCCATGGCTAATGCACATTCTTCCAGAACTTGCTGAAAAGCGGCAGCGACGTCTTGGTGATGAGGTTCAAACTCTCCGTTGAACGGGCGAGGTGTACCAAAGGTATTGTGAAACAGGGCAGAGCAACGCTGATGCCCCCAGTACTGGTAACTGAAGTAATCCAGATTGACGTGTATCTGACCGTCGTCATCGATGTGGACGGTCTTGCGCGCCTGTTCTATGAAGCGCGAGGCATCGCCTAGTGGCGCCAGGCCCATGGTCTTGCCTTCGTCGTAGTTGGGTTTGAATCCACAGAACTCGGTTACCGCCTCGTAAACAGAGCCCAGTGAATTCGGGAAAAGACTTTCATTAAAGCAGGTTACTGAATTCCCGTGCCCCTCACCCAGCCATGCACAGGCCCACTCTCCGGAGCCGTCCAATGCCATGATGGCGGCATCCTCGTAAGGCGAGACGAAGAACGTGCCGGCTGCATGCGACAGATGATGTTCAACAAAATGAATCTGTGGCGTATTACCGTTATCCGCCTTTGTCCAGTGTGTATTTACCCAGCTGCGAAAGCGGCGCTGTTTGAAGAATCCTGCTACCAGCTCATGCTTGATGAATGGCAAAGATTTGTGTGGGGCTTTTGCCGCATAAAGTGCTTTGGTCAGCCACTGGTGTGTTGGCTTGATGGATACGGCTATATGGTCAATGTTCGCATAGGTTATTCCGGCTGCAAGCAAGCACTGTTCAATGGCAAGCTCAGGAAAAGCACGGGTATGCTTGTCTCTGGAAAAGCGTTCTTCTTCCAAAGCTACCATCAGCTCCCCGTCACGCACGATGCAGGCGCTCGTGTCGTGAAACCACGTATTCAGACCCAGTATTATCATTTGAGTACTCTAATTTCGTTCTATGCGGCAGAGCGAAGTCTGGCGCGGGCTGTCTGCTTGATGCGATCCAGCGTCTTCAATGCAAGACCACCAGAGTTACCGGCATAGCGAGTCACGTGCCAAACCGGCTCGATTTCGGGATGCCAGCGCGTTGCCCACTGCGGCGAAGTTACCAGGCTGAGGGTCCTTACAGAGCGCAGGGCAGCTTCGGCCATGACGTCCTGTAGTAGCAGTGAGCCAGGCGAGTAAGAGGCGAACTCTTCCTGGTAGGCAATTTTCAGCAAACTGATACAGTCACCGGTCCGAAGCCCGAACTGTGCTGCGATGCATCTCTGGTCCAGCCAGAGCAACGTGATCAGTGGCTTCAGACCAGGGAACACAGGATGCAGCAGACGCCTGTAGAAGCCTGACAGAGCAGGATCATGGGCTATCGCTGTTGATTGCCCGCTCCGGCCCTTCCAGCCTGAAGACTCCAGCGTCAGAAAGTGTTCATACGCTGCAGGTAAATCTGCTTGATCAGTCACCCATTGCAATGTGATTGCACCCTCGCCTCCAAGCTTGGATCGCAAGCGGTTCAGGTTACGTCGAAGCTTACCGCCGGGGACAGGCGAATCACTGAGGTCAAACCAGGCCGATTCGCGGGCCATGCGCACCTGTGTGTGAGTTTTCTCATGATCTGTGGCAGTGCGGGCGAGGGGTGTGTGTGCTGGCAGGTTGCCAATTTGCCAGTCCCAAAGTGCGCTCGATGAGTCGGACAACAGGGTGTCAAACGTCTGTTCGATAGCATCAGTATCCAGCCCCGGACGCAAGATGACATCACCCAGCGAGAGATGATCGTGAACGGGGGTTGCCAAGCGGTGCCTTTGTGCGTTGTAAACACCGGGCATTATCGCCACCACAGCGTTGTCTCTACGTATGGAGGACAACTCGATTTTCCCGGGCAGTAGATGTTCGTCTATCGCCAGATACCAGTCCGGGTGGTGATAGAAACGGCTCTGCGGCTGCTCGCTCAACAACAGGAGCCAGTCAGTGGCTGCAATGCTGTCAGTCGTGAGACTGTCATGATGTATTAGTGAAAACGGTTTAAGCATATCGTCGTTAACGTGTACACCGAGTGGGTCTTGTCTGGATTAGGAAGGTATCGGCGCCAGAGCAAAAATGCTTCAGTGATTAGTGCGAACCTGTGCGGCACTTACCGCAATGATATTGACAATATCCTGCGTGCTACAGCCGCGGCTTAAATCATTGACAGGTTTGTTCAGCCCCTGCAGAACCGGGCCTATGGCCTGTGCACCACCAAATCGTTCTATAAGCTTATAGCCGATATTGCCAGCGTCCAGAGTCGGAAAGATCAGCACATTGCAAGGACTGTCTGTTGCAGATTCAGGTGCTTTCTTCAGTAAGATTTCGGGTATGACGGCGGCATCGAGTTGCACCTCTCCAACGATTCGCCACTGACTTCTCATTTCGCGCAGCAAGATTGTGGCCTGTGACACTTTACTGACGGCCGCGTGGCGGGCGCTGCCCATGGTGGAAAACGACAGCATGGCCACTTCCGGGCTCAACTGAAGCAGCTGTTCAGCGGTATCGCCTGTGGAAGCTGCGATGCCGGCGAGTTGTTCTGCATCTGGCTCAATGACCAGTGCGCAATCGCCAATCAGCATGACATCCGATACCGGATGCTCTGGGTTCAACAACATGATGAAACAGCTGGATACCAAAGCCTCTCCCTGGCGCTTGCCGACGTAGCGCATGGCATTGCGAACGACTTCGGCAGTGGCGGTGGCAGCACCTGCAACGCAGGCATCTGCATTCCCTTCACTGACCATCATGCACGCGAAGGTAGTGGGATCCTGCAAAGCAACCTCGGCTTTTTCGGCGTTCATACCCCGATGTTCACGTTTCCTGACCAACGCCTGCAGGTAGTCTGGTCGCTGAGCACACTGCTCTGGGTCTGTTATGGAAATACCGTCCAGTGACAATTTCAATGCTGCCGCTCTGGCTTTCAGGTCTCGTTCATCGCCTAGCAGAACCGGTTGCGCAATACCTGCCTGATGAACCTGCACCGCCGCTTGCACGATGCGCTCGTCAAACGATTCTGGTAACACTACTCGGCGCGGTATGCTTCGAGCTTTCTCAAGCACACGTTCAAATGCAGACATAATGAGTGAGTTTTTGTGAATACCGTGATGATAAGACAATAAGCGCTGCAGCGTTCGATTTGGGAGCCTGGATTTTCCACGAATCTTCGGTGGTACTGTCATTGGTGATAAAAAGTTCATCGTTTCCTTCTATGCTATTGGTTAACGCATGCATACACCGAATGAAGACAAAATCTGGCCACTGAAGCCTGTCGGGGAATACGACTGGCCAAGCATGCCTGCCGAACGTACTGTGCTCAGCTTGATTGACCGTATCAAGGATTTGATGGGGGTCGTGGATGGCGAACCTGCGATCGAGAACGAGCAGCTGCAGCATACAACGGAAAATCGAGACGATAGAGTTGCCTCATTTGTTGGTTGCGAGCAACTCGACAAAGAGATCGATAGCGCGATTTCAACGTGGTCTCAGAGTCTGGACTCGCAGCCGCCTGTCTATCTGATGGTGTTTCCTCCGTGCCAGAAACACAATTTTCTAGAGAGCTGGGCACAAACCCGGGCACACGATATCCTTGACGCCCCACCTCGTGAAGCGTTGCTCGAATTCCCGATGAGGGCCGTCGAGCTGCACGGCGAGGGTGTACTGGTAATCCCGGAGTTATCATCCTGGTATCTGCGCAACCGTAACGGGTTGGCACACATAAGCTCTCTACTGTGCGGCTTTGCTACTACGCAGCGCCTGTGTGTTGTCGGGTGTAACAGCTGGGCGTGGCAATTTCTTTGCCGCGCCGTTGAGGCTGGCCAGTATCTGCCTGAGCCTGTCATGTTTCAGGCTTTTGATAGTCGACGGTTACAGCAGTATTTATCCCACGTAGCCCGGGAATCTGATGAGAATCGTATTTGCTTTCGTGAATCAACCACGGGTGATGATGTGCTGTCGTTAGACTCAGAAGGCAACGTGAAAGGGGACTACTTGCGTTCACTGGCCGCTCAAAGTCTAGGCATACCTTGGGTGGCGCAGCTTGTCTGGCGTCAAAGTCTGCGCACGGTACGAGATGCTGATGCGGCTGAAGACGAAGCCGCTGACCCGCCTGAAAACAACAAGGGAGACGCTGTGGAAACGCTCTGGCTAGTACACTATCAGATGCCAAAACTGGCCAAAGAGCATCGTGAACCTGCCTTGCTCGTTCTGCATGCCCTCCTGTTGCACGGAGAGCTGACCCGGGATGAACTGAGTTGCGTGTTACCCGTTATGCGGGTATCGGCACAGGTTCAATCGTTGAAGAAAGCCGGCTTTCTGGACGACTATGACGGGGTTTTGTCTTGTGCCAGCATTGCTTATCCTGCAGTACGACAGTACCTGTCTGATTCAGGGTTTCCAATGGATAGCCTGTAGATGGATTCGACTACCGAACAATTTGAACCGAGCCAGCTGTTCAACGATCTGCAGGACATCAGCTTTCTGCACATTGGTGTGATTCTGGTGGGTGTCTGGGCAGGAATATTTCTGGCCAGACGGGTATTACCGTTTGCGGCGGAGCGTGTGCCTAGTCAACTTCGCTTGTACTTCCTGGGTGCGGTACCGATCATCCGCCTGTTACTGATGGTGTTGGGGATGATGCTGATAGTGCCGATACTGTTCAACATTAATTTCCAAAATTTTCTGATTATTGCTGGTGGTGCGAGTGTGGCTATCGGTTTTGCGTTCAAGGACTATGTCAGTAGTCTGATCGCGGGTGTAGTGGCAATATTCGAAAAGCCGTACAGACCGGGTGACTGGGTAAAAATCAATGGTGACTATGGAGAGGTTCAGCATGTGGGTTTACGTGCTATGCGACTCGTGACCCCGGGCGATGATGTGGTTACCTTGCCCAATCTGCATCTGTGGACAAAAAACGTATTCAACTCGAACAACGGTACCCAGACGCTGATGTGCATAGCGCACTTCTACCTGCAATCGGAACATGATTCTGTGCAGGTTTGCAATGCCTTGAGAAACGTGGCACTGACTAGTGCATACTTGCATTACTCTCGACCTGTGAAGGTGATTGTCAACGCTACTGCCTGGGCAACTCACTATCAGCTTAAAGCCTATCCGTTCGAACTTCGTGACCAGTTTGAATTCACTTCCGATCTGACTATCCGAGGTAAGGCTGCCATGGCAGAGCTGGGCGTTTCAGAGGCGTCAGTAGCTTTTGAACAGTCCGGTGAGTCATTGGCTCACCGCTAAACGCCGGGATAGTTTGTCACTGAGCCGTAGCATTCGGAAAAAACAGCTGCTGCCCGTCTATCCTGAATTCTGCAATGGCTGTTTGTCCGTCGTCGCCGATCAGCCACTCTATGAATTGTTGAGCCTCAACTGCCTTGACATGGTCATGTCTGGCAGGATTCACAAGGGTCACGCCATACTGGTTGAATAAACGCCAGTCACCTTCAACCACAATATCAAAATTGCCCTTGTTACCGAAGGCTATCCACGTGGCACGATCGGTTAGTACGTACGCATTCATGCCGATACCTACGTTGAGTGTTGCCCCCATACCGGAACCGGTTTCGCGATACCAGTCGCCGGAGTCTGCCTGCGCATCAATCTGTGCTATTCGCCACAATCGCAATTCGGCTTTGTGTGTGCCTGAGTCATCACCGCGCGACGCAAAGCGAGCTTTTGATTGCGCTATGCGGACGAGCGCTGCAACTATGTCTGTGCTACCACGCACCCTGGCAGGGTCGTCAACGGGGCCGACAAGAATGAAATCGTTGTACATGACGTCATGCCGAACCACGCCGTATCCTTCGGCAACGAATAGCTCCTCCGCCTCTCTGGCATGCACCAGCAACACATCGCCATCGCCGTTGATGGCATTTCTGATGGCCTGGCCGGTGCCCACCGCGACTACTCGCACATCAATTCCATATGAATCCGTAAACAGTGGCAGTACTGCGTCCAGCAAGCCAGAATTCTGGGTTGACGTGGTGGACTGCACGATGATGAAAGGTTTGTCCGACGCCGGCGCGTGCCCCGGCAGTGTCGATAGGGCGAAGGCCATCAGGGTAATGGTAAGTTGGAGAAGTGGTGGCATGGTGTATTGCTGAAGTTCAGTACAGAATGGACAAAAATAATACAAGAAAAACACCCAGAACTACATCTAATGCGCAAAGCTCATTGAAATCTGATTGATACACGGGGACACAGTCGACCACATCAGCGTTGAAGTGTTCTGACTGTTTTGTTAGCTTTAACCCTTTAATCAGGCGAGGTGAATTGACATGTCCGAGTGGCAGCTGGCTCAGCTTAATATCGCTCGGTTAAAAGCGCCTGTTAATTCGCCCGAAATAGCTGACTTTGTAGCTAACCTCGATCGGATCAACGCGTTGGCAGAACAGTCCCCAGGCTTTGTCTGGCGACTACAGGATGATGTGTGTGAAGAGGCCAGCGCCGAGCACCCGTTCGGGCCAGACATGATCGTTAATCTGTCCGTGTGGGAGGCTGTAGAACCCCTGCACGATTACGTGTACAGAACGGCGCATGCTCAGATAATGAGTCGCCGGCACGAATGGTTTAATCGCATGCAAAATGCCTATACGGTACTTTGGTGGATTCCTGCGGGGCATGAGCCTGATGTAAGCGAGGCCGCTGATAGATTACTGTTACTGGAGCGGAACGGACCGGGACCGGACGCGTTTACGTTCAAGAGTGTTCCAGAATCAGCGCCGAGTTAAAGACGCGCGTATTAAAATTGAAGGGCATAATTAACTGAAGCACTCAAAACAGCTAAACAGGTTCAGGTTTCGCTGAAAAAGGCGAGCAATTGTTCCACCACCTGATCAGGATGTTGCTCCGCCAGATAATGTCCGCCGGGCAGAGCTGCGCCCCGCACGTCACCAGCACGCAGGCGCCATAACGCCAGCGGATCAAAACAGCGCTCGATAACACCGTCTTCACCCCATAAAACCAACAGAGGGCAATCTATACGACGACCCAGTTCATCGTCGGCATCGTCGTGTGCAATATCGATGGAGGCAGCCGCTCGGTAATCTTCACAGGCAGCGTGCACGGTTTCGGGATTGCGAAAAGCTGCCCGGTAGCACTCCAGTGCCTTGGTGTCGAAAATATCAAGTCCGTTGCCGCTCAGCCCGCATTTATAGTCCAGATAGGCGTCGGTGTCGGCCATTATCATGCGCTCTGGGAACGGCGCGGGCTGTATCAGAAAATACCAGTGCCAGTAAGCGCGGGCAAATTCGTCTGACACATGGGCGTACATTTCCCGGGTGGGTGCGATGTCCAGTACAGCAACTCGTCGAACGTGCTCCGGGTAATCAACAGTGAGACGGTGAGCCACCCGGCCACCACGATCATGGCCAGCCAGATAGAACGGGTCATGCCCGAGCTGCTGCATGAGGCGGAGCATATCGTTACCCATGGCGCGTTTGCTATAAGGGGTATGCGCCTCATCGGTAGTGGGTTTGCCCGAGTTGCCGTAGCCCGTCAGATCAGGAATCACCAGCGTAAAATGCGTCGCCAATGCAGGTGCAACCCTATGCCACATGACGTGGGTTTGCGGGTATCCGTGTAACAGCAACAGAGCGGGGCCCTGGCCGCCTGTGACACCTGTGATGTTGTAGTCTCCGACTGATACAGAGACAGGCTTGAAACCTGTGAACATAAGCTGCAGTGTATTGTTCAAAGGCTTATCGACGCGCCTTGCGATCTTCTATAATCAGATCCGCAGCACGCTCGGCAATCATGATAGTGGGTGCATTGGTATTGCCCGATACAATTTCAGGCATGACCGACGCATCAACTACTCGAAGGCCCGTAACACCTTTTACTCGTAGCTTTGAATCGAGTACCGCGTTGTCATCCGCCCCCATGCGACAGGTGCTGGTCGGGTGATAAATGGTGTTCGCGATGTTGCGCGCCTGATCCAGTAACTGCTCATCGGTGGTGGCCTCAGGATCGGGCAGCAGTTCTTCGGCTATGTGGTCCTTCATCGCGTTGGATTGCATGATGCGGCGGGTGAAACGTACCGCTTCAATCGCTGTCTTGCAATCCAGATCGGTGGAGAGATAGTTGGGCACGATGGATGGATGGTGATGAGCATCGGGTGACTGAATCTGAATGCTGCCCCGGCTCTCGGGTCGCAGCTGGCACACCGATGCGGTGATAGCGGAGAACGGGTGAAGCCCTTCACCGGGAGAGTCTGCAGACAGCGGTTGAAAGTGATACTGAATATCTGGACGCTCATTGGCAAGGCGTGTGCGTGAAAATGCATACACCTGACTGGCAGCCATGCTCAAAGGGCCACTGCGCTTTACAATATACTCGATGCCAGCGCGCGCTTTTTGTATAGGTTTAGACAGTTCGTCGTTCAGCGTCACGGGTTTACGCGTCTTGTATACCGCCCGTATCTGAAGATGATCCTGAAGATTTTCGCCCACCTCCGGGGAGTCAGCCAAAACCTCAATGCCGTGTGACTGAAGCAGCGCACCCGGTCCGATACCCGAGACCTGCAGTAGTTGTGGCGAACCAATAGCGCCGGCACACAACAGAATTTCCTCGCGCGCAGACAATGTCATGAGCATGCCTTTGCGCTCCAGTTGAACGTGGCTGGCTCGACCGTCGAGAAAATCGATTTTCTTCACCATTGCGTGGGTGATAATGTGGAGATTGGGGCGAGATCGAGCCCCCTTCAAATAGGCCACGGCACTGCTGCAGCGACGACCCTTGCTGGCGGTGAGTTGGAAGTAGCCAACGCCTTCCTGATCTGCGCCATTGATATCGTCGTTCAGCGGTGTACCCAGTTCGGCAACACCACGAATGAAGTCATCGCAAATAGGCCGCTTGAAGCTCATGTCACTAACCTGAAGGGGGCCGTCAACGCCGTGGTAGTCGCTCTCACCTCGTGACTGGTTTTCAGCGCGCTTGAAGTACGGCAGAACACTGTCGTAATTCCAGCCGGTACAGCCTAGCTCAGCCCAGCGATCATAGTCCTGCCTTTGGCCACGCACATACAACAGGCCGTTAATAGAGCTGGATCCGCCAAGAACCTTGCCCCTTGGCCATTTCAAGGAGCGGCCGTTAAGCCCGGGGTCGTTCTGTGTGACGTAGCACCAGTCTGTATTAGGGTTGTGAATGGTCTTGAAGTAACCCACTGGGACATGAATCCAGGGATTCCAGTCGCGGCCTCCAGCCTCCAGCAGCGCAACGCTTGTTGTACCATCGGCGCTAAGACGGTTAGCCAGAACGCATCCGGCAGAACCAGCTCCAATAATTACGTAATCAAAAGTGTCCGGCATTTTGTGCTGATATCAGTCTCAAGACAGGGATACAGTCATTTGACAATAATGGTACTGGAAATCTCATTTTCGATATACCTCTGTGATACCGACGTTCGTTCAACGCACTTAAAGACAGCCCAAAAAAAAGATGAACGACGACAACGATAGCGAAAACCGGAATTCCAAAGGCTCTACCGTCACGCGGGTGCTGGATATTCTGGATGCAGTGGCAGACGCAGATCGTCCTTTAAGTCCCACCGAAATAGCCGATCAGCTAGCCATTCCCAAAGCCAGTGTTCATCGTCTGTGCTCCTCTCTGGAAGAACATGGCTATCTCCAGACCCGTCTGAACGGCCGTGGTTTGCAAGCGGGCAACCGATTGAATCGGCTCGCTCTGGGAGTGCTGTCTGCGGCGCCCCTTCAGGCGCAACGGCGCGCCATTCTGTCCACCTTATCCCACGATATTGGAGAAACCTGCAATATCGCGGTGCCAGACGGTACGGAGATGATCTACTTTGATCGGGCTGAAACTCACTGGCCAGTGCGTGTCAATCTGCAAGTGGGCAGCCGTGTGCCAGCCTGCGCTACCGCGGGAGGCAAGATGTACCTGAGCTCTATCTCCGATGCACGCCGCGATCGCGTCATTAGAAATACCCGGCTGCAGCGTTACACCGCTAATACGCTGGTTAGTCATAGCGCTCTGGCGGATGAGCTTAAATTGACTGCACAACGTGGTTTTGCGCTGGATAACGAAGAGTACATTGAGGGGATGGTTGCTATGGCTGTTGCCGTTCGGGACCCTCAAGGGCGCTTGTATGCGACTCTGTCATTTCATGCCCCTTGCATGCGTCTGCCATTTTCCGCAGTATCTGATTTTCTGCCGCACCTTCAGGCTGCCGGTGAGCAGTTAAGTGAATTGCTCGACGAGTAGATCCACCCCACCAAGCTACCTGCCACACACCCTGCAACCACAATATCCCGTCTGCATGACCAATTACTGGACTGATACCGTCACTCGCCTCACACCCTATGTCCCGGGAGAGCAGCGCAGTGGTGACAACATTATCAAGCTGAATACGAACGAGAATCCTTACCCGCCCACGCCGGCTGTCATGCAGGCAGTCAGTGCGCTCACGGGGGATCAGCTCAGACTCTACCCCGACCCCGAAAGTGTTGCATTGCGCAAAGCACTGGCCTCCTACCATGGCCTTGATGTGAGTCAGGTGTTTGTGGGCAATGGTTCAGACGAGATTCTGGCGCTGGCCTTTCTGGCCTACTTCACTAACGATAAGGTATTACAGTTTCCTGATATCAGCTATAGCTTCTACCCTGTCTACTGTGATCTTTACGGCATAGAGGCGAAAACCATTGCGCTAGAGCCAGATTATTCAATCAACTTTGAGCGATACGAGGCTAACGCCGGCGGTATTGTGTTTCCCAATCCCAATGCACCCACGGCCACTGATGTAACACACGATGCCGTACGCTCCTTGCTGGAGCGTCATACTCAGCAGGTGCTGCTGGTTGACGAAGCCTATGCAGATTTTGGTGCGCGGAGCGTCATCGACATGATTGATGAATTTCCGAACCTGCTGGTCAGCCACACCTTTTCCAAAGGCCGTTCTCTGGCTGGCTTGCGGCTGGGTGTCGCGTTTGGTCATCCTCGACTGATAGAAGGTTTACAGCGAGTGAAGAATTCATTTAATTCGTACCCTGTTGATGCGTTTGCACAGGTAGCAGGCATCGCCTCCTTACAGGATGAAACCTATTACAGAACAGTGGTCGATACCATTGTCAAGACACGTGAGCAGGCTGTCAGTGATCTACACGCGCGCGGTTTTCAAGTGCTGCCATCAAAGGCCAATTTTCTCTTTGCCCGAGTGCCGCAGCAGGGTTCGGAAAAGACGGCTACCCCTATAGTTAACCGGCTCAGCGATGCAGGTATTCTGGTGCGTCACTGGACAAGGCCGCGTCTGGATCAATGGTTACGGATATCCTTGGGAACTCCTGAGCAGATGCAGGCACTCATGAGCTGTCTTGATGCATAAAGATTTACACGGTTTATGCACAGGATTGCTACTGGTTTATTGTAGTGGGGTCAGTGTTGCATCAGAAACGCAGCCACAGCTTATGTTGTCGTTGACTTTGGCACAGGCAGCCACAGAAGACTCTGAAGTCCAGCCTGGCATCGTTGGCAAGGCAACGGTCTACGTCGACGAGGCTCAGCGAAAAGCCTCAGAGCGCTTTGGTAATTTCATGGGGCAGGTAGACGGCTTTTTTAGTAACGCGGGTGTTAACGATGATGCTCTGAGTAATGAGAGCTGGGCTCGTATCAGGCTGGACGGGATCAAACCTGGTGGCGAGGATGCAGAGGTCAAGCCGTCGCTGAAAGTCAGAGTGGTGCTGCCGGAAACTGAGCGCCGCTTCAAGCTTCTGTTCAGTACAGAAGATGACGACGGCGAACTTATTGGTGAGAGCGTCGGACGAACGTCGAGCAGCCGGCGTGACCAGAATGCTTCAGTTGCGATACGCTTCATTCGTACAGCACGAACCAATGGGCGTGTTGATCTGGATCTGGGTTTGCGTCAACGCGACAGTCTGGTGCAATACTTTACTCGTTTGAATCTGGGTTACCGTGGAGAGCTGGCGCGGCACTGGACGGCCAGTGTCAGCAACAGTTATTACTATTACAACAAGTCTGGCTTCGAAGACAAATTGTCCTTCGATTTCAGACGCGTCATGTTTTTTAATGATGATCTGTTTTTCAGATCCTTTACCGAGTTTAACTGGCGCAATGGTCGCAAGGGCGCGATAATCGGTCACACGACCGGGCAATACACGCAGATTGATGATGCCCGATCTCTAGCTCTGGAATTTCTGGCGGCGTATCATACCTCGCTTAGCGAGGGAGTGGACGATCGCTTCCGAGGACATGAATTACGCATTCGCTGGCGTCACAATATCTGGCGTCCGTGGTTTTTCTATGAGTTCTGGCCTTCAGTTTCCTGGCCTTCTACCAATGACTACGAAAGATCCTTTGGCGTGCTGCTGAGAATGGAAATTGTGGTTGGTCAGCGTTAGTGTGGCGGGAGGTGGTCTGCGTAACGAGCCCGTGGCCGACTGATTGAATGACGCTCACGTTGATGTGAAAGCTTTCAGATTGAGCGCCATGTAACGCCCTACATCTGTTCAGTCATCGTCCTTCAGGAGCGATTATGCAGCTTGTTTGTATTAGTGATACGCACGGTGATCATGAGCGTCTTCAGCTTCCAGAGGGTGACGTTCTGGTTCATGCCGGCGATGTCACTGCACGCGGAACAGGTAGAGAGACGCAATCATTCATGGCGTGGCTGGGTTCACAAAATTACACGCATAAAGTGTGTATCGCGGGTAACCATGACAGGTTTATGGAACGGGAGCCGGCGCAATCCGCTGTGTTCGCAGAGGACTCTGGAGTGGTGTTGCTGAATGATTCCGGTTGTGTGCTGGACGACGTCGCGTTCTGGGGCTCCCCCATTACACCACGATTTTTCAACTGGTCGTTTATGCGTGATCCTGGTGCCTCCATCGAGGCACATTGGCGGTTGATACCAAAGTCCATAGACGTTCTGATTACACACGGGCCACCACGCGGTATTCTTGATGAGGTGTATCGATCTGACGGAACGATAGAGAACACCGGTTGCCCCTCGTTACTGGCCCGGGTGCGGGATCTGCAGCCATCGTTACATCTTTTTGGTCACATACATGAAGGCTACGGCTCGCTGCAACGTGATGGTGTTTCTTTTTACAACATCAGTACTATGGATGAGCGCTATAGAATCAGTAACTCGCCCCGGGTGATTGCTGTACCGGAAAACAGGACAGGAGAAGTCTGATGAAAAATTATGCTTTCGGAATGGCGCTGGGCTGCCTGTGCATTGTCAGCAGTCAAGTGGTTGCTCAATCTGCAGACGAGGCGGCTACTGCTTGCACCGAAGCAGCACGATTGATTGATGAGGAAGACTTCGTCGGCGCGCTGGATGAGGCCAAGTGGTGTGTGGAGAGCTTGCAGCAACTCAAGCAGCAGGCGATGCTGACGGTATTCCCGGACTCAGTTGAAGGTTTTGAGGCGGGTGAGCTTGATAACCAGAGCGCCATGGGCATGACCATACTGGAGCGTACCTACACCAGTGATGAGGGCGATGTCAGCGTGTCACTGACAACTGGCGTAGCGGGTGGTGGCATGGCAGCCTTGGCCCAGCTGGGCATGGGGCTAGCCGGTGGCACGGGTAAAAAAATGCGTATACAGAAGCGGACAGTGCTGGATATGAGTGACGGCGGTAATACCCAGTACATGGTGCAGCTGAAGAGTGGAGGCATGCTCAACATCACATCCGGCGATCTGGGTCCTGATGTGCTGCTACCGTTCGTTACAGCATTTCCCATTGCCAAGCTCGATGAGGCGTTAGCGCCCTGAAGTGGCTGGATGTGCAGCGTTCGCAACTGATATAAAAAAGGCCGCTACGAGAGCGGCCTTTTCTGGACAATCCTCGGCGACAACGATCAGTTGATGCCCATTACCTGTTTTTCCATGGCTATGGTTTCGTTGATGACGTCGATGATGGCTGCATTGCCGCCAGCAATGCTTGCCCCGGTACGGTACTTGCCATTTATCATGATGGCTGGAACGCCCGAAATACCTGCGCCCTTGGCCAGCTGGATAGAGCGGTTCATTTTAGTCTGTACTGCGAAGGATTTCATTGTCTTGAGAAACTTGTCCTTATCCATACCCAGTGTGCTCGCCAGCTCTGCGATGTCGTCAGGCTTGCGCATACGTTGTTTGTCTTCGTGAATGGCCTTGAACATTGCGTTGACAAATGGCAGTTCCTGCCCCATTAACTGCGCAGCATAGAAGCCTCGTGAGTGTTGTTCCCAAGAGGGGTTCAGCGGGGGTGCTTCTCTAACGAACGTGACGTTCTCTGGCATGTTCTCTTCCCACGCAGCAATGGTGGGTTCAAACGAGTAGCAGTGCGGGCAACCGAGCCAGAAAAATTCCATGACCTCGACCTTGTCCGGTGAGGAGGTGTTCTGTGGCGGATTGACCAGTTCATAGCCATCGGCAGCATGCGCTGTTCCGGATGCCATGACTAATGTGCTCGCCGTCAGGGCTGTGGCAGCGACAGTTGACAGAAACTCGCGTCTGGAGTGAGTCATGTAATTGATCCTCATGGGGCGGTGAAAACGACTAATACTGACCCGGTACAGCAGCGAAGGTTCACCGGATCCTCGGCGGCATGATCATGAAGGGACGACGCGCAAGAGCCGTGCCGAAGTGTGCGAAAAGTCTCTGGAAAAAGCAGCATGCCAAGACACATGGATGAGGCTCAGCCAATTTTTCCAGAGCACGTTCGCAGAAGTGGATACTGCAGAATAGCTCAAGTCACCTTACTGCAACCTGAATGCGACTGTATTCGTCTGCGCGAATCAGTATCGTAGGTGACGATACAACTTGTATCGTCGTCTCAGGACTGTATGTCAGCAGGCGTTATGGCCCACCGTAGCTTCAGGGGTCAGTGGCATGCAGCCCAGCTATGTAATTGGCAACAGCGTCAATTTCTGCGTCAGTCATTCTTTTTGATACGCCACGCATCATGGCTGCAGGATCATTGGCACGTTCACCTGAGCGGAAGTAGCGCAGCTGGTCAGCTGTGTACTGGGCATTCTGTCCTGAGACAACAGGCCAGACCGCTAACGGGTTGCCTTCTCCGGCAGGGCCATGACAAGCTGCACACGCTGCCACACCCGCTGACGTGATGCCGCCACGGTAAATGCTCATGCCCAGTTCAAGATTTTCATCGACGGCAACGTTTTCAATCTTGGGCATGGCTGCGTAGTAGGCTGCCAGGTCCAGTATGTCTTCGTCGCTCAGATTGGCTGCCTGACCAGACATGAGAGCATTGACTCGGTTACCGTCGCGGTAGTCGGTCAGTTGCTTGGCTATATAAAGAGCATGCTGGCCCGCAAGATTCGGGTAGGCAGGCTGAATGGCTTTACCGTCGCCTCCATGGCACGCTGCACAGACAGCCGCTTTGGACTGACCGGCTGCGGCGTCTCCTGCAGCCGCTGCAGGATTGGCAAACCATGCGCCGATGAAAACGACAACTAAGGCCCACTTATTCATTGAAACTCCGATAGATAACGTTAAATGGGACTAGGCACGGATAAATCGTCAATAGTTTTGGCCTAGTCGTTAGACTGTACGTAGTCGAGACCGCAAGAGATCGTGGAATTTTAGCAGACTGACGACAAACATAAGGGCGCAGGGCATGAACACGGTGTATTTTTCAGCACAATTCCACTCCAGTGCCAGTGATCCGTACGCCTGCCCCGAGTCCTCGGTAGAGGTCGCCTTTGCCGGTCGATCCAATGCTGGCAAGAGCAGTGCCATCAACACCCTCACGCGGCAGGGCAAGCTGGCTCGTACAAGCAAGACGCCAGGACGCACGCAACTGATTAACCATTTCTCCATTGGTGATGACCGGTTTCTGGTTGATCTTCCGGGTTACGGTTATGCACAGGTTTCCAAGGACAGGCAGAAACAATGGCAAGTGGCCATGACGCAATACCTGATCTCGAGAGACAGTCTGCGCGGACTGGTTCTGGTCATGGACATCCGGCACCCTTTAACGGATAGCGACTGGCAACTGATCGAGCTACAGCAGCGTGGGCACACTGACTTACATATAGTGTTAACCAAGGCAGACAAGCTTTCACGAAACCAGGTGGCCCGAACGCTGAGCAAGGTTCAGAGCGCACTCAGTGAAGCCGATATCGACGCCACGCTGCAGGATTTCTCAGCGTTGAAGAAATCCGGTATTGATGACGTGCATGCTGTCCTCGACTCCTGGCTGTTCGATAAGCCCCTTTCGTAGAACTCTGTGCAGTAGACCACCGGTGGTGTTCACCACGACACAAATACCCGTTTCAATAATCGTTACTTTTCGTAACAAACCTCACTTCAAGCTGTGGTCAGTAGATCTGTGGGGGCACAGTCGGTCTATAACGCTCTGATTACATAGACAAATATTGAACATTTGGGTAACGAGGCAGATTCACTATACTTACCACAAGCTTTTGTGGGTCTGGCATAGCACCTGTGCTGTGCTTGCACTAAATAGAGTTTACCGGTCGAGGGCCAGCACTGGCTTTGCGTCGACACACCACCGTCGAGCGTGACGAATCTGTGGTTTTGAGATCAGTTAGCTTGAGAACACGATCGGGCCCTTCAGCCATCAACATCAGTACCTCTTGGAGAGTGAATCAATGACAAAGAAAAACACGACAGGTAACTGGACACGTCGCGACGTGCTCAAGACCAGCGCAGCAACGGCCGCGATCAGCGGCGCACCCCTGTTCTTTTCACGCCACGCTTATGGTGCGGAATATCTCAACAACCCCGGTGATGCCGGAACCGTCACACTAGGCTTCAATGTGCCTCAGTCTGGCGCCTATGCCGACGAAGGCGCAGACGAGCTTCGTGCATACAAGCTGGCAGTCAAGCACCTCAATGGCGAGGGCGACGGCGGCATGATGAACACCATGCAGCCCAGTGAGCTCAAAGGCAACGGTATCCTCGGCAAGAAGGTCGAATACGTAACGGGTGATACTCAAACCAAGAGTGATGCGGCTCGTGCTTCAGCAAAGCGCATGATTGAGAAAGACGGCGTTGTCATGGTTACCGGCGGATCATCTTCCGGTGTGGCCATTGCTGTACAAGGATTGTGTCAGGACGCAGGTATTATCTTCATGGCGGGTCTGACCCACTCAAATGACACCACGGGTAAAGACAAGAAAGCCAACGGTTTCCGTCATTTTTTCAATGCTTATATGTCTGGTGCTGCACTGGGCCCGGTATTGGAAAAAGAATACGGCAAAGAGCGTCGAACTTATCACCTGACAGCGGATTACACCTGGGGTTGGACTCAGGAAGAATCCATCATCGCGTCTACGGAGGCGATTGGCTGGGAAACCGTCGAAAAAGTCATGACACCGGTTGGTGCGGGTGATTTCGGTCAGTACATTACGCAGGTAGCTAATTCGGGAGCAGATACTCTGATTCTGAATCACTACGGCAAGGACATGATCAACTCTCTGACTCAAGCCATTCAGTTTGGTCTGAAGGACAAGCTGGTCGATGGTAAGGATTTCCAGATCGTTGTTCCATTGTACTCACGTCTGATGGCACAGGGTGCTGGCGAAAATGTAAAAGGAATCTTTGGATCCACTAACTGGCACTGGTCTTTGTCTGATGCAGGTAGCCAGGCTTTTGTTAAGTCTTTCGGCCAGGAATACGGCTTTCCTCCTTCTCAGGCGGCACACACGTGCTACGTACAAACGCTGCTGTATGCAGATGCTTGTGAGCGAGCTGGAACGTTCGAGCCTTGTCAGGTAGGTGTAGCTCTGGAAGGCCATAAGTTCGACGGTATGGGTAATGGCCCAACAGAGTATCGTGCCGAGGATCACCAGTGCTTCAAGGACGTACTGGTCGTGAAAGGTAAAGACAACCCGTCTTCACAGTTCGACCTGCTCGAAGTGGTTGAAGTCACTCCACGTGCTCAGGTTGAATATGCAGTTGACCATCCGATGTTTGCTGGTGGTGATCTGGGTACTTGCAATAACGGGGTTTAACATCAGATCCGCTGCGACAGATTTTTCCGTCGCAGTCTGATGCGCTTGCCAACCCGCATTTGCCGGGTTGGCAGGCACAACCAGCCAATCGCTGTTTTGAGCTCTGTCGTGTTCGACTATTGCCCCCAGCCGTTGAGCTAACTCAATCTGTTCTTCCCTTCTCGTCTATAACGCTGTTGCGTATTTCGCCGCGTGAGGGGGAGCTGTTGCCGATGATCGGCCTTAACATAGACGAGGCACGCTAGTGGACGCAATCTTACTGCAAGTTTTGAACGGCCTTGATAAGGGTGGAGCCTATGCGCTGATTGCGCTGGGTCTGACTCTCGTCTTCGGGACATTGGGTGTGGTGAATTTTGCCCATGGAGCGCTGTTCATGCTCGGCGCATTTTGCGCGGTCACCCTAGAGAAAATCCTGACAATCTCGACCAAGGTCAAAGATGAGAGCATTACTTTCTTCGATGCCTATAAAGAGATTCCCATACTGGAGACCAAATTTCCGGTGGTGGGCAGTTTTCTCGTCGAATACTCGGTACCATTTTCCATTCTGTTTGCCATCCCCATCATGCTCGCTGTGGGTCTGATTATGGAGCGTGGCCTTATTCGCCACTTCTACAATCGTCCGCATGCAGATCAGATACTGGTGACGTTTGGTCTGGCGATCATCATTCAAGAAATTATCAAACACTACTTTGGCGCAAATCCTATTCCTCAGACTGCGCCGGATATCGTCTCGGGTAGTGCAAACGTGGGTGCCCTGTTCGGCTTGGGAGACAATATTGTCTATCCGTGGTGGCGCATGATTTACCTGGCTTTCTCTTTAACCATTATCGGAGGGGTGTTCGCTTTTCTTAAATTCACCACGTTCGGGATGGTGGTGCGCGCCGGTATGCAAGATAGAGAAATGGTGGGGCTGTTGGGTATCAACATACAGCGTCGCTTTACGATTGTATTCGGATTGGCATCGGTTGTTGCTGGTCTTGCAGGCGTCATGTACACGCCCATATTGCCACCCGATTACCACATGGGTATGGACTTCCTGGTGCTCTCCTTTGTTGTTGTTGTCGTGGGTGGGATGGGTTCGCTCGGTGGGGCTGTGCTAGCCGGCTTTCTGTTGGGCATACTTCAATCGTTCGCATCAATGAACGAGATCAAAAGTATCATTCCGGGAATCGATCAGATCATTATCTATCTGGTCGCGGTCATCGTGTTACTCGTCAGGCCACGTGGCCTCATGGGTCGCAAAGGCATTATGGAAGACTAGGAGATACTTATGAACAAGTTGTCTGCTGTATCTGATTGGGTTCTGTTTTTCGGGTTCTCTGCTGCCGTGTTGACCATGCCTTACTGGCTTGCACCTTTTGGTGCGGACTACCCGGACTTGATGCAACGCTTTGCAATATTTGGTCTGTTTGCTATCGGCTTCAATATCCTGTTTGGCCTTACAGGCTATTTGTCTTTTGGTCATGCAGCGTTTCTGGGTATCGGTTCGTATACCGCAGTCTGGAGCTTCAAGCTGTTAACCATGAACGTGATTCCGGCCTTGATGTTCAGTGTTGTTATTGCCGGTGTGTTTGCCTTCATTATCGGCTTCATCAGCCTGCGTCGATCGGGCATCTATTTTTCGATACTGACACTGGCATTCGCTCAGATGTCGTACAACCTTGCCTACTCGGTGCTTACTCCCATCACTAATGGCGAGACTGGGTTGCAACTGTCATTGTCAGACGCCCGTGTGCTGGACAGCATGGCCGGGATCGAGGTGACTCGCTCACTTCCTGTGACCAATCTATTTGGTACCAAGATGAGCGGAATGCCCGGATTCTACTTCTGTGCGGCGATGCTGATACTGGGCTTCTTTATATCGCTGCGGATTTTCAGATCACCCTTCGGCGCGATGTTGAAGGGTATTAAATCTAATCAGACGCGCATGGCTTATACCGGTCTGAACACCAGACCCTATCTGATATGGGCTTTTGTGATATCCGGCATGTACGCGGGAGCTGCGGGCGCTCTGATGGCGGTAACCGATCCGTTGGCAGGTGCTGAGCGAATGCAGTGGACGGCATCTGGTGAGGTCGTACTCATGACTATACTGGGCGGTGCCGGCACTCTGGTCGGACCTTTCCTCGGGGCTTCTCTAATCAAGTATTTCGAGAATATATTCTCTGCCTACAACACGACAAACCTGAATCAGATTTTCGACTTTCTACCTGATTCCATTCAGCCTTATGTTGTAGATTTTACGGGCCTGTTTGTGGGCAAAGGCTGGCATCTGACACTGGGGCTACTTTTCATGGTTACAGTTATTTTCCTGCCAGGTGGAATCATGGAAGGTGTACGCCGTATTGGTACGCTCTTCACGGGCAAGAAGAACGTTGTAGCAGCTGAAAGCGCTACACCTTCATCGCATTCATAGGAGCCTTGAGCATGGAAAACGTCGTACTGCACGTGGCGGATGTGCATAAAAGCTTCGCTGGTCTACATGCATTAAGCGATATCGATCTATCCGTCAGAGAGGGCGAGACGCATGCCATCATCGGTCCCAATGGTGCTGGCAAGTCCACATTGCTCAACGTATGCATTGGCAGACTGCGTCCCGATTCAGGGCATGTTGTTTTCAATGGTGAAAATCTGACGGGCAAACAACCCCATCAGATCAACCAGCTAGGTGTCGTGAGAGTTTTCCAGACTCCGGAAATCTTTCCTGAGCTCTCACTGCTGGAAAACGTCATGATTCCTGTTCTTGCCAAGCGCGACGGCTCGTTCAAGCTGCGTTGGTTCCGACGTTTCTCCGGTGAGAAAGACGTCCGCTCCAAAGCCGAAGGAATTCTTGACGATCTCGGTCTGGGTTCTTTCGTTGGTAGCGAAGCGGGTAGCCTGTCCAGAGGTGACAAACGCAGGCTTGAGTTGGCAATGGGTCTTGCGCAAGAACCCAAGCTGTTGTTACTCGACGAGCCTACCGCCGGTATGGCGCGCCATGACACCAACGCCACTATTGATCTGTTGAAGCGGATCAAGGCACAAGGCATGACGAAAGTCATTATTGAGCACGATATGCACGTGGTATTCAGTCTGGCTGACAGAATCTCGGTCCTGGCAGGTGGGCGCATCATCTGTCAGGGAACCCCTGAAGAAGTTAAAGCTGATCCACGGGTCAAGGAAGCCTATCTGGGCGAGGAGCAAGTCTGATGAGTGCGACACGAGAATCTATCGCGCCGGGCGCTGCAAAAGGTTACTTCAGGGTCGACGGCCTCAAAGCCTATTACGGCGATAGCTATATTGTTCAGAATGTCTCGTTCAGTGTGAACGAGGGTGAAATAGTCGCCCTGCTTGGCCGTAACGGTGCGGGTAAGACGTCGACGCTGCGAGCGATCGCACGAGCTGCCAATCCTGAGGTACGCAGCGGCGAGATCTGGTTGCACGATGCGCCATTGCACGAAAAACAGGATTTCGAGGCGGCACTGGAAGGTGTTCAGCTGGTTCCCGAAGACCGTCGGATCATACCGGGGCTCACAGTAGAAGAAAATCTGGACATCGCCCGCATCGAAGGCGCCGTTGGTTGGGACTACGAGCGAATCTACGATCTTTTCCCCCGACTCAAAGAGCGGCGCAAACAGGAAGGGACCACGCTCTCGGGTGGCGAGCAGCAGATGCTGGCAATCGGCCGTGCACTGGCTCGTGATATCAAGCTACTGTTGCTCGATGAGCCTTACGAAGGTCTCGCACCGGTTGTCAGGCACGACATAGAAAGAGCCTTGATCGAAGTCAAGAGCATGGGCATCACGACGATACTGGTCGAACAGAATGCTGTTGCGGCACTCAGACTTTCGGACTCTGCCCTGATCCTGGACACCGGCGAAATCGTTTTCAGCGGCACCGCCGAAGAGGTCCTCGACAACGAAGAACTCCGCCACGAATACCTCGCCATTTAACCCATCGGACCAGAGGGGGGGACCAGAGGGGGGCAGACCCCCATAAGTATATGATTTAATTGGATTACAGCGAGGTTAAGGGTGCTCTAAGAGGCTTAAAAAGACTTTTTTGACCGTGAAAAGACCTGTTTTGAGAGCGCCGTGGCGGCCCGCGTGCTTCGCACGCGTCATCTACTCTGTGCTTCGAGGTTCAGCCTGACGCCATGACGAGTGGAAAAATCAGAATCCCTGCTCCCTCAGGGCTTATCCGATTTTGCCCATCCCGAACTGCACTGGCTTTTCGGGTTCGTCAGAATCGGGCTCTGGTGCCTCAGGTTTTGCATCTTCCTCGAGAGACAGTTCAAAAGCTTCTGCAGCCGCCGCTAGTCCACCCGTTTCTTTCGCTGCTACATCCATGTCATTGGCAGCCTTGTGGTCCTCGATCCTGGCGATCATAGCTGCATGTATATCAGTCGTCACAGTCGGCATCGCTGGCGCTGGCGATGCGTCCTGAGCTGCTGTCTGTCTCATAGTGGCCAGCTTTTCCTTCGCCGCTTTCACCTTCGCAGCAGCCCTATCTTTTTCATCTGCATTGGCTTTTTCTCCCGCTTTGGCTTCCTCCGCAGCCTTTGCAGCAGCGACCTGGCTCGGGAGTTTGCCGCGTAACAACAACTCACTTTGATCCTCGTCGCTGGCAGGCCCACTTAGTTTGAACTTGAGACGTAGATTATTGGCGGAGTCAGCATTTTTCAGCGCTTCCTCTTCGGTTATTTTTCCCTGACGTGCAAGATCGAACAATGCGCTATCAAATGTCTTCATGCCCTGATTCTCAGACTTTTGCATGGCCTCCTTTATGTCTGATAGCTGATCTTTCATGATCATCTGTTTAATCGTATGCGAACCCAGTAGAATTTCTATGGCAGCGCAGCGTTTACCATCGACAGTGGGGACTAGTCGCTGAGAAACTATGGCTCTTATGTTGTTTCCCAGGTCATGCAGTAGCTGAGCCTTTCGCTCATCTGGAAAAAAATTGATGATACGATCTAGTGCCTGATTTGCATTATTGGCGTGCAGAGTGGAGATAGCGAGGTGCCCGGTTTCTGCAAATGCTACCGCATGTTCCATGGTCTCCCGGTCGCGTATTTCACCAATCAGTATCACGTCCGGCGCCTGACGCAGCGTGTTTTTGAGGGCTGCGCTGAAGCTGTTGGTATCGACGCCGACTTCGCGCTGGTTGACGATGCATTTTTTATGAGGATGAACATACTCAACGGGATCTTCAATCGTAATGATGTGCCCCCCCTTAAACGAGTTGCGGTGATCAATCAAGGCTGCCAGAGAGGTTGATTTTCCAGAGCCCGTACCACCCACAAACAGAACGAGACCATTCTTGGCGGTGATCACATCCTTAAGTATCTCAGGTAGCCCTAGATCATCAAAGCGTGGAATTTCTGTCTGTATATTTCTTGCAACTAGCGATACTTCGTTTCGCTGCTTGAAAATATTCAATCTGAATCTGCCAATACCATCAAGAGCGATGGCCAGGTTCATTTCCAGTTCTCGATCAAATTCTTCGCTTTGATCACTGTTCATGATCTCACGAGCAATCGTGTACACTTCTCCGCTTTTAAGTGGTACGTCACTGAGCGCTGTTAATTCTCCGGCGAACTTTGCACTTGGCGGTGCGCCTGTAGCGAGGTAGAGGTCGGAGCCGTCGAAGTCAACAAGACGTTTCAGTAATGCTTTAATATCCATACTTATATTTAGATTCTTTGTGGCTCATGCTTCTACGGGTGTATTAGCGTGTTCTGAAGAACGTTTAGTGTGGGGAGCGATCAACTAAGATTATTACTATCACTACTTTTGTCGGTATACCCAGCCTCAATCAGCGAGTAATACCTCGCTCTATTTAGCGTGCCAGAAAACCTGTTTGATTGGCTGATTGATCAAGTTGACGGTTTCTTTGTCTACCACGACCTGAACAAAGGCAGAACCTTTTGGAAAAATGACTACTGGTGCACTGGGAATGCCTGAGCTGTTTAAAGTTGCATAACGCACGTTCAAAGCATCAGATGCGTCGGTCTTTGATTCGTTGATCGGTGAGGTTACTGGCTTGGCGTTTCCAACTTCCATCTGGTAGTACAGTCCAATTGTTTCAAATCCACAGATATTCTTATCGGTAGGTAACTGGGCTTCAAAAGTGGTAGCCAGTAGCTTTCCTTCGAAAGTAACAAGGGCGGAAAGGGCTTTTTCATTGGGCGACAAGGCTATTTTCCAGCCGCGTGCACTGTCAAGATCTGATTGGGCGACACTGGCTTTCGCTTTATCTGCGGAACCAATGGTGTTGGCTGTAGCGTTATATAGATCATCGCTTAGCGCTACCGATAGCCGGGTCTGCGGTGGGCCTTTGGCTATATCCGTATCTCTGATCATGTATAGATAGTTCTGGGTATCGGTTCTCAACGGATCAGTCCTGTTGCCAGAGCCAACGCTTACGGACAGATATTTTCCACTGACGTCGCTGTTCATCGCTACGCTGGGTGGGTAAAATATCGGCTGATGCCCGTCGTCAAGGTCAGCAAAGAGGGTCACGTCAGGGCTTCGACTGATGTCCTGGAAGTCTATACGCCAGAGTTGACCGCCCACGTCACCGACATAGAGACGATCTGCCTTTGAGTCGCCGTCTGTATCAATGACGGTCAGGTCGGATGGAATGGAATAGATCATCGACTTGTGATCTTTACTTGTTGCGCTCCAGACAAAATTTCCGTTAATGTCAACCATGTAGATAGCGGCACCACGCGATGCTGTTGGCGTAGTTGCGTTGTCTTGCACACCTGCATCATACCCAGCTCCAAAAACCAGAACTCGACGTGCCGCACCTCTGTCGTTGACACTGATGAGCGACATACGCGACCAGCTTTGTGCCAGCTCAGGGAACATGGGGTGGGTGTCGTCTATAGTCCAGCGTAATATGGGTGCTTCAGGCTTGCTAACATCCAATGCGATATACGCATTGCCGCCTCTACGCATGCCCATGACCAGCAACAGGTTTTCGCCATTGTTTACGATGCCATCGTTGTTGCTATCAGTGTGCCAGCGAGTTATAGAACCATCCATGCCGTAAATATGGCTTCCAGTATTGGCATTGGTTTTTAATGCAGGTAGATTCTTGAGAAGCCGTTGTGGCATGAAAGCAAACAGTTCTTCTCCTCCAGAGCTGTCAGATACGTTTTGGTCAGTAGGCGCTGTTGCATCGATTGCGTGAACCAATCCTTGGTTGGTCATGACATACACGACCTGCCGAGTGCCGTAATCCACACTGACACTTTTGCTGTGAAGTGGATCTCCCATCGGTGCGTTCTGTATCCAGTTGAGCGCAGTGTCCCGTTCGTTAGAGCCTGACGGCAAACCCATCATTGCATGCGTGATAGCTGAGTTGCGTCTGTTGAGCTTATGATTATCAGAGCGAGTAAGACGTGCGCCTGCAGCGGGAATTGAAGTGCCGGTAAACGTCAGTAGTTTACGCCGACCTTGTAATAACTGTTCGGACGCACCGCCAGAGGCGACCTCGTTCCCATCGATTTTTGCTGACCAGAAACTTTGCGCATCGTCTGAGAACTGAGTGCCTGTTTCAGTAACCGCTGTAGCCAGCTCACCATTGATATCTACCAGTCCCTGCCGTTCAACGAAATAGCCCTTCAGGTTACCGTTCCAGCCACGTCGGATACTCGGCGAGAACAGGCTGTAGAAGGCGCGATTGTCATGGGAGAAGTTTGCTTTGTCGATATCTATGGACAATGAAGCAAAGCTTTCACTACCTCCACGTATCTCGTCTACGATTTTAGTCAGCGCGGTATTAAGTTCCTCGGGCTCATTGGCTTTGAAAAACTTGCCTTTGCCTGCATCTGCAAGTAGTGTCAGGTAGTCTTGCCCTGCACCGTCTATGTTGAATCCAACCGTATAAGTTGTGACGTGACTGCCAGCGATATCTGTATTTTGATTGCGGCCAGAGAGCGAGCGCAAAACTTCAGGGCCACAATTTCCCACGGTCCTTGTGCCGGCGGCTCGGTTGAATATTGTCCGGCTCAAGTCCTCACAACCATTGACTCCGGTCCCGGCAACACTTCTCAGTGATTTACCGTCATTGATCACTGTTGGCTGTCCATCGGAGATCAGTACAATAGCGTTAGCCTGACACGTCTTGGTAATGGGGGAGTTGTAGCGGGCACCTGTCCAGGCAAGATTGCTGCTGTATTCACAACGTCGATAGTTGCCCCACAAGTTTTCGAGGCGTTCGAAGCCGGTGGTGGTTCTATCTTCAGGAGTTCTGACAACACAGTTTCTGATTAGCTTACTCTCGCAGTAGTCCGGGCCACCTGACACTGAAAAGTCATTACAGTAATACGTACCATCAGGGTTCAGTTTGTAGGCGTTAGACGGGCTATAGCTAGATGCTATGGCGGCGCTTGTATCGCCCCCGCGATACTGCTCTGTCCTGACATCCCAGCGTTGTGGTTGATGTCTGTTAGCAGGCGCTAACGGACTGTCGTTGTGAGTGACACTATCACCTCGAAAGTATTGCGCTGCTTCGACCAAGGCATCGACAGTAGCAGTCATGCCACCGGCATTACGTCCCCTGACCTGCTTTTCGATGATATCGCGTACACTAAATTTGCCTGCAGGTATGTCCGCATCAATACTGTTAGCATCGGCGCTCAGTTCGCTGACAGGCCAACGGATACCTGTGGTGGACAAACTGTACAAAGACCCAATACCTGCGTTGATGCGGTCAACGTTGCTGTCGAGAACCTGTGCCATGGCTTCTTTGAGAATGTCTATCTTCGCCGGGTTGTTACGATTTGCTCGCCCGCCGCGAATGTTCCGGTTCATACTGCCGGAGTAATCGAGTACAAAAAGAATGTTGGGCTTCTGGTTTGCTGCTATCTGCGCGGTGTAGACATCTATGTCATCAGCGTGAACTGAAGCAGCGATAAGCGATGCAAACACAGCGGCTGCACCGGTCCGCTTGACACGGCTAAGCAGTGTATTGGAGTTCAGAGTTGTGCTGCCACCCTGGATAAATTCGAATGTCATCATGCATCAGCAGTCTGGTGGAGGGAGATAGGAACACATCGCGGTACTAAGACGGAAAGGCGGCCAGAACCGTGACACCCTTAAGCTATCAACAATGGCTCTGAGTCTCCGTCACAATTAACAATATGGAAATGAGCTCTGGTAGAGGTTTTCTAGGTGAGGGGCTGACCGGGGAGAGGCCCGGGGGGCTTCACGGCATATCAGTTGATGTGTTGGCCCTGTCAGGCGTGCGCAAAGCTAAAGGCTACTGCCACGAACAAACAGGGTTGAACGATCAAGGTGACGGTGTTGCTGCGTATCTTGACCCTATATCAAGCGTAGTAGTGCAGGAAGAGGTAGTCCTGCAAACTCACAGTCTTGCAGTTCTTTACCCCAGTGTAGTTCTGTGGCCCGTAATCCAGTTGGGTAATTAGTCGTGGGTCAGGTCGTCAGTTGCGACCTGTACAGTAATAGTCGCAATGAGTCTGGCAAATTTGACTCATTGCGATTCGCCTTATCATGAACGTATCTCTAGCGGGGAGCTCTGATACCGCTGGGTGCGTTTTCTCGCGCGTTACGAACGGCAACTATGGTCACACCCAGTAGCGTCAGTGTGCCGCCTATGATGATTCTCACAGTGAGTGTGTCATCCAGTAGTGCGATTCCAAATGCGATGGCAAACAGTGTGGACAATGTGATGAAAGGGGCAACGCTGTTAATGGAGTGTCGCTGAAGCAGGTAGTACAGTAATCCATGGCCAATGATGGTAGCGCCAACGGCTGAATACACGGCAGTCCAGTACTCTGGCAGGGGCGTGTTGAGCAGTACCTGCAGGTCAGGTTTTTCGATTAACGAGGTCACCAGACCCATGGATACAACCGAGCATAAGGCCACCCAGGCTTGCAGGTTGAAAACGCCGACATCTTTAAGCTGACGCATCAGAATCGTGGCGACAGCCATTGCGAAAGAGGCAATAGCGGTATATAGAAGCGCAACAATATGTTGTGGGTCAATAGGTTCGAAGCCAATGATTACAACGCCTGCAAACGAGGCAACAATGGCTAGTACACGAGGAGCCCCTACACGCTCGTGGAGAAACAGAACCGCTAACAAGGTGGAGAATGGCACGGTCAGCTGTGCTGCAATTGCTACTGACGACAACGACCCGGCAATATGAATCCCGTAGAACATGAATCCATAGTGCCCGATACCCATGAACAGTCCAATGGCGACGACACGAGTCATTTGTCCAGGCACCCATCGTAGGAACATGAAGAGCAATACCAGCACTATTGAAAAACGCAAGGTAATGAATAGCAGCGGGCCAAAGGTGGCTGTCCCGGCTTTCCCGGCAACAAAATTGAGCCCCCAGAGCGCATTGATGCTGATCAGTATGAATAGGTGAGATCTGGACAAGTGTGTTGTGCCACGTAGCTTTGGTAGCCAAGTATACTCGCGGGTTTACACACTAATGATGACTATAGATCGTGAGTGAGCTGATTGCGCAAATTGCCAACATCCTGGCCCCTGGAATGATCCTCGCGTGTGTAGGGTTAATCTGGTTTCATAAAGGGCCTCCGTTTCCCGTTGGATTCGTGACGACTCTGGTGATCAACGTATCGATGCCGGCGTTGCTGTTCCACACACTATCCACGTCGATAGTGCCGATAGGAGCTCTAGGCACAATGGTGCTGGCAACGCTGATTGTGCATGTGGTCTTTACCGGTGCAGCAGTGATTGTTCTTAAAGTTGCCGGGAAAGATTGGCGGCTGTGCGTAGCACATGTGGTGGGCAATACAGGCAACCTGGGGCTACCAGTGTGTTTTCTGGCGTTTGGTGAGGAGGGGCTAGCCTACGCGGTGACATTCTTTGCCGTCCAGTGTGTGTTGATGTTCAGTATTGGAGACGCAATTTACGCCGGCAATGCCAGTGTTACCCGTGTGCTACGTTCACCCATATTACATGCCGTCTGGATCGGTGTGCTGGTTCGTATCATGGAATGGCAGACACCCGAAATAATCCTTCGAAGTAGTCAACTGGTTGGCCAGATTGTCATTCCGCTCATGTTGATTACACTGGGAGTCAGTCTGGCGGGTATGCGCGCATCACAATTGCCAATCACTACGCTGTGGTCGGGTATTCGATGCGCAATCGCTGCAATCATCGGCTTTACAGTGGCAGCCGCCATGGGGCTTGAAGGTGTAGCGCGAGGTGTACTGATTATCCAGACGATGGCGCCAGTTGCCGTTTTCAATTACTTGTTGGCTACGAAGCACGGCCGAGACAGCGCCGAAGTATCAGGCCTGATACTGGTCACCCATGTGGGCGCGATATTTTACTTGCCTGTTTTACTGGGAGTGTTACTGACAGCGTAACGCAGGCTAGTCAACGAGTCTGCAAGGATATTCAAGGGAGTGGATTTCAAGTGAAATCCTACGCTAGGCCAACGTTCTGCTGGCTCAGCTCCATACAGCGCAGCGCAACCCTGTGCCGCTTCAACGTAACTCAGTAACCCTGCCCAACTTCCTTGCCAAGAGGCACCTGTCTGATCTGCTCATCACGCTCAGAATGTACAGAGCCCCAATACTTACTGATCAAGCATCGTAGGTACTGCTGGAAACCGATAAGCCGCTGCCTATCCAGTCGGTGTGATGCCAACTGCCGTCGCCATCCACTTTCTGGTAGGTATGCGCACCAAAGTAGTCGCGTTGTGCCTGAAGCAAGTTTGCTGGTAGACGCGCATCACGGTATCCATCATAGAACGACAGAGCGGAGCTCATAGCGGGTACTGGAATACCTCTTGCCATTGCCTCACCTATAACGCGTCTCCAGCTACTCTGTGTCTCGTGTATGCGATCTCGGAAGTAGTCATCAAGCAGCAAGTTGTCCAGCGCAGGATCCTTGTCATAGGCAGCCTTGATGTCATCCAGAAATGCTGAGCGGATAATACATCCACCTCGCCACATCTGAGCAATAGCGCCGTATTGCAAATCCCAGTTGTACTCATCTGCTGCTGCACGCATTAACATGTAGCCCTGTGTGTACGAGATGATCTTTGCTGCGAATAACGCTTGACCAAGCCCGTCAATCCAGTCTGTTGCGTTCAACGAATCCTGCTTGACTGGCCCGTCAAGTATTGACGATGCCTTAACTCTCTCATCCTTGATGGCAGAGAGTGCTCTGGCAAAAACCGCCTCACCGATGAGAGTCAGTGGTACGCCAAGCTCCAGTGCGTTGATGCCCGTCCACTTGCCGGTACCTTTTTGCCCGGCACGATCAAGAATGGTGTCTACCACATACTCTCCATTTTCCTGAAAACCGAGTATGTCCGCCGTGATCTCGATGAGATAACTGTCCAGATCACCGGTATTCCAGTTGGAGAACGTTTGCTGCATGGTCTTGTTGTCCATACCCAGAGCTTTTTGCATGAAGTCGTAGGCTTCACAGATAAGTTGCATGTCGCCGTATTCGATACCGTTATGAACCATCTTGACGAAGTGACCAGCACCCCCATCACCCACCCAGTCGCAACAGGGCTCCCCGGCCTCGGTCTTGGCCGCAATGGACTGAAAGATTGGCTTTAGATGTGGCCATGCAGCTTTGTGTCCGCCGGGCATCAGTGACGGGCCGTTGCGTGCTCCTTCTTCGCCACCGGAAACACCGCTGCCCACGAAAAGAAAGCCAAGATTGTCGAGTAATTTGGCACGACGCTCAGAGTCTTCGAAGTTTGAGTTACCCCCGTCGATGATGATATCACCCGCATCGAGCAAGGGCGTCAAGCTAGCGATGACCGCATCAACGGGCGCACCCGCTTTGACCATCAACATGATCTTGCGCGGTGTGGCCAGAGAATCTACGAGTGACTCCAGCGTTTCGGTCCCGATGATGTCTGTACCTTTCGCAGGTCCCTCCGTAAATGCTACGGTTTTCTCATAGGTGCGGTTGTACGCGGCTACCTTGAAGCCATGGTCGTTCATGTTCAGTATGAGGTTTTGCCCCATTACCGCCAGGCCGATTACGGCTATGTCTGCTGCGTCGCTCATACATTGACTCCCTTTGAGAGTGATGGCACTTAACTGACCGGGGTCAGTAATGGTTGTTCTGAAAAATGCGCAGACAAGTTGTCCAGAACCAGCTGGCCCATTGCCTCACGAGTTTCCCACGTGCCGCTGGCGTTGTGTGGTTGCAGGACAACATTGTCAAGCGCATAGAGGGCCTCAGGAATAGCAGGTTCAGCGACGAATACATCAAGACCGGCTCCAGCGATTCTGTTTTCCTGAAGATAGGAGACGAGGACAGGTTCATCAACCAGAGCGCCACGCGATACGTTGATCAGGTATCCCTCTTTGCCAAGAGCATCAAGGATGCTGGCATTGACGGCCCCCACCGAGCCTGGTGTAGCCGACGCGGTCACGAACAGATAGTCGACTGACTCTGCCAGTGCTTGCAGAGATGGCTCAAATTTGAAGCCTGAGTCCTTTTTCTCCGAGCGATTGCAGTAACTTATGTCCATGTCGAAACCCTGCAGACGCTTGGCTAAGGCTCTGCCGATGCTGCCCATGCCAAAAATTCCCGCACGTTTTCCCATGACTCGTCGGGTCAGCGGCATGGCCCCCTCTTTCGGCCACCGACCAGCGCGTGCATAAGCGTCCCCGTTAACAAGTTGACGTGAGACAGCCAGAGCCAAAGCAATGGCCATGTCAGCGACATCGTCACTGAGAACATCCGGGGTGTTGGTCACAGGGATTCCATGGCTACGGCAATACTCCAGATCCACTGCATCAACACCGACTCCGAATACGGCAACGATGCGCACGTTGGGTAACTGCTTCAGGACGTCAGCATCAACACCACGACCGCCGTCAGTGACCACGCCCACACAGCGGATAGCGATCTCATTGAGTAACGCGGGTTGATCTGTTGCTTCCCAGTAGCGATGTACAGTGTACGTGGACTCCAGAGTGGCCATGACAGATGGCAGCAAAGGTCCCATTAGTAAAAGTGTCTGACTCATTGAATTGTATTCTCAAGAAATAATAGAATTGGAAAGGCTGTTAGAAAAGCAGTTGGTCTGGTAGATCGTACTTTTCATTGGCAAGTTTGGCGTAATCACATCCGGCACGTTGACACCTGCAGAAATTCGTATCGCCTGAACGCTTATTGGCACAGATAACCAAGGCGCAAGACAGGCAGGTGTCCGTATTAAATACAGGTCCTACACAACAGCGGACATCCCTCCGTCGACATAAAGGATATGACCGTTAACAAAGTTTGAGGCAGGTGCAGACAGAAACACAGCACCACCAATCAGCTCCTTGACATCGCCCCAGCGTCCAGCTGGAGTACGCTTGCACAACCAGCTGCTAAATTCTGCATCGTCGACTAATGCAGCGGTGAGCTCGGTGGCAAAATAGCCAGGTCCCAGACCGTTTACCTGAACGTTGTGTGGTGCCCACTCCGCACACATGTTCTTGGTCAGCATTTTTACTCCACCTTTAGATGCTGCATACGGTGCAATGGTGGGACGACCCAGTTCGCTCTGAATGGAGCAGGTATTGATGATTTTTCCCTGCTTGCGTTCAACCATATGTCTGGCAACTGCGCGAGACACTTTGAACACCGAGGCCAGATTCGTATTCATGACCTCTTCCCACGTTGCGTCATCACACTCGAGTAGCGGTGTACGACGCTGGATGCCGGCATTATTAACGAGAATGCCGATGGGACCAATCGTATCTTCTATTTGGGTGACGGCGGTGTTTACAGCATCACTGTCTGTCACATCGAAAGCTTTGCCGAAAGCCGACAAGCCCTGAGCCGTAAACTCGCTAACAGTTGCATCGACAGTGTCAAGGTTCATGCCATTGATAATGACCGTAGCGCCAGCCTCTGCCAGACCATGGGCCAGATGCTTTCCGATCCCGCGACTTGAACCAGTCAGTAGCGCAAATTTCCCGCTTAGATCAAACAGTGGATTAATCATAAGATGTTTCCTTGACGTTTAAAAACGAAGACCAGCCTGATCCATCGTTAAAAGTTGCTGGTAAGAAGATGATCGGTGTGGCCGCTGAAATGACAGGCGCGAAGGTCAATCGAAGCGCAATTGAATTTTCATGTGCCGGCTTCTGTCTACAGCTGCATTGAATGCTTCATCTGCATCCTTGAACGAGTAAACGCCGGTCAGTAATGACGAGACATCCAGCCGCTGGTTAACAAGTGCATCCACGGCAATATCAAATTCTTCATGGAACCTGAACGTGCCTTTTAACGACAGCTCCTTCGCCAGCAATTTGTTAACAGTTACTGGATTTTCACCCACGGGCATCAACCCTGTCTGAACGATATCACCACGAGGTCGGACCGCATTGAGGCAAGTCTGCAACGCCTGCGGATTGCCTGAGCATTCGAATGCGGCATCGAAGTGACCGCGCCCTGACTCGTACTCTGCGATACGCTTGCTGTCGATTCGAATGTTGATGATCTCATCAGCACCCAACGACTTGGCAGCATTGAGTACGGTATCTTCAACGTCGGTGGATGTGATGTGTCTTGCGCCTGCCATTTTCGCGGCCATGATCATCAGACAGCCGATAGGGCCACAACCGGCAATCAGTATGGATTTATGCAACACACTGCCTGCACGATTCACCGCGTGCAGGCAGATAGCTAAAGGTTCTGCGAACGCCGCTATCCCCAGATCGAAACCGGCTGGCAGGGCGACACACTGGGTTTGCGGAAGCACAAGCTCCTCCCGAAAGCCGCCCTGGATATGAGGTGTCACGGCTGCGCTGCCGAAGAACACCATTTCCTGACACAGATTGGTCTGTCCCGCCAGGCAATAACGGCATTCCAGGCAAGGCAGATTCGGGTTGATAGCTACTGGTTGGCCTGCCGTTAGCCCGACGACAGCAGAACCCACTTCGCTCACTGTGCCGGCTATCTCGTGCCCCAGTATCAAAGGCTCTTTGACAACGAAGTTTCCCACGCCTCCTTCGTGGTAGTAGTGGATGTCAGAACCGCAAATACCACCTGTACCGTAGGTAACCCGAACCTGGTGATCGCCAATGTCCTTGACGGTATCGATATCGATCAGACGTAAGTCCTTCGCTGCATGGATGGCGCAAGCTTGCATGTTCGAGTTTCCTTTACTCAGTCTCTGGACCGGTGGTTTACAAAAGATTTGTTAATGTATGGGTTGATCAGTGAATTGAGGCGTCACAACGTCCGTGCAGACGCACAGCTTTTTGCACATCACGATTCGAGCGCTTTTATTTTTTTTATCGCATCACGGGCAATGTCTTCCGCCTCGTTGTCGATACTGACGACAACAACATTGCCCTCACTACGAGGGTCCTCTAACGCGGCAAACTGGCTTTGTAGTAGGGTCTCTGGCATGAAGTGGCCGGTGCGCTGGTGCATGCGCGAGGCTATGAGTTCAAACGATCCCTCCAGAAAGACATACACCACATTACCAGCCTGGTTGATTGTGTCCCGATAGTGCTGTTTGAGAGCAGAGCAGGCAATGACGCAGATACCATGAGTGTTAGCATATTCGCGGGCATACCGGGCAACATCCTCAAGCCAGGGCTGCCGATCCTCATCCTCGAGAGCTATGCCTGATGCCATCTTGTCGATGTTGGCTTCTGGGTGCAGCTCATCCCCGTCCTTGCAATGCGCGTTCAGTTGCTCTGCTATGTGTATGGCAGCCGTGGATTTTCCGCAGCCGCTGACACCCATGACGACGATCACTAGTGGAAGAGTCATGTGTGTGTGAGGGTTCATCGTTGGGTACTCTGTCTGTTTATGATCTCGAAGCCGAGGTTTCTGGTGGCTTGAGCAGGTCGTACTCCCGTTTCCATCTGCGACACTATCAACTCAGCTGCTTGTTTACCCATGCGGTAGCTGGGCAGTTTGACGCTGGTGAGTGTGGGTGTCAGGTGAGGTGCAAAATCAAAGTTGCCGTATCCCGCTATCGCCAGTTCGTCTGGAACTGACCAACCGCGGCGTTGGCACTCAGTCAGAGCCCCCAGTGCCGTCATATCAGTTGCACAAACGAGTGCCTGAGTTTCAGGGAATGTTTTTCTCAATACGGTCACGCCGGTCACACCGTCCTGTATCTCCATCGGAGTGTCGCTAACGGTTACGTGTATATCCTCTCTCAGACTGGCTTTTTGCAAAGCTGCAGCGTGTCCCTTGCGGCGTTGTTCGCCGTAGGGATCTGAATGTGCGGGGCCGCCCAGAAACCCTATCCGAGTATAACCGTCATCGATCAACGATTGCGTTAACGCAGAACCTGCTTCGAACTGAGAAAACCCGACGACCATGTCAGCCGGGGTCGCCGGCCAATCCCAGGTCTCGACAATCGGGATACCTGACTGATCGAGCAACTCACGTGCTTCCGGTGAATCCATACTGGACACCAGCACGATGGCTTCTGGTCGACGACCCAGCATCAGCCGCAACAGCTCGGTCTGTTCATCCGGGGAGTAGTAGCAATCACCAATCAGCAGGTGATACCCGTTTGCGCGGAGGGTGTCAGACAGGCCATCGACAGTTCGCAGAAACCCGCTATGGCGCAGTGAAGGCAGTAAGACGGCGACATGCCCGCTGCGCTGGCTAGACAGCGCACCGGCTGCAAGGTCCGGTACGTATTTAAGTTCTCGAGCGGCCGCTTCAACTTTCAGTCGTGTGGCTGGCGACACCAGGTCAGGCGTGCGCAACGTTCGTGATACCGTCATCAGGGACACGCCCGCTAGTGCCGCTACGTCGCGACTGGTGGCGCTTCTGGCTTTTTTCGCACGATGATTCATGCAGTAGGGTTCATGCAGATACCGAGAACGTATGGCTGGCGAGATGGATGGAGATAGTATGCGATGATAGCGTTAACATGGCAGTTTCATCAACACTTTGGCAGGAGTTTGAAGTATGTTTGGAGAGTTGGACGGTTGTGGGTTCGAGGTCCTGGAGGACTCGTTTGGCGATTGTTTTGTCGGTCATGCGAGAGTGGAAAGGCTCTGGACTGGCGCGCGCTGGTCTGAAGGGCCGGCATGGTTTGCCGCTGGCCGTTACCTTGTCTGGTCTGATATTCCCAATAACCGGATGTTGCGCTGGGACGAAACCACCAGCCAAGTCTCTGAATTTCGCACCCCTAGCAACAACAGTAACGGTAATACCGTTGATCTGCAGGGGCGCCTCATCAGCTGCGAGCACCTGACACGTCAAGTCACGCGCACGGAACACGATGGCACCGTGTCGGTTCTGGCCGATCAATGGCAAGGTAGACGACTCAATTCACCCAACGATGTCGTGGTCAAGTCTGACGGCAGTATCTGGTTTACCGATCCCAGCTACGGAATTCTCAGCGATTACGAAGGCGACAGAGCTGAGCCAGAACTGCCGTGTCACGTTTACCGGATTGATCCCGATGGCACTCTGAGCACCATAGCGGAGGACTTTGTGAAGCCCAATGGTCTGGCATTCTCACCGGACGAGGTAACGCTTTACGTATCAGATACCGGCCTGTCTCACCAGGCAGATGGGCCGAAGCACATTCGAGCCCTGAGCCTGGCCGAGGACGGAAAATCGGTAACGTCCTCGCGCGTACTGGCAGAGTGCACGGCCGGATTATTTGACGGTTTTCGTGTCGACACTATGGGGAGAATCTGGAGCAGCGCCGCTGATGGTGTGCACTGCCTACTGCCTGACGGGACGCTGATTGGCAAGGTGACTATTCCAGAGCTGGTTGCCAACGTGACTTTCGGCGGACGTAAACGCAACAGGCTGTTCATTTGTGGCACCACATCGCTGTACAGCGTTTACCTGACCGCTAACGGCAGTGGCGGCTTGGGCTGAGCCAGCCATGCGTTTTACGGCGGGCTGCCCAGGCAAGCCCGACTTCGCCTGAGAAGTCCCACGCTACGGAGCGTTCAGCCGCAGCGGTCAGGGTTCTGACTGCCTGTCTAAAGAGCCTTCATTAGCGCATCTATCGCAGCTTGAGCGACGGCGATGTCCTCTTCGGGAGCGCCAGATCCGACGCCGATAGCGCCTGCAAGCTGACCGTCTATCATGACCGGGAGTCCGCCTTTCAGATTAGTGAATTGACCCTGAGTGGCCATACCCAGTAGCATGCCAAAGTCCGCTGAAGCCCCGCCTGTTGGAGCAGAAATCGAGGCGGCGGTGACCGCTTTGGCTGTTGAGGTCTCGATGCTGTGGAACTTGGCGCCTTGCATACGACAGAATGCCAAGAGCCGACCGCCAGCATCAACCACGGCGATGTTCTGTGGGACGCCGATAGACAGGGCGTGGTCGCGCGCGGCTGCTACCATAAGCATCGCTGCTGTATCGTTAAGTTCGGCTCGTTGGTTAAGCATGGTGGGTCCGTTTCTGTCAGTGTGTGAGGCTCGCAGGCGTTTTTGCCTACGACGATAAACTCGTTTACGGGGCCAGTTGGCCTGAATTGATTATGCAACAACGTCTCGTTAATCGTGGTGTGCTCATTTGCCTTTTGATCGGCATCTCGCTGTTGTTTCTGGCGATGATCAAGCCGTTTCTACAAGCGGTCTTTATCGCCGCGCTTTTCGCCGCACTGTTTACACCACTTTACAGGGGTTTTCTCAGGTACGTTGGAGATCGACGTAGTCTTGCATCTGCGCTCACACTGCTAACAGTTATTCTTTTTGTCGTAGTGCCGCTGGGTTTGCTGTTGTCTGTTGTGGCGACACAGGCGCTGAATATCGCTGACACGGCTGTTCCCTGGGTGCGCCAGCAACTGGCCACGCCCGGAACGATCACTGAATCGCTGGAATCGCTGCCTTTTTATAGCGTGATAGAGCCCTATCGGGAGCAGGCTGTCGAACGGTTGGGTGACTTGGCGGGGCTGGTTAGTGGATGGGTGGTTAGTGCGCTTAAATTTGCCACTCTGGGCTCTTTCAGTGCACTGCTCAGTGTACTGATCGTCCTGTATTCACTGTTTTTCTTTCTGATCGACGGCGATCGTCTGTTGTTTTACGTGCTGTATTACCTGCCTCTCAATGATGAAGATGAGACCAAGCTCCTGCAGCGCTTTACCTCTGTCACCCGAGCAACTCTGAAGGGCACGGCGGTCATCGGGTTTCTGCAGGGAGCACTCGCCGGTCTGGCTCTGTACTTTGCGGGTATTCCCAGCGCTTTGTTCTGGGCTGTTGCCATGATGGTGCTGTCGGTTGTCCCCGGAGTAGGCACGGCACTGGTCTGGATACCGGCTGTTTTCTACCTGTTAGTGGGCGAGCAATACGTCAGCGCCCTTGCGGTGGCCGCGTTCTGCGGGGTTGTAGTAGGCACTGTTGATAACGTGTTAAGACCCAAGCTGGTCGGTAACGACACTCAGATGCACGAGCTGATGATCTTCTTCAGCACGCTGGGAGGTCTGTTGATGTTCGGCTTTATGGGCTTCATTATCGGGCCCATCATCGCGGCGCTGTTTGTAACGCTTTGGGAATTGTATGGCGATGAGTTTCGCGACTGGCTTCCGACAACCGCCTTCAAACCTCAGGGTCGTCCGATGGAGCTGCCACACGATCGACTCAAACGCATTCGACTCGCTGAAAGCGAGCGACGTGAAAGCTCCAGCAGCGCAGCACCCGGTAAGGGTAAAAAACGCAGCCGTTAATCCGCTGGTGTTGTAAATGATGAGCACGCTTGCGCATCACGATCAAGGCAGCCAACCCGGTGTTTCCAGTGGGCCGGCAACAGATAAAGATTGTCAGCTGGACGTGAAAACAAGTGCTGACTGCCTATTACCAGTTGCGGGGTAATTTTCGTAGCAAATGAATCTTGCCGTCACGCATCTCGATATAGTCACCCTTGGTGAGTTCAGCCATGACCTTGCCCACCATTTCGCGAGAGGCCCCGATCATGTTGCCCAGCTCTTGATGAGAATACTTTTTCGGCAACGACTTGCGTTCATCATCTTCGCTATGGCCCAGTTCCTGAAGCTTGTCAGCCAGTCTCCGGTAGACGTTATCCAGAGCCAGACTCCGGCTGCCGTCGGTTGCATCACGCAGTCTCTGGGTCAGTGAACGGATGATGTTGATAGCCATTTCCGGGCTATTACGCAGCGATGCCAGAAATGCGTGCTTGCCGATCATCAACGCAGTAGACGCTTCGAGCGTGCTGACGGAGGCTGAGCGGGGCTCATCGTCCAGCAGGGCGATATCACCTATCACGGCGCCCGCCCCCTGCTCGTAGAGAACCAGCTCACGACCCTCGTCATCGCTGACATAGACTTTGACGGAGCCGCTCTTGATGATGTACATCGACTCACCAAGGTCACCCTCTGTCATCAATATTGCGTGTTTTCGGAAGGTTAATTCGCGCGTTTGAGTAGCGAGCTCCTCTAGTTGCACATCTGTCAAGTGCTGAAAAAGAGAAACATGGCGAAGCATTTCGATGGCCGTGCTCATGAATGTTCTGACTTCCAGTCTGGGTCCGGTCCCATGATACCAACCTTAGGCGCGCTGAGAGTGCTGGTTCGGTATCAAGGCTGACGCTGGTGCCCAAAAAAACGATCCGGAGCGGTGCTGCGCCGAAGACCGTATCAGCGGCTCTCAGGTGATAATAATGTTGAACGGTAAGGGGTTGGGCCTCCTTGCTCAGCCATGTCCTGTACTTTCCCGCAATAGGATGACTGGGGTACACTTGGCAAGATTTCACAGGATCGTCATGTGGAATCTTGCTGTGACCAGTTTTACTAACGCGGCTTATCTCAATAATGGAGAGGAAATAAAAACAATGGCACTCAAGAATCTCGGGCTGATGAGCCTTGGCCTGGTAGGGCTTGCGCTGAGTACACAGGCTTACAGTCAGGATACCCTGGTGTATTGCTCGGAAGGTTCGCCAGACGGCTTTGACCCCGCGTTGTATACCTCGGGAACAACGTTTGACGCATCTTCACGCCAGATCTATAACAAGCTGGTTGAATTTGATCGTGGAACCACGGTGATCGCGCCAGCCCTGGCCGAAAGCTACACGGTGTCTGCAGACGGTCTGGAATACACGTTCAAGTTGCGACCCGGTGTTAAATTTCACACGACAGAATATTTCACACCATCGCGTGATCTGAACGCTAATGACGTGGTGTTCTCATTCGACCGTCAGCGTCTGGCAGACAACCCATACAACCAGGTGTCTGGTGGAACATGGGAATACTTCAGCGCCATGTCCATGCCCGATCTGATCGAATCGGTAGAGGCTGTGGATGAGCTGACCGTCAAGTTCAACCTGACTCGTCCTGAGGCACCCATGATTGCCAATCTGGGTATGGATTTCGCCTCGATAGTGTCAGAGGAATATGCAATGTCTCTGCTGGAGGCTGGCACGCCTGAACTACTCAATCAACAACCCGTAGGAACCGGCCCGTTCAAATTTGTGGGCTATCAGAAAGATGCGGTCATCCGTTTTCAAGCACACGATGAATACTGGGCTGGAAAAGCAGATATAGACAATCTGGTCTTCGCCATCACTCCGGATAATTCAGTGGGCTACCAGAAGCTGCGCGCGGGCGAGTGTCATGTATTGGGGTACCCTAATCCTGCAGATGTCGAGTCTATGCAAGCTGATTCGGATTTGCAGGTTCTGGAGCAGGAAGGCCTGAATGTCGGGTATCTGGCCTATAACACCACTGTGGCGCCTTTCGACAACGTCAATGTTCGCAAAGCCTTGAATATGGGTATCAACAAACAGGCCATTCTGGATGCGGTATTCCAGGGCTCTGGCAAGGCTGCGAAGAATCCTATCCCGCCTACCATATGGTCTTACAACGATGCTGTTGTAGACGATGCCTATGATCCTGAAAAAGCCAAGGCGATGTTGGCGGCTGAAGGGGTGGAGAATCTCAAGATGGAAATCTGGGCGATGCCAGTCGTACGCCCCTACAACCCTAACGCTCGGCGAATGGCTGAAGTCATGCAGGAAGACTTTTCAAAAATTGGGGTTGAAGTTGAGATCGTATCCTATGAGTGGGGAGAGTACCTGAAGCTGTCCAAGGAGCTCGACCGTGCCGGTGCAGTACTGTTGGGATGGACCGGTGACAATGGTGATCCGGACAACTTCCTCGCTGTGCTGCTGGGTTGTGATGCTGTCGGTGGATCCAACAGAGCACAGTGGTGTCACGAACCTTTCGACGACCTGTTGAAGCAGGCCAAGGTGGTTTCTGATCAAGCTGAGCGTACCAAGCTGTACGAACAGGCTCAGGTCGTATTCAAGGAGCAGGCGCCGTGGGCTACCATTGCTCACTCGGTGGTTTACAAAGCTGTACGCCAGGAAGTACAGGACTTCAAGATTGATCCATTTGGTGGACATATCTTTTACGGAGTATCGTTAGCTAAGTAGATGGCTTGCGCCCAACAGTAGTCAACAACGGACGGCCGCTCTACGCGGCCGTTTTTCGTTTGATTCCATTCAACCATGCGCCTCAGCGCCCCAGGAACGCAGATTCATGACCGATAGATACGAGCCCTTCCGCGAAGTAGCAAGGCAAGCCTCACTGGATGCTTTGGCCCTAGTGCCCGGGGCTAATTTTGCTCGACTGTTTGGTCAGGAATTTCATCAGAATGAGCGTCCATTGGTCGTGGTTATTCCAGTGTCCGGAACTCCTGCCGCCATCGTGCCGAATCTTGAGTTGGCTTCATTTGAATCCATCGGTTTTGAAGGTGAAGTGTTCGATTGGCGCGACCAGACCGGCTATCAGGCAGCCTTTGATCAATTATTGCAAACTCTGCCGGTCAACGTCCTGGGTGTGGAAGGTCAGGTGATGCGGGTATTTGTAGATCAGGCGTTTCGAACAGCGGATCCAGCAATTGCCATCCAGGATGCACAAAAACAGATCGCTGCACTTCGGCTGCGCAAGAGCGAAGAAGAAATCATGGCCTTACGCAAAGCCATTGATATCACGCAAAGAGCACTTGCGAACACGATTGATGTTGTGAAAGTGGGCATGACTGAACGCGCTATTGAGACTATTCTGGTGCAACACTTGTTTGCAGAAGGTGCTGAAGACTTTGCGTTTACCCCTATTGTGGCTGCCGCGGAAAACTCTGCGCAGCCGCATGCGCATTCCCGCGAAGACTATGAGATAAAAGCGGGCGATTCGCTGTTGATCGATTTTGGCGCTCGCGCTGGCGGTGTCTGTGCAGACATGACGCGCACATTTTTTGTGTCTCATTGCAGCGATGAAAGAGCGGATGTCTATAACACGGTATTGGCTGCCAACGAAGCAGGCCACCTGGCATCGATGCCGGGTGCGACAGCTCACGACGTCGATGATACTACTACGTGTGTCCTGGAGGAGTCGGCTTACGCCAATCGCATCCGGCACAAGACTGGTCATGGTCTTGGCCGTGATATTCATGAAGATCCGTACATCATGCGTGGTAACCATCAGTTGCTTGAGCCAGGCATGGTTTACACGATTGAGCCTGGCTTGTATGAATTGTCTGATATGGGTGTGCGTATAGAAGACGATGTGCTGATTACCGATACGGGTTCCGAGTCTCTTACGCAGTTTGACAAGACACTGACGGTGGTAGGGTAGTGCTTTACGCGACTCAAGCGATCACCCGAACCATGGCCGTATCCTGACGTGCTGACATTCATACTGCGACGACTTGGCACGTTCATACCGACGTTTATCGGCGTATCAATCATCTCGTTTCTGTTCATACGTCTGTTACCCGGTGACCCCATCATGCTGATGGCAGGTGAGCGTGGTATCAGCCCGGAACGGCACGCCGAGTTGATGGCACAGTTCGGTTTTGATCAACCGCTGCTGGCTCAGTACTGGAATTACCTGACCGGTTTGTTTCAGGGTGATCTGGGTTTGTCTTTCAAAACCAAGCGCCCGGTCTGGGACGAATTCTTTACCCTGTTTCCCGCTACGCTGGAGCTTTCGTTATGCGCCATCACATTTGCGGTAGTGCTGGGGGTACCGGCCGGAATTATCGCCGCTGTCAATCGTGGCAAATGGCCAGATCAGGCATTGATGTCAACCGCGCTGATCGGTTACTCGATGCCGATTTTCTGGTGGGCCCTGCTACTGATCATCCTGTTCTCAGGCATGTTGGGATGGACGCCTGTTTCTGGCAGAATTTCCCTGATGTTTTTCTTTCCTGCCGATACCGGGTTCATGTTGATTGATAGTCTGAAGTCAGGGCAGGCAGGTGCTTTTTCCTCGGCGGTCCAGCATCTGATATTGCCGACAATTGTGTTGGGCACTATCCCGCTGGCAGTCATTGCGCGTCAGACTCGCTCTGCGATGCTGGAAGTGCTCAGCGAGGACTACGTACGCACCGCAAGAGCCAAGGGTTTAAGTCCGTTGCGAATAAACGGCTTGCATGCCCTGCGAAATGCATTGATTCCAGTGATAACCGTTATTGGTTTGTCTGTCGGCACACTACTCGCCGGAGCCATCCTGACAGAAACTATCTTTTCGTGGCCGGGGATAGGCAAGTGGATGGTTGAGGGGATAAACAGTCGCGATTACACCGCCGTGCAGGGAGGGCTACTGATGATTGCCGTGATTGTCATGGTGGTCAATCTGGTCGTTGATGTTTTGTACGGCTTGATCAACCCGAAGATACGTCAATAATGGCGTCTGATCACACACCCTCCTCACCTGATTCCACACGAGGTGCATCAACCGATACGAACGGGTCAGATCGAACGCGCACCGGACAGACAGGGCCCGAGCTGACGCGGCCGGATCGAACGTGGCCCGACCGAACGCGGCCCGGACGTTTCAAGGAGTTCTGGGGGTACTTCAGTGAGAACCGTGGAGCGGTCATTGGCCTGATTGTTTTCATGACCTTTGTACTGATTGCCATAATGGCCGATGTCATAGCGCCCCATTCTGCTACTCAACAATACCGCGAGGCACTGTTGCAACCACCAGTCTGGCTGGAAGGTGGCACCAGCGAGTTCCTGCTGGGTACTGATGCTGTCGGACGCGACCTATTGTCACGACTTATCTATGGTGCGCGCTATTCGTTTTTCATTGGTGTCATTGTCGTAGTCATTGCGGCCAGTACGGGTGTGTTGATCGGACTGATAGCAGGCTTCGCCAGGGGTTGGGTAGACACACTCATCATGCGACTGATGGATATTCTGCTCGCATTTCCCAGTCTTCTACTGGCTCTGGTGATGGTTGCCATTCTGGGTCCGTCACTGGTCAACGCCATGATTGCCATTGCGATAACACTGCAACCTCAGTACGTCAGACTGACGCGTGCGGCGGTGTTGCAAGAACTACCCAAGGACTATGTCACCAGTGCTCGTGTTGTGGGTGCCAGCAAGGCCAGACTGATGTTCATTACTGTTTTGCCCAATTGTCTGGCTCCGCTTATCGTACAGGCGGCATTATCATTTTCAACGGCTATCCTGGATGCTGCAGCACTGGGATTTCTCGGGCTGGGAGCTCAACCACCAACACCGGAATGGGGCACCATGCTGGCGGACTCGAGAGAGTTCGTCTTGCGTGCGTGGTGGGTGGTGACATTTCCGGGGCTGGCGATCCTGGTCAATGTCCTGGCGATCAATCTCATGGGCGATGGGTTGCGCGATGCGTTGGACCCAAAGCTGAAACGGAGCTGAGAATACTGTGCCTTTACTCGATGTGCGTAATCTGTGCGTGGATTTCAAGACCTCAGAGGGTCAATTCCGTGCGGTAGACAGTGTGGATGTACACGTTGATGTAGGAGACGTACTGGCTATTGTGGGTGAATCCGGTAGCGGTAAGTCAGTATCCATGCTTGCATTGATGGGTCTGCTCCCCTGGACTGCAACCGTATCAGCTGATGCCATGCTATTTGACGGAGTGGATCTGGCTAATTGTGATGCCAGACAACGTCGATCCATTGTCGGTAAGGATGTGGCGATGATCTTTCAGGAACCCATGTCCAGCCTCAATCCCTGCTTCACCGTAGGCTTCCAGTTGCGTGAAGCGCTCAAGGCACACTTGCCATTAACACGCCGCGAGCGTCAACAGCGGGCAATCGAGTTGTTAGAGCAGGTTGGCTTGCCAGAACCTGAGAGGCGTTTGCGCGCATTTCCACATCAGTTGTCTGGTGGCATGTGTCAGCGCGTGATGATTGCAATGGCTATTGCCTGTAAGCCTCGCCTGCTGATTGCCGATGAACCGACTACGGCACTGGATGTCACGATTCAGGCGCAGATACTGGAGTTGTTACTCGATCTCCAGAAAGATACCGGTATGGCGCTGGTTCTCATAACGCACGATATGGGCGTAGTGGCGGAAACAGCAAAGCGGGTGAGTGTGCAGTACGCGGGTCAGAAAGTGGAAGAGCAAGGTGTGCGTGAGCTATTCGCCGATGCTCATCACCCTTATACCAGCGCTCTGTTGGCAGCCCTGCCGGAGCGGGCAACCACCCGATCACTACCCAGTATCCCGGGCGTGGTCCCCGGTCAGTTTGATCGCCCCGCAGGCTGTCTGTTCTCGCCGCGGTGCGCACACGCTGATCAGTTGTGTCACGCCACCTCTCCAGACGTTGCTACGCAAGCCATGGGCTTTGCTCGTTGCCATTATCCCTTGCTGCAAGGTGTGCCACAGCGGAGCGCCTCATGAGCGGTATTCACAGCACGGTTTACAAAAACAGTGAAGCCCTGATTCAGGCCAGTGGCTTGTCGCGACATTACACAGTTTCCAGTGGACCATTTGGTCGTACGGCAACGGTGAAAGCCCTGAGTAATGCCTCGTTCGAACTTCAGGCGGGTAAAACACTGGCCGTTGTGGGTGAATCGGGCTGTGGAAAGTCTACATTGGCTCGCGTTGTTACCATGATCGAAACCCCCAGTGCCGGCGAACTGCATCTTGATGGTCACAGGATCAGTAGCGAGCTTGTATTAAGCGATGAACAACGAGCTTCATTGCGGGCGTCGGTGCAAATCGTGTTTCAGGATCCTTTCGGCTCACTCAATCCCAGGCAGACCATTGGCCGCATTCTGGAAGAGCCAGTGTTGATCAATCGGCCGGCAGTTGCATCCGCCGCTCGTCAGCAGCAGGCGCGCGACATGCTCGCCATGGTAGGTCTGCGACCCGAACACTATGACCGGTATCCGCACATGTTCTCGGGTGGTCAGCGACAACGCATAGCGGTTGCACGTGCCTTGATGCTGGAACCTCGGATACTGGTGCTGGATGAACCCGTGTCAGCGCTGGATCTCTCCATTCAATCGCAAATTCTTAACCTTCTGGTCGAACTGCAGGAGCGGTTGAACCTGGCCTACCTGTTTATTTCCCATGATCTGTCAGTGGTAAAGCACATGGCCGATGATGTCATGGTGATGTACCTGGGACGCGTGGTGGAATACGGGTCTGCGAAGTCAGTGTTCAGTACACCGAGGCATCCATACACACAGGCGTTGCTGTCGGCCACGCCGATAGCTGATCCTACTCGGGAGCAGACTCGCATCAAGTTAAAGGGTGAGTTGCCATCTCCGTTAGACCCGCCTGCAGGGTGTGCATTCAATCCACGCTGCTGGAAGACAGAACAACGTTGTTGTGATGAAGCGCCGAAGCTAGCTGATGCAGAACAGCACAAGGTAGCCTGTTATTTTCCACTGTAGGGCGTGCTTGCAATAGACTAATGCGGAGGTAGACGACGATGGTGGTACTGCGAATTCTGATTGCCGGATTGGGTAATATGGGCAAAAGTCACGCGCTGGCTTGTCATGCTCATCCGGGCTTTGAGGTGGTTGGGCTGGTCAATCGTTCTCCCGTTATGCTGCCTGAATCTTTGCAAGGCATTTCCCTGTACACCGATTTCCACGCCGCTCTGGAATCGGTGGAGTGCGATGTGGTTTCGATAAATACATACACGGACACGCACGCAGACTACGCCATCGCTGCCATGGAGAAAGGGCGACACGTGTTCCTTGAAAAACCCATGGCAACAACCGTTGCCGATGCGCAACGCGTAGTTGACACGGCTAACCGATGTGATCGCAAGTTGGTTGTGGGATACATCTTGCGTCATCATCCGTCGTGGATGCGATTGATTAGCGAGGCACGGCAATTGGGTGGTCCTTATGTTTTTCGGTTGAATCTGAACCAGCAGTCTTCCGGTGTAACCTGGGAGACTCATCGGCAGCTTATGCAAACAACGTCGCCACTGGTGGATTGTGGCGTTCACTATGTTGACGTCATGTGCCAGATAACCGATGCACTGCCCGTACAAGTAAATGGCATGGGGCTCAGGTTAAGTGAAGATATTCATGAAGACATGTACAACTATGGACATTTCCAGGTGCGTTTCGATGATGGATCGCTAGGTTGGTATGAAGCTGGTTGGGGTCCCATGATGTCCGAAGCAGCGTTCTTTGTGAAAGATATCATCTCGCCTGCAGGTGCAGTGTCCATTGTCATGGATGAAGGCGTGAAGTCTGATGATATTGATGCTCACACGCGTACTTCAACGATCCGTATTCATCATTCTCTGCTGAACAGGGAGGGCCGATTTGCAATGGAAGATTCTGTGCTGGATATGCAGGACGAACCGGATCATCAGGCATTGTGTGACCGGGAACAAGCCTGGTTGTATGATGCCATTGTGAAGGATGTGGACCTGTCACGGCATTGGCGTGATGCCATTCAATCCTTGCGCATCTGCATTGCCGCCGATGAGAGTGTCAGAAGCGGTCAACCGGTATCGCTTTAAGGATGAGGTATTGCCCGTTGAGGCAACTCGTAAGGCCTCGTGCCTGCGATGTGCAGTGGCGCTGGAGTAGCCTGGTCGGATAGTATCTTGAGTACTGGTAAAAAAAACAGTATTATCTAATATTAGTTCGAAAGAGCGACAAAGGTATGGAGAAGAGTATGGCTACTGACATGAAAATTGATTATATCGAGCTTCCTGCAACAGATTTTGATGCGGTAGAGCAATTCTACACCACCGTATTTGCCTGGACATTTGAAGACTATGGAGAGGAGTATCGAGCCTTCTCCGATGGCAAGCTGGAAGGCGGTTTCTACAAATCCTCAACCGTATCCTGTACTGACACGGGTGGTGCACTGGTCATCATCTATGCTGATGATCTTCAAGCGGTAGAGTCTGCAGTCAAGTCGGCAGGTGGTGTTGTCGTCAAACCGGAGTTTTCTTTTCCCGGAGGGCGCCGATTCCAGTTCACCGACCCTCACGGGAACGAGCTGGCTGTCTGGACACACGTGTAGCGTGCCGTTTTCCTTAAATAGTCAGAGCCTCGCTCAGCAAGGATCACCCAGATCGAGCTCGGTCACGCCGACACGTGTAGCCTGAATTTGTGCGATATCCGTGTTACTGCCATCGTTGTCAATGTCACCTAGATCGGTGAATTCAATACGGACAGCGGTAGCGCCATCAAGGAACAGCTCTGCCTGGTCAAACAGGGCTATGTCGTCCATGAAAATTCGAGTGGAGAATGGGTCTTTTCTCACTTCACCCAATACGGGTCTGTTAGGCACGCAGTTGCTGAAATCGTCGATATCAATCAGTGCTGCCTCAGCAGTACCGTCCGTTCCCGGCTCTCTGATGGCAAGAAACGCGCGGTCTCCCAATAACCCGTTCCACCCATCTTCTAAATCAAAAATGCCTACAAAGGGCTGGATAAGCAGGCCGTCTTGCTCACCTGTCGGAATGCCGGAAGGATCACCAGCACCACCACCCGATTCCGTGCCTGATTCGCCGCAGGCTGACAGGATCAATGTCAGAGAAACAACTGATAAGGACAGGGCCTTGTGATGAGTCGGGTAGCGCATGGTTCATGCTCTCCAAAAAATGTTGATAAAGGCAGAAAACGGGTTCCGCTTGATACAGGATGTGAGCTTTGCAGTAGCCTCAGCCGTTCATGCCATGAATTTTTCAGGCCAGGACAGGCTATACAATCAACACGTTACCTGATCAAAAATGAACGCATCCTGAACAGTGTAACTGCAAGACATCACGGCACAGGCTGCACGGTGATGCAAAGCAACATATCGTTACAAGAGTTTTCCTAACCCGTGCAGATACGTAGACCTGTCGAGTCAAATACATGGCATTTTTGCGGATCAATGCCCAGCACGCAGCGTTCTCCGGGTCGCAGATGGTGCTCCCCATCCAGTTTGGCAACTAGTGTTTGCCCGTCGTCCAGTGTCAAATGCACGAACGCTTCACCACCCAGGTGCTCGAAAACCTGTACTTCACCGTGTAATTGCCCGTGTACATCCACTTTCAGGTGTTCGGGCCTAATGCCCAGCGTAACGTCTCCATCTGTGTGCTGTCGGGAACAGAAGACTGTCTCATTAAACGTAACGTGGCCTGAACCGCAGTGAGCTTTCAGAAAATTCATGGCGGGAGATCCAATGAAACCGGCCACGAAACGGTTGGCTGGATGTCGATAGAGCTCCAGTGGTGTACCAACCTGCTCAACGGCACCGTGCCGGAACACCACTATACGGTCGGCTAGCGTCATGGCCTCTACCTGGTCGTGTGTGACATACACCATCGTGTTTTTCAACCGCTGATGCAGTTTGAGTATCTCCACACGCATGTGCACCCGTAGCGCTGCATCCAGATTGGACAAGGGTTCATCAAACAGAAAGACCTTGGGCTCGCGAACGATGGCACGACCAATGGCAACGCGTTGTCGCTGGCCACCCGAAAGCTCGCGTGGTTTCCTATCCATCAGATCCTGCAAGCCGAGGATGTCGGCAGCCACATTGACGCGTTTGTCGATCTCGGTCTTATCGACACCCGCGTGTTTTAACGAAAAGCCCAGATTGCCACGGACATTTTTGTGCGGGTACAACGCATAAGACTGGAATACCATGGCAATGCCACGATTTGAAGGTGGTTGGTGATCGATACGTTCACCGTCTATATGAATTTCCCCCGCTGTGAGGGTTTCCAGACCGGCAATCATGCGCAGCAAAGTGGACTTGCCGCAACCACTGGGTCCGACAAAAACAATGAGCTCGCCGTTCTCGACAGACAGCTCCATATTCTGGATGACTGTAGTGTCGCCAAAAGCTTTCTTGACTGATTTTAGTGCCAGTGTCGCCATCAGCCTTTGACCGCTCCTGTGGTGATGCCACGTATGAGTTGGCGTGAAAACATGATGTACATGACCAGTACCGGGATGATCGCGACAGATAACGCGGCGAGTACGGAACCCCATTTGACCGTGTACTGACCAATAAACTGCTGTACGCCAAGCGTTACAGTCCGTGTCTCTTCGCCCGGTGAAAGTATCAGTGGAAACCACAGATCGTTCCAGATCGGAATCATCGAAAACACGGCAACAGTGGCAATGACCGGTCGGACCAGTGGTAGGACCACCTCAAAAAATATGCGGTATTCCGAAAGACCATCTATACGCGCGCTGTCTTTTATCTCGCGTGATACTGAGCGTAGAAATTCTGAAAATATAAATATGGCAATGGGTAGTCCCTGAGCGGTATAGACCAGTATCAGTGCAGTCAGCGTATTGGTCAGGCCCAGTTTCACGATCAGGTTTAGCAAGGCGACCGTACCTAACCGGATAGGGACCATAATGCCGACAATCAGGTACAGACTGATCAGAGTATTGCCTTTGAATTCATATTCGGACACAGCGTGGGCGGCCATCGCGCCAAACAGCAGTATGAAGAACAGCGACACACAGGTCACAGTCAGGCTATTACTAAAGAACAGAGGAAAATCGCTGTTGGTCAGTACGCTCTCATAACCCTTGAATGACAAGGCTTTGCCCGTGGGCAAGCCCAGCGCATCTCCGAAGATTGCCTTGCGTGTTTTCAGGCTGTTGATCAGGATCAGCACCAGTGGAAACAGCGCCAAAAGTGTCCATGCGATGAGTACTGTGTGTATCGCCGTACTGGTGAGATGATCGCGGGTACGTCTCATGAGTCGTATCGCTGCAGTTTGCGTTGAACGCCAAACAGATAGCAGCCTACGCCTGCCAGAATAATGAAGAACAAGGCAGACGCTACTGTGGCCCCCATGTACTGATCACCCAGTTGTGCCTGAAATCCGAAGAAGCTTCTGAACAGGAAGGTGCCCATGACATCGGTTGAAAAATCAGGTCCTGCCAGTCCTCCCTGAATGGAATAGATCAGATCAAAGCTGGCAGTGAAGTTTCCGATGTAGGTGAGTATGGCGACAAGCCCTAACGTGGGTAATATCAGCGGCAGTTTAACTTTCCAGAATATCCACCAACCGTTGAGTCCGTCTATTCGGGCAGCTTCTAGGGTCTCCTCGGGTATATTCAGTAACGCGGCATAGAAGAGCATCAGTGGGATGCCCACATACTGCCAGATGGATATCAGCGTTACCGTCACCAGCGCACTGCTTTCCAGCCCCAGCCAGGGACGGAACCATTGGCCCAGCCCCAGTGCTTTCATGGCATCGGGTGTGACGCCCCACAGAGGCGATAGAATCAGCTGCCAGATGAATCCCACCACCACGACAGACAACAAGGTGGGCAGGAAAAATACAGTGCGGTAGATGGCTGTGCCCTTGAGCGTCGGTATGCTGAGTAACGCTGCCAGTGCCAACGCAATGGGGTTCTGAATCAGCATGTGCATGATGAACAAAACCACATTGTTCTTGAATGCGTTCCAGAACTGATCGGCCCAGTAAGGCTCGCCCAGTAGTTTCAGGTAATTCGCAATGCCGATAAAGCTTGCCTGTCCATCACCGGCTGTATAGAGCGACAAGCGTAGTGATTCAATGATGGGATAGATGGCAAAGATGGTATAGATCAGCGTTGCGGGAGCGAGGAACACCAGAATGTACCAGCGACGTTTCGTTCTTCCAGGTTCTGTGGCTTTAGTATTCATTGGTGATCTGGATCAGTCATGCACAGCAGCCGGGCGAACATCCATGATGATGAATATCCGCCCGGCTGAGGCGATGGATTCAGCGCAAACCGGGCTAGAGAAGAATTTATTAGTCAGAGCAATTTGCTCAGTAGTGTGACTTGATCAAGGCTTGTACCAGCCATCCAGATTGGCCTGTGCTTCAGCGGCGGCTTCTTCTGGCGTCATACTGCCGTTGATGACATTGGCAGACAGTGTCCACAGCTGATTACCCAGAGCAGGTTCTCCGCGTGAGAGTATCTGGTGAGCAACACGAATCGTGGCTTCACAGGTACCGCGCATGGCCACAAACTCCTGTGCCAGTTCGTTCTCTACTTCAATGTCGTGATTGCCCAGAGAGAAAAAACCTGGCGCTGCGTTGGTCAGCAAGCCTGCAAATTCAGCCGACGTAGTCCATTCAAGGAATGTCATCACTGCTTCCTTGTTTTTCGTGGCGGCGTTCATGCCGATACCGATATCAGTATGGTCACTGATATAGCACTTGCTGTCGGCATCCATGGCGGGTGGTGCAAAAGCACCCAGTTCAAAGTCAGCGTTTTCCTGAAAGCCTGTGATCTCCCATGAGCCTGTCGGGTAGATAGCGGCTCGGCCAAGCGTGAACAGGTTCTGGCTATCGGTATAGCCTTGTGCCTGATAACCGTTGCCCAGATACGGCGTCCACTTCTGCATCTGTCGAAAGCCTTCTACAAAAGCGTCGTCAGTGAGTTTTGCATCGCCACTGAGTATGGCCAGCCGACCTTCCTCCCCGCCCCAGTAAGTAGGACCCACGTTGGTATAGCCCATTGTTGCGGCTTCCCATTGATCTTTGGTACCCATTGCCAGAGGGATATAACTTCCCTCTTCATTGATCTTATCCAGTACCGCATAGAACTCAGCTTCTGTCGTAGGTACTTCAAGTTCGAGTTCTGCGAAGGCATCCTTGTTGTACATGAATGCATGGATGACTGATGCCATCGGCACGCAAAAGGTTGCATCGCCGCTATCGGTAGACCAGGCCGCTTTTGCTACATCCGAGAAATTCTCCAGACCGCTCATTCCCTTTATATCAGCGAGGCTGCCTGCGTCGTACATTGCCAGTGCATTGTCGAAAGGTCGGCAGGTTATGATGTCACCGGCAGTACCACCTGCCAGTCGTGCATTCAGAGCTGCATTGTATTCGGTGGCCGCTGTCGGTTTGAATTCGACATCGATTTCCGGATAGGCCGCTTCGAACACAGGCAGGATTTTCTCATCCCAGATTGCCTGATCTTCGGCTCGCCAGCTTTCAATGCTGATCACGGTTTTTTCCGCTATCGCTACGCCTGACACACTGGCTAAAACTGCCAGTGCGGCAGTATTAAGCGCAAATCCTCGCATGGGTGTTCTCCTCTATTTGCTCACAATTGAGTGCCCCGATGGTATCGCCAATCGGTTCAGGCGTAAAATGGAATATCAGGAGGTCAGTTCAGACGCTGGCTAGCTGGGGAGATAGCTGAAATTTCCTGTCTCAATACTGTGGTTGTCTTCGGGCTCTGAGTTTCTCTATTCTTCATCGCAACCCGGTAGCTAATCGCCTGATAGTGACTGAATTATGGCCGTAATGATCGCAGTGGACGGTGGGGCAAGCCGATGTCGATTAGCCGCGTTTGATACCTCTGGCAAATTGTTGGCGCGCGTTGAGATAGACGGGCACGCCAGTCTGTCTGCGGGTGTAGACACCGCTTGGCAACACATTAGTCAAGGTGTGACCGCCCTTCGCGCCACATTAGGTGAAACTCCTGCATGGCAGCCGGATCAACTGCTCATGGGATTAGCGGGCTCTCTGAACATCAGTAGACGACAGGAATTATTGAACAAAACACCCCGTGTGATAAAAGCTCAGGTTGTCACCGACGGGCATGCCCAGTTGATGGGGGCTTCCGGAGGTGCGCCGGGTGCGTGTCTGGCGCTAGGGACAGGTAGTGTGTTGCACTGGCTTGATGCTGCTGGCGAGCTGGGTATGGCTGGAGGATGGGGCTTCCCGGTTGGTGATGAAGGATCCGGGGCATGGCTTGGCAGGCGTCTGGTGCAGGCCTACGTCTGGCATCGTGACGGCCAGACCAGTCAATCCAGCCTCATGAGCGCGCTTGAGCAGAGAATCGGCACCGATGTATCTGATATTCAGGGTTGGACGACTGAAAGCAAATCCAGCATTTTCGCGCAACTGGCGCCGATGATTTTTGAGCATGCGTCTCATGGAGATTCTGTTGCGCAAGACATGATGGCGCAAGCTGTTGAGCAATGTCTGGCGCTGGTGGCGTTGGCTCCACCCGATCTACCCGTGTATGTCGTTGGTGGCGTTGGTGAACAGTTGCGCCCTCTGTTGCTGGGTGCATTGCCTCAACGCGTATGCAAAGCTCAAGGTGACGCCTTGTATGGTTTATGGCGAATCTCGCAGCAGGGTAATACATGATGAGTCAGCATACTGCACACGGACACTGGCTAACCGATGAAGGTTGGCTGGAAGGTCGTTGCCTTTTTTCAGACACCGTTCTAGAACTTCACGAGGACTCACACGCTGGCAGTGCTCCACGTTTTATTCCCGCCCCTGTGGATTTACATGTTCACGGCGGTGGTGGCGCTGATGTGATGCAAGGTGAAAAAGCTTTGCGCACTGTGTTGAAAGCGCATGCCCGGCATGGAACGGGAGCCTTGCTGGCTACGTCGGTGACGGCTCCGTTCAGTGCTATCGATCAGTTTCTGGACAGTGTTGTCAGTGTCATGAAAACCCCCGAGAGTGGCAGTACGCATTTGCTGGGTGCTCATCTTGAAGGACCCTTTATCAGTCCGGACAAGCTGGGTGCGCAGCCAGACTATCCTGCGCCACTGGATCTTGCTGTACTTGAAAGCTGGTTTAAGAGGGGTGTTGTCAAGATAATCACGTATGCGCCTGAAATCGATGAACAGCAACAAGTGCCAGAGTTGTGTAAACGCTATGGCGTACAGGCTCAATTGGGTCACACGCTGTGCAGTTGGGCTCAGGCACGGGACGCCATGGCAAATGGCGTGGGTGTGACTCATCTGTACAACGCCATGAGTGGCGTTGCACATCGTGGAGGTGGTGCGGCAGTTGCTGCATTGGCGTTTGCAGATTTTGCTGAAGTCATTACCGACGGCATTCACGTGGATGAAGCGGCATTCATGGCAGCAAGGCGCGCCATATCCGGTCTGTACAGTGTCACTGATGCAACAGCAGCAACAGGGATGCCCGATGGAACCTATCAGTTGGGCTCGCTGCAGGTTAAAAAGTGCGGTGATCGTGTCTTGCTACCCGATGGCACGCTGGCCGGGAGTTGTCTTACACAGCAGCGATCCATACAGGTTTTACAGCAGTGGGGACTCGACTGGCAGGCTATCGCCAGGCTATGCAGCACCGTGCCATCCAACTGGATGTCGCTGAGTAACTACGGTGTCATTCGAGTAGGTGCCAAGGCCAACTGGATCGAAATTGAAGATCAGCAACCTGTCGCCTTGTGGCTAGATGGTGAGCGACAACTACTGGAGCAACACGCTTGAGCACTACACAGACCGAGTCAATAGACAGCTCATTAAACGATCTGGATTTACAGAGTAACGAGCAGGTGCTCGAACACCTGCTACAGAGTCAGGAACGAGCCGTTGCTGCAGTCAGACAGGCAAAGTCTATGCTCGACAGTGCCGTATCAGCAGCTTCTTTACGACTATCAACGGGTCAGGGTCGACTTGTGCTGGCAGGAGCGGGAGCATCGGGCAGGTTGGCCGTGCAGGATGGAGCAGAACTATGGCCAACATTTGGCTGGCCGCACGAACGCCTGTTACTCAAGATGGCGGGTGGCTCTGCTGCGTTACTGGCCAGCATAGAAGATGTCGAGGATGATTCGTCAGGTGCCATTGATGATGTGAAACAGAATGCGATCAACAGCAATGATGTAGTGGTAGCTGTTGCAGCAAGTGGTGAATCCGCCTGGACCTGTAGCTGGCTTGAGCAGGCTCGCCTCCAAGGTGCACTCACGATAGGCATGGCGAACAACCAGCGTACGCGTCTGCTCAATGGGGCTGATTGCCCAGTGTGGCTTGATACAGGCGCGGAAGTCCTGGCAGGCTCTACACGTATGGCTGCAGGCACTGCTCAGAAGATTGCATTGAACACGTTTAGTACCACGCTGATGATCCGCTTGAATCGTACCTATGGAAACCTGATGGTTGACATGGCAGCCGTGAATAAAAAACTCGACAGGCGACGGATCCGATTGTTGCAGGGTGTACTGCCTCATCTGAATGACGGTGAAGCACAGATGGCGATTGATGCTGCACAGGGGTGGGTCAAACTCGCGGCACTGCTAGCATCGGGGGACGATGTAGCGCAGGGCAAGGAACGCCTTGTGGCCCATCAAGGTTCGTTGCGTGATGCTCTGAGCGCAAGATGTGCTGAAAATACAGGGTGACTGAAAGCAGACAGCCGTAACTCCTCTGGTGAGAAGTTACGGCTGCAGGTGATGCCACTTCATCGCTGAGCACGCTGTCAACGATGAAGGCAAAACTTGCTGAAAACTACTCAGTCATGCCGCTGAGCATGTCTAGCATGGGTTGCAGTACAGGTTCCAGTACTGCACCAACACCAGGGATGGCAGTGACTTTTTCGATCAGTGGCTGAATAGCCGTCATACCATTACTGACGATAGAGGCGATAGGCCCTTGAGCCGCTTCAGGTAATCGTGTAATCAGATCACTCATGCCGCCCAGCTTGCTGGTGGCTTCTTCGATGGCCGGTATGGCACTCTGAGCTGACTCCACATCGGTGACGCCTGACAGTGCGTCCGTTGTAGAACCGAACACGCCTTCAAGTCCACCGGAAATTGCAGTCAGGTCAACACCTTCAGGCATAGCGTCCTGAGCAGCTTCAAGTGCGCCGGCTGCAGCGTTACTGGCCTCAGCAGTTGCGCCTTCCACGGCACTGGTTGCTGCGTTGCCAGCTTCTGCTGTTGCACCTTCTACAGTTGCCTGAACGCCGTCAGTGTCATCCGATCCGGATTTGTCACTCAGGAAGTTAAGCCCAAGCCAGCCAACAACGACCACGGCAACCAATGGCAACAACCATTTCATGAATCCGCCGCCTGTCTTTGCGCTTGAACTGTCATGAGATGCCACTGGCGAAGAAGACGCCGTAGCGCTGGCTGTTGTTGAAGCTGATGCAGCGTCAGAAGCAGAGGCTCCGGATGTGGCAGATGCCGCTTGTGGTGCAGACGCTATGCTGTCGAAAAAACCCGCTGATTGCAGTTGATCTGAAAATCCCTGAGGCATGGCAGCTGCGACGTTGTCTTTTTGTCCGCTGAGCATGGACGCCATTGAACCAGCATCCATTCCGCCCTCAACGATTTTCTTCTTGATGACTCCGATGACAAACGGTGCCAACATGCCCATCAAAGAGCTGCTGTTGCCACGACTGATACCGGAAAAATTGGCAACTACACCGGCCAGTTGGCCCAGTGCGCCGCTGCCCAGAATGGAAGACAGCGTCGAGTTACCCTGGCTGGCTACGGCGCTAGCCTGATCGCCGCCCAGCAAGTTACCCATGTTGCCAAGAAGATTGTCATCCTGCTTTTGCGCTGCCTGAAACAGATTGCCTGCGCCTGCGGCACTACCGCTAGCGCTCAAGATTCCGCTAAGCAGTCCGGGCAGAGCACCGGCAAGTGCGCCTGTTGTCTGAGAGCCTTCGGTTCCCAGAACGTTACCCATTTGACCAAGAACCTGATCGCTGATTTGATCCTTGATGAGATCCACTATGTTAAACGACATACGTTACTCCTTTAATATTGCAATAAGTGGCACTACGCTGATTGCGTTCACCTACCCGACCGTATATTACTCTGGCACAGGGTGGTAACGCCGTAATTCAGATAATACTTAATGAATTGTTACAAAGAGCCTGAAATCATCGAATTAGCTGCAGCGTGCAGTCGACTGATCTGAAGGGTCAGACCTTGCAAGGGGGTTACTTCTGGTTGCAAGTAGCAGAATGAAGATAAATGTATCCAATTAACTCTATTGACAGGATGGGTTCATCAAGAGCGTTTGGCGCTTGTCGATACGCATGACAGGGATGTAGTTTCCTATCGGCCCCGTCAGGGTCTAAATTTCACATCGGTACGGCAACCAGTCAGGCAACCAGCAGATGAGCAATAGGGCGCTACCAGCTTGTTCTAAATCGTTTCAGAGTCAAGCGATGCGTATAGACACATGACATTCAACAGCGCTCAATCCATGACAGAACCAGAATCGCAAGCACCCGATAGCGTTCAGTCACTGCACGATATCCGTGCCTCTCTGGCAATCTTGAGCGGGTTTGGTGAAGCACTCGAGACCTCTTTCACCGAGCTGTCCAGTCAGATGAGCGCGGTGATGTTGAAGCCCTGCCTGCAAGACGATCGTGAGTCCATCGGGCAACTGAAGACGTTGGAAGCGGATTGCCGTTTCTGTCTGTCCAGATTACGGTTGTCGGCTGGCCAATTGAAAGAACGGCTCGAAGCGCTAGACCGTTGTGGATAGCAGTCAACTGAATGATGACACTGCTACAGATCGGGCCACGATGCAGGGCAGATGAATGCGACGGAGCCGGTCATGCAGCTAGTGCCTGAACTGGTATTGGTAGATGATGACTCACTGACACTGGAAATAGTGACGTGGAATATGCGCAAGGCAGGTTGCGCAGCACAGCTATTCAGCGATCCCGAAAAGGCCTTGTTGCATCTGGAGCAGTCTGTTCCGCAACTGCTGATCGTTGACTATTATATGCCGCGTATGACAGGGATTGAGTTCCTAGAGCGAGCAGGTCAAGTGTGCCCGCTAAAAAATTCGACTATATTTTTGTGTTCTGCGGTAACTCAGAAGGAGCTGCCATCAGAGCTGGTCGCTATCCTGAATGTGCAACAACTGGACAAGAACTTTGTTTGTGACCGTGATTTGCTGAATACGCTTCTGCTTAACCACCTTGGGTAGTATTTCATACAACTCATCAGTGTCTGAGTGCTTGCTGTGCGTCTCTCAATCGGTTGCATCGATTGTCCAGCACAGTCTGAATATCGGTCTGGCTATGCACCGCAGAAAGTGGATTATTGTGTTAGTTGCTTGTTGCGATGAAGAGTCCTGTTGAGCGCTACACAGTTAACATTGTGACGGCCTAAATAGATTCAGTACAAGGTGGCTGCGTCGATATCTGCCATGACGATGCATTTTTTCTAAAACGTCAGCGACTGAGAGGTAACACCGCAGCTCGCCCACCATGAAACCGCTTCAAAGTTTCAGCTCACTATGTCTGTACATACCGGAAATACGTAACATGGTCGATATTCTTCACGAGTTTCTGTCTGAAAGTCAGGAAGGGCTGGATCAGTTGGATCTTGATTTCATTGCGCTTGAGCATGCCCCCGGTGATATTCAGATACTGGACAGCGTTTTCAGAACCATCCATACAATAAAAGGAACCTCCGGACTTCTGGGCTTTCCGGTGCTGGAAAAAATAACGCATTCAGGGGAGAACCTGCTGGAGCGTCTAAGAAGCTCACAGTTAAAGCTCGAAGCTGACGGTGTCAGTATTTTACTGGAGATGGTTGACGCGGTTCGCGAACAACTGGACCTCATCGGGACAACTGGTTCTGACAACGGTGATTATGCAAATTTGATAACCCGGTTGGAGAATTTTCGTAGAGTACCGAGTACTGACGCAGATGCCGCATTGGCGGAAGTTGACGTTGAGAAGATGATTGTGGGGGCTGCTGAGCTGACTGCGGGTGTAGACAATGAATCAGAAGAAGAGGAAGACAGCGAGCCACCCGTTGTCATGGAGCTTGATGACGAAATGAAGGAGGTCCTCGTGGACTTCCTCCAAGAGAGCTATGAAAACCTTGATCGGGTTGATAGCGAACTCATCGAACTTGAGGAGCAGCCAGACAATCGTAATCTGCTGTCCTCCATATTCAGATCAATGCATACCATCAAGGGCACCTGTGGCTTTTTTGGTTTTGATAAGCTTGAGAAGGTCACCCACATAGGCGAAAACCTGTTGGTCAAGCTACGTGATGGCGAATACAGCATGACCGAAGAAATAGCGACGGGATTGCTGGCCATGGTGGATGCTGTGCGCGCCATGCTGCTTGAGATATCAACTCATGGTCATGACGGCACCAAACGCTATGCCAGTCTTATCAAGATGCTCAGTGAGCTCAAGGATCACGGCAAGTTGGAAAGCACGATCAGTATTCCAGCCACCGCTGCACCGGCAGCAGTGGTTGCTCTAGCTAGTGAAGAGAAAGCGGCTGCAAGCGCCCTGGAGGCTATTAGTACGCCAGCTGAGGCCAAGCCTGAATTTACCGCCGTCAAGGCGCCCTCGACCGAACCGGATCTGACTGCGGTTGATAAATCACAGGCTACCGTGGTAGAGGCGTCCATTCGCGTGGATGTTCCGGTGCTGGATTCACTGATGAATCTGGTCGGAGAGCTGGTGCTGGCGCGAAACCAGATTGTCGAATATGTTGGATCGCACGAAAATACTCAAGTGGTCGCAGCAGCGCAACGCCTGAACCTTATTACCAGTGAGTTGCAGGAAGGGGTCATGCAAACGCGTATGCAGCCTATTCATAGCGTTTGGGCAAAACTACCCAGAGTGGTGCGTGATTTGTCTCGCGCTTGCGGTAAACAGATCAGTGTGGAGATGGAAGGTAAGTCAACCGAACTGGACAAAAGCCTTATCGAGGCGATGAAAGACCCCATTACCCACTTGGTCAGAAACTCAGTCGACCATGGAATCGAGATGCCTGAACAGCGGCTGGCTGCAGGCAAGCCGGCAGAAGGCATATTGCTACTACGTGCCTTTCACGAAGGTGGACAAGTGCATATAGAAATTTCAGATGACGGTGCCGGTATCAAGGCAGAGCGCATAAAACAGAAGGCCATAGAGAACGGCGTGGTGACAGCTGAACAGGCGTCTCGCATGTCCGATCAGGAAATATGCAAGTTGATTTTTCTGCCGGGTTTGTCTACCGCTGAAGCGGTAACCAACATATCTGGCCGAGGTGTAGGCATGGATGTGGTTAAAACCAACATCGAAAAAATTAGCGGTGCCATCGATCTGGATACCGAGGTAGGTAGAGGTACGGTATTTAAGATTCGTGTGCCCCTGACGTTGGCGATCGTGCCGGCTTTGATTGTCTCCTCTGGATATCAGCGGTTCGCTATTCCTCAAGTGAACCTGATAGAACTGATCCGCATTGACGAAGATGATCAGTCCAACTCTATCGAGTACATACACGGATGTCCGGTGCATCGCTTGAGGGGTCAACTGCTTCCACTGGTTTACCTGAACAAGGAACTGATGCTTGAGTCACCAGAACAGGGTGCTTTGAATATCGTTGTGCTACAGGCTGAGAAGTGCCGTTTCGGACTGGTCGTTGACCAGATAAACGATACGCAGGAAATTGTGGTCAAGCCCTTGGCCGAAGCGCTTAAAACGATTCCGGTGTTCGCTGGGGCAACCATTATGGGCGATGGCAGAGTAGCGCTGATTCTCGACACACTGGGCATTGGCCAGCGTGCGCGGGTAATGAGTGAAAGTCCGGATCGTGCGGTTAGTGTGCCTACCAGCGAAGGTGCTGAGAGAGTGGGTCAGAGCGAGACATTGCTATTAGTGAGTACGGCGAGGAACGGTCGGCTTGCCATACCGCTAAAACGGGTTGCCCGTCTGGAGCAATTCGAGATCAGCCAGACCGAAAAGGCAGGCGATACGCGGGTGGTTCAGTATCGTGGCCAGATTCTGCCGTTAATACAGTTGGCAGAATTTCTTCATGAGAGACGTGCCACCTCGCTAGAGGATGTGTCGGATAGCGAACTTATCCAGGTAGTAGTGTTCGGCGAGGAAGGGCGTCAGGTCGGTTTGATTGTCAACGAGATTATTGACGTCGTTGACGAAGTGCTGGAGACACGAGGCAGAGCGAGTCGAGTAGGTGTTCTGGGTACCGCAGCCATACATGGACAGGTAACCGAGTTGTTCGATGTCACAGCGTTTGTCTCATCCACGGCTGAGTTGATCGTCGAAATAGGGGAAGCTGCATGAGCCAGATCACGCCGCAGCAATATTGCACATTCTATCTGGACAAATACTATTTTGGCATTGAAGTTGAGCAGGTGCAGGAGATTATCCGCTTTCAGGAGATCACTCCAGTAGCGTTGGCGCCCACTGTCGTGAAGGGCCTGATTAATCTCAGAGGGCAGATTGTCACAGCTGTTGATCTCCGAAGCTTGCTGGAACTGCCGGATCGGGACGATGGTGCTGTGCCTATGAATATAGTGGTGCGAACGCCGCTAGGTGCCTTCAGTTTGCTGGTCGATAGAATTGGCGATGTACTAGAGTTGTCTGACGGTAATTTTGAAGCACCACCCGATAACCTGGCTGGTATGGCAAAAGAGCTGATCCAGAGAGCCTATAAACTTGATTCCGGTCTTCTGCTGACTATGTCTATAAAGAAGCTGGTTAGCGCTGATGTGCTGAATAGAAACCGTGAGGCGGCTTGATCTCATGTTGGTCACGAATCTGGGTATCAAGGCTAAATTACTGGTAGCGTTCGGCCTTGTGCTGACTATGACACTAATTGCCTGCACGATAGCGCTATTCGCGTTTAACAGATTCTCTGATGCATTGTCAGCTATCACCGATGTGAGCGTGCCGTTCATGGCTGAATCCATGGAACTGACTCAGCTGGGTATGGACATCAGCGCCAAGGTGCCATTACTCGCAGCAGCTCCAACGTCAACGCTTGCCAACCAGTATCACGAGGTGATGATAGAAACCTCTGAAAGAATAAAAGGCTTGCTGGAGGCTGACAAGAAAGCTGGAATAGGCGGGTCCTCCATGCAGGAGAATCTGGATGCGATGAATACGTCCAGTGAGCTCGGTGCTGAGCTTAACAAGCAAGTTCAGTCGCAATTGAAAATAAAGAACAAGGTTGATCTAAACGCTAGTTTGATCAGTGAGAAGCAGTTTACTGCCAACCTTCTGCTGCTGGATGCAATAGACATGGCCTCCTTTGAGTTTGTGGTCATGGCTGAGGACATCTTCAGTAGCAATAGTGAGATGCTTGATATCCTGCTGTACGAGTATGTCGATACGATGGTCAATGCGCTGCGCTTGCAAGCTGATTCAGCAGAGTTGGTTGCCACGATGTCCAAGTCACTTCTGGAGCCGTCGGGAACGGGCAAAACCAACCTCCAGAATCAGGCTAGCTCGCTAGCGAGTAAAATCATGGTTAACAGACAAAAGCTTGATGTCCGGCGAATCGGTGATCTGAAAGCGTTTGATGCTGCCCTTAAGCGTATGGACCAACTCGCAACAGGTCCGGAGGGCATATACACGGCTGTGTTTGACGATATGGACAGGCTCAGGATCAATACGGTCGCCAGTGAGTTATCCCAGACTCAGACGTTAATCATCAAGACGCTGGCGATGGTTGTGGACTCAAACTACTTCATGGTTTTTCAGGCGGGAGAAGAATTGGCTGACAGTGTCAAAGATGAGCTGCCCAGGTTAATGAACACCAGCGTTGAGCAACTGGTGAGTCTCTTGCAGCTCAGAGCAGAGCTCAATACGATTGCAGGTTTGTTGGCGCAGGTGCCTCAGGCCGGTGAAGCAGCGGCTCTTTTACCACTGGCTGACAGATATACAGCAGCCAGGCAAGCCATCGAACGAAATCTTGAAGCGACACAAGGTGTGGAAGGCATTGAAAAGATATCCGCTTTGATGGATGAGTTATTCAAGCTGGGTAGTATCGGAGCAGGTATCTTTGATGCTCGAAAGCAGGAGATTGAAGGACGCATTTTGTCGAGCAAACTCGAGCATGAGTTGCTGGTTGAGCAGTCTGAGTTCGTTTCACGATTGGCAGAGCAGGTGCAGGTCAGCCGCACGCAAGTCGATGATGCCAGTGAACGAGTGAGTACCCTGATTGGTTCCAGCCGAATTCAGCTCTTGACGGTGTCTTTGCTTAGCATCGTGATCACTTTGCTGGTTTTCTGGTTGTTAATTTCCAAAGATCTGTTGGCTCGGTTGCTTCATACAATCTCTGCGCTACGTTCACTTGCAGATGGTAACTATGCTGTATCAGTCAATACCGTGGGCCGAGATGAACTCGCCGATCTTGCCCGTACAGTGGAGGTGTTTCGAACCAATGCCATGGAAGCTCAAAGGCTGCAGACGGAACGAGCCGAAGCATCACGCAGGCAGCAAGAACAGGAACAATTATTGACAGAGCAGGAAAGGAAAACTTATATAGAAGAAAATCGTAGGCACGAGGCGGAGCAGGCAGAATCTGCAAGAAATCAGGAAGCGGCTGAAGCTCTGCAGCAACGTGTCGACAGGCTGCTGGTTGCCGTCAGTGCGGCTGCTCAAGGCGACCTTGGACAACCGCTGGACACTCAAGGTGATGATCTGGCCGGACAAATGGCCCGCGCACTGGATACGCTATTCACCGAGTTGAGAGCCAGCATGAAAGGGATTGCTGACAATGCCACTCAGCTGACACGTGCATCAGATGGATTGACCTCACTATCGGTAGACATGAATGAAATCGCATTGACCAATACGGCTAGCGCTCAGGAAGCGTCGGTGTTGACTAACGATGTAGGCAGCAGTGTGGATAGCGTCGCAGGTGCTGCAGAACAGATGAGTTCGTCCATCAAAGAGATCGCTCGAAATACGACTGAGGCGGAAACAGTTGCCGCCCAGGCGGTTGATCTTGCCAAGTCGACCGACGCAACCGTTCGCAAGCTGGCCGATAGTAGCGCTGGCATCGGCAACGTTATCAAGGTAATCACCTCCATCGCGGAGCAGACAAATCTACTTGCGCTTAATGCAACAATAGAAGCTGCTCGTGCGGGAGATGCCGGTAAAGGATTTGCAGTAGTCGCCAATGAGGTCAAGGAGCTTGCGAAGGAGACAGCCCGAGCGACCGAGCAAATCGAGTCCCGCATCAGCGATATTCAGTCTGACACTGATCTGGCGGTGAATGCGATTGAGTCAATCGGTAACATCATCAACAAGATCAGTAATATTCAATCGTCAATTACCATCGCAATAGATGAGCAATCGAGCGTGACGCACGAGATCAGCAGGTCAATCTTGCAAACTGCTAACGGTAGCGAAGCTATATCGACATTGATTGAAGGAGTAGCGGAGAAAGCCAGATCGAATCAACAAGCCTCGGATGATGTTAACAGGGCGGCAGTGGAGCTGTCCGATATGGCGGTTCAGCTGCAACAACTTGTTGCCCGATTTGATTCTGACGAACCCGTTGCTGCCATTTTGCGAGCTGCTTAATTCAACCATTTTGTTTACTTTGCTGTGTAGTCCATGGATTACACAGTGATCAATGAGTTCAGGGAATGCAATGTCGCCGAAAACAGTACATGCTTTGATTATTGATGATTCTCGTGCCATGCGGGCAATTCTCAGGCGGATACTGACGAAAGCAGGTTTTCGGACGTGCGAGGCTGAGCATGGTCTTCAGGCTTTGGAGCGACTTGAGGAGCACGACGATATCGCCATCGCTCTGGTTGACTGGAACATGCCTGAAATGAATGGCTACGAATTCGTCAAGGCAGTTCGCTCGGACCCGGAAAACAGAGATCTGTGGTTAATGATGGTGACTACCGAAACAGAGATGTCGCGAGTGGTCAAGGCGATGGCCGCAGGCGCCAACGAGTACGTGATGAAGCCCTTTACCGATGAAGTAATTCTCGAGAAGCTACAGTTACTTGGCCTGGTGGCAGCCTGAGATGGCCACAAAGCGCATTCTGGTCGTTGATGATTCATGCATGTATCAACGGTTGTTGTCTGATGTGATCAATCAGCACCCCGGAATGGAAGTAGTGGGTGTTGCCGCTGATGGCAAATGTGCACTTGAGTCCATTCCCGTACTGAAACCGGATCTGGTGACTCTGGATATACTCATGCCTGAGCTGGATGGAATACAGACACTGATGAAACTGCGTCGTGCATGGCCTGATATCAGAACTGTCATGGTCAGCTCGTTGACGTCAGAGGGTTCCGATGCAGCGTTGGACGCTTTGGCGCTCGGTGCTAGCGAGTATGTGGCCAAGCCCTCAGCGGTCGGAGGAATCAGCAGTATCCGGCAGGCACTAAGCGAAGACTTGCTACCCAAGATTGCTGCACTGTGTGGCATTGATCAGTTTTCAGCGACTGACAGCAACAAGGTCAAGTCTGTGATTCATCGTCAGGCGGGAAGCCTATCGCGCACCAACAGTAGTGCAAACAAGGTTGTTCCGGAGATCGTGGCTATTGGCGTATCCACGGGCGGGCCCGATGCTCTGACGAAACTGCTGGTCCAGTTGCCTGCTGATCTGGAAGTGCCTATTGTTATCGTCCAGCACATGCCTGCCGAGTTCACAGCCAAGCTGGCAGTAAGACTCGATGAGGCGAGTGCATTGACCGTAAAGGAGGCGGAAATAGGTGACTGCTTGCAACCCGGCACGGTTTATATGGCACCGGGCGATTATCACATGGTGCTGGAGCGCTTCAACGGGGCAGAAGCGGCAATCAGGCTCAATCAGGATCCCCCTGAAAATTCCTGCAGGCCGTCAGCAGATCCGCTGTTCAGATCCGTGGCTACTTTATATGGGGAGCGCAGCCTTGGCATTATCATGACCGGTATGGGGCAAGATGGTTTGAAGGGGTCCGAAGCCCTCTATGCGGCAGGCTCGTCAGTGCTCGTTCAGGACGAAGCAAGCTCAATTGTATGGGGTATGCCTAAGCTTGTGGCGATGGCAGGTCTTGCCGAAGAGCAGGTTCCCTTAAACCAGATTGCGATGCGTATCCTGGACAGGGTTCGGCCGGCTAGCACCAGCCCGGGAAAGGTTGGTCGCCTATCCGTTGAAGCCGCTAACAGCTCAACCTATGGGAAGACCATGCTCGGTGGAGAAGTCCAGTGAGCGAGATCAACGATAAGGAATTTGAACTGGTTCGAAAGCTTGTCTATCGCGAGTCTGCAATTGCCATAGAACCTGATATGAAATATCTGGTGGAATCCCGGCTGGCGTCACTTGTACGAAAAACTGACTATAAAAGCGTCAAGGAGCTGATTGCAGACATAGGAAGTGGCTCGGATGGCAAACTGGCTGAGCGAGTAGTGGATGCAATGACGACAAACGAGACATCATTTTTTCGTGATGCCCACCCGTTTCGTTCGCTGTGTGAAGAGGTGTTGCCATCCGTCGCTGCAACCCACAATGACACGATCGAAATCTGGTGTGCAGCGTGTTCGACGGGTCAGGAGGCCTATACGATTGCCATGGCAATCCACGAGTATTGTCCAACGCTGGTTTCCAGAGTGTCGATCCTGGCAACGGATATTTCCAGTGAGGTGATCACTAAGGCTCAGAGTAGCCAATACAATCGCCTGGAGGTCAATCGTGGTTTGCCCGTACAGTTATTGACTAAATACTTCGTCCAGAAGGGTTTGTCCTGGGAGGTCAATCAGTCGCTCAAAAATATGATCAGCTTTAAAGAGATGAACCTGATCAAGCACTGGGATGTGCTGCACCCCATGGACGTCATATTTCTACGCAATGTATTAATCTACTTCGACCCGGATGTCAAAACCCGGGTTTTACAGAACACCCGAAAATACCTTAAACCGGATGGCTGCCTTTTTCTGGGGTTATCTGAGACGACGCTTAATCTACAAACCGATTACATTAGAGTGACTACCGATAAAAGTCACTACTACAAAGTTGCGTAAGCAGGAGTAAGGTGTAGCCATGAGTGTAATAAGCGTTAAAGAGCTGGAAGAAATTGTTGATGGGGTGTGGATGACGGTCCTTGAGCTCCCGGTGATTGCCACTGACACACCCAGTGTTGACACTATGGAGTGCCTGACTTCAAGCGTCAGAATCAGCGGCGCTTGGCATGGCACAATCAAGCTTAAAGCCTCACGTGACTTCTTCACACTGGCAGCAGCGAAAGTGTTCACAAAAGAGGCGAATGAGGTTGTTTTGCAAGACCACATTGACGTTGCAACTGAGCTCACCAACATGCTGGGAGGTACAGTCAAGACTTTGCTGCCCGAGGTGTGTGATTTGTCGTTGCCGGCTTTAGTAGATGAGCGCCCTGCGGGGCCGGCTTTACTCGAGTCGGCTACGGCCTGGGTTCACCTCATCAGCGATGGGCATCCTCTGGCAGTTGCCATTGTTGAGGAGTCGGTGGGAATCCATGAGGCTGCCTAAGCGTTATCTTTGTGGCAGACGCGGATCGTCCATGGTAATCAGGTAGATAACAATCATCAATTGTTAACGCCGTAAATATTCTCTCCAAGGTAGGCTGTATGGCGCGCCAAAATTAACGTCTGGCAGCGTATGTGCTATTCAGGTTTAGCGTACTGACACCCAGATAGACTAAACTAGACGCTACGGCGCATGGTTCAGGATCGTCTGGCTCGTAAAATTGGGTCAACGCGTGCGCCCTGAACTGAATTAACAACGCAACTTACTTTTTTTTGGAGAGCGAAATGGTGACAATGATTTCTCGTGTCGGTAGCGGTACGCGCCGATGCATCGTGGTGGCCGCTATGACCACGGCGCTGGTGGGTTGTGGTGGAGGTAGCGGTGATGCTGACACATCTGGCGAACCCACAGTTGATCTCAACGGAGACGGTGTCATTGACGCCCTTGACACTGATGTGGATGGTGATGGAATCGCTGATGCCGATGATAACTTCGTCGATGCCGATCTAGACGGTTTTGATGACAATACAGGTCAGACAGAAGCAGAAGCCACTGCCAGCACGGTACCGGGTGATGAGGACAATGACGGCTTCACCGATGTTTCCGAGACGAACCAGTGTGGTAGTGAGTCTGGTACAGACAACAATTCCTCAACCGCAACTTGGGACGATAATTGCGTCATCAAGCGTACGGCCATTAATGGTCAGTTTGCTGACAGCCTGTACTCGGTCGGTATTCAGCGCGTCCTGAATTGCACAGGGTTTTATTCCGACGCCATTGATGGCGAATACGGTCAAGGCAGCGAAGCATCTCTCAAGGCATTTCAGCGAGCCGAAGGGCTTGTCGATGATGGCATTGTCGGAGCCCGGACATGGGGCCGGCTGCAAGAGAAGGTGGGTGTGTTGACCCCTGGCCAGGTAGGGTCTACTCCTGACGCCATGGGTTTTGATGACGGCATTTGCGAAGACATACCCCTGTTTTACCAATACACAACGGCCGCAGAAGACGGTCTGAGCATTGTTCGCGGGCGCTGGGAGCTGGCTAAGAACCCACCAGAGGCTGATCAACGCCTGCCATTTTCAATTGGCTCACCGTTCGCTGATTTCTGAGACCGGCCACACCGGTCTCAAGCGGCCATCACTGACACCGTGCAACGCACACACCTCACTTACCTGATCGTCGGGTTGTGTGCTTGCGCGGCCATATCGGTGATCTGGTTAGCAACCGGTGCTCCATCGAGACCGGTGGATGAAGGATTGGCCCGCGACACCGACAACTCAGTAGTAACCGATACGATAGAGGCCGATCGCGCGGCGAACTCGCCGTTCGCTACTCGTCAGCCAAGCGATACGCCGAGTATCAGTCCCGGCGCGCAGGGTAATTTGATATCAAGCAGCTCCGCAGTAGTTGACCTATCAGGGGTAGACACCCCTACCGTGTCAGCTAAAAGTGCTGCCACTATAGATGTGACTATGCTGGGCAGGTCATCCATGAGTGATGAGGCATTCGAGCTGCTGGTCGAGCGGCTACGCAATGATCCTGTCTTGTTGCAGCAACTCGTTGATGAGTTTCGTCAGGAAACAGACCCGGAGCGCCAGATGCAGCTGTTGAGCCTGCTCGGTGAGGCCGGTGGATCTACCGTAACACTGGCAGCCAGCGAGCTGATTTATTCAGGAAACCCAAAGAGTCGCCGTTTGGGTCTTGAATTGCTTCAGATGGTACAACCCGACAATGCAGAGGCGCGCAATATAGCGTCCAGCCTGTTGAGTACGGAGGTAGAGCCCGACATTCTGGTTAGTACTTTAACGACACTGGCTAACCCAGCAGATGTTGATAGCGAGAGTCGCAAGTTTTTATCAGAGCAAGTCGCCATTCTTGCGACCCACGCTGATGCATCAGTGCGAAGTATCAGTCTTGATATTCTTTCTCGCTGGAGTACTAGCAGTCAGTTTACAGAGTTGCTCGTCAATGGCTTATCTGATTCTGCGGGCGCTGTGCGCGAGTCGGCAGCCTATTCTCTGGTTGGTCGCAAAGACCCCGGAGAAAGTGTCATTACTGCCTTGTATACCGTAGCAATGGACCCCGCTGAAAATCGTAGAGTACGTCGTGGCTCGATACTAGCCCTGCGCGGTATGCCTATTACGGCCGGACAGCGTGATTCTCTCGTTACGGCAGAACGTGAGCTGGACACTGAAAAGCGCTGAACTGTACAGTTGCTGAAAGGTATTGTCTATCAATGTTAGAACTTTTGGCGGGCGCTCTCAATGAACAACGACTACCTACAGGAACAACGACTGCAACACCTCATCGGCTACGCTGAACGTCAGATACAGCACTGTCAGTTTGCGGGTATCGCCTGGAGCATCGAACATCAGGGTGAGATTGCTTCTCGCGGTGTGTCAGGGCACGCTGATCACGCTCGTGCGAAACCGCTGACAGACGATACGCTATTCCGTTTGTATTCCATGACCAAGCCGGTTGTGTCGGTGTGCTGTCTGCAGTTGGTAGAGTCTGGACTGCTCCGGCTCGACGATCCCGTCAATCGCTGGATCCCGGGTTTTGACACTCAGAAAGTCCTGTCAGCGAGCGGCTCTTTGAAGGACGTTGAGCGCCCCGTTACCATTGAGGATCTATTAACCCATCGCTCCGGATTGTCATACGACTTCTTGCCCGATTGCCCGGTAGCCGAACGCTATCGGCAATCGGGCCTGGCGTCTGACGGCCAGCGTTCACTGGAAGAGCTGGTGGCTCTGCTGGCAGAGCATCCGCTGGCATTTCAACCGGGTGAGCGTTGGTACTACAGCTACTCCACGGATGTGCTGGCGCACGTTCTCGAGTGTGTTCTTGACCGACCACTTGCGCAGTGCCTTGACGACTATCTATTTGCACCGCTGGCAATGCATGAGACCGGTTTTCAGGTCAGTGACGAAAAACATGCACGGGTTGCTGATATGTTCGGGCAGCGAGAGCTGGGCGAGGTGGATTCCGGCGACCGTGCCTCCAATATTTTACAGACGATGGATGTGCAGGAAAGCTACCCGCTGTCGTCCACCGGCTCTTTTAGTCGCGGTGGGATTGGCTTGTTTTCAACCATTGCAGATTACCGGCATTTCACAGGAGTGCTGATTCACGGTTGCACACCCGATGGCCGAACAGTCTTGTCTGAGCCCATGCTTGATATGTTGTGGGCGAATCGGCTAACGATGGCTCAGATGCCAATCTGCATAGGGAAGAAGGCTTTTGCAGGCTACGGTTGGGGCTTGACCGGCAGGGTCATGAGCGATCTTTCACAATCGTGCAATTTGAGCAGCGTCGGTGAAGGTGGTTGGGCAGGGGCGGCATCGACCTACTTCTGGGTTGACCGACGCCGACAATTGTCGGGCATCGTCATGGCTCAATACCTTGGATCTGCTGTACCATTAGGATCTGACATGCAGGCAATTACCTACGGCGCGTTGTGCAAGCGTTGATAGCGTGAGAGGCGCTGCGCCGGAGTTACCTCGTCTGCCTCTATACTGCCCCGCGAGATCGTGATTGTGCTGTAGGTCAGGCGTTGGCAGGAATCTCGGCCTTCAAGGCATTCGCTCGATCAGCGGACGCTTGGCGTTCGGCATGAAGAATGGCCAGATCACGAGCGACATCGGCCTCCGGCCAACCCTGAGCGTGTCGTTCCAGCAGATCACCCAGAAAGGTGATGTGATCGGTGCGATCATTCAGACAAGGGATGTACTGAAAGCGTTCGCCACCGTTTTCTTCGAAATACTCACGATTCTCACCACTGATTTCCTCGATAGTCTCAAGACAATCTGCAGAGAATGCAGGACACAGAACGTCTATGGATTTTATACCTTCGCCAGGCAGATTTTTCATCGTCTCGTCGCAGTAAGGACGTAACCACTCTTCACGTCCGACACGCGATTGAAAAACTACTCTGATCTCCTCCTTGCCGATACCCAGTTCTTCGCCGAGCATCCGAGTTGTCTTGTGGCACAGACAGTGATACGGATCGCCCGACGTCAGATAACGTTTGGGAATACCGTGGTACGAAGTTACCAGTAGCTCGCCACGACCATGTTCCTCCCAGCTCTCCCGTACACTGTCTGCCAGAGCCTTGATAAAATTCTGGTGGTCGCAGAACTGGTTGATGAAACGCAGTTCGGGTATCCAGCGCGTCTGTTGCATGCGATCGGTGACCGCGTCGAATACCGAAGCTGTTGTGGTTCCCGAATATTGTGGATACATGGGCAAGACAATGAGTCTGCGAACATGCTGCTCACTGAGTTTGGTTATGGCACTGTCGATAGACGGCTCGCCATAGCGCATGCCAAGTTCTACGGCCACGTGATCACCGAAGCGGCTGTGCATTTCGGCTTTCAGCGCAGCTGTCTGCGCTTTTGAGATACTGAGTAGCGGTGAGCCTGTTTCCTCAGACCAGACTTCACGATACGCCTTGGCGCTGCGTGATGGGCGGATTCTGAGAATAATACCGTGCAGAAGAATGTTCCATAGCCAGCGTGGCAGTTCGATAATTCGCGGGTCGCTGAGAAACTGGGACAGGTAGCGCCTGACAGCGCGAGTTTCGGGAGCTGCAGGCGTTCCCAGGTTAACGACCAGTATGCCCAGTCGTTCTTCCGTACCATGCTCGTAATGCGGTGTGCCGATGTATTTCATGTGGCTGTAGCCATACCTGTGCAACGGTCTAGAGCGGTATGTACGCAAAAACCGGGTAGTTGGAACTGTAATTGAACCTGATACCGCAACATCATTTCAGGCGCAAAAGGTTCTGGTGCGGGTAAACTCTGCGCTTTGTCATAGTATAACCGTTGCCAGTAGTCATTAAACGTATGGTCAGACCCGCAAATCGTGTGGCGCAGACGTTGCTGCGTGCTGGTATAACCCTACAATCCCTGATCTGTTGCGACAGAGGTGAGTTTTGTCACTGATTATCGCTGTACCCAGAGAGCGCCGTACCAGTGAACGGCGCGTAGCACTTGATCCTTCCAGAGTTGAGCGGCTGATGCAAAGCGGTTCCACTGTGCGAATCGAAGTGGAGTGCGGTCATGCGGCCAGCTTTCACGATGAGGATTACGCCGGCGTGCCTGTGGCCGAAAACTTCACCGATGTAGTGGCCGGAGCCGATATTGTGGTCAAGGTAGTTTGTCCGACACTCGACGAAATAGAACAACTACCGGAAGGCTGTTTGCTGTTGTGCATAATGTCAGCATTTCAGCATCTGGAAGAGGTCAAGGCATTACGCCGCCGCCGGATTACGGTGCTGGCTATGGATCACTTGCCCAGAACAACCCGGGCACAACCGATGGATGCGTTGTCTTCTCAGGCCACGGTTGCAGGCTATAAGGCGGCGTTGCTGGCAGCAGAACTGTCCCCTCGGTTGTTCCCGATGTTGACAACGGCGGCGGGTACTATCCGGCCGTCAAGAGTACTGGTCATTGGCGCAGGGGTTGCCGGCTTACAGGCGATTGCTACATCAAAGCGGTTGGGCGCACAGGTTGAAGCCTACGATATTCGACGTGCGGCCAAGGAGCAGATCGAATCGGTTGGTGCCAAAATGGTAGATACGGGCGTGGAAGTGGAGGGTGCTGGTGGATTCGCCCGCGCGTTGCGCAAAGACGAAAAGCAGAAACAGCACGATGTTCTGGCCAAGCACATGGCTCGCGCTCATGTGGTGATCTGCGCCGCCTCTATCCCCGGTCGGCGGGCTCCGCGAATCATTACCGAAGATATGGTAGACGGTATGCTGCCAGAGTCAGTCATCGTCGATATGGCAGCCTCTACGGGTGGCAACTGCGAACTGACTCGCAAGGGCGAACACTATTATCACCACGACACGTTGATCGTTGGGCCTCTGAATCTTCCTAGTCATGGGGCCGTCCACGCCAGTGAGATGTATGCACGTAACGTTCACAACATGCTGGAGCTCATCGTCAGAAACGGAGAGGTTGTTCTTGATCCAGAAGATGAAATCATTGCGCGATGTGTATTGCTGTACAACGGCCAGATTCACCATGCCAGCACCGCAAAACATCTGGAAGAGGAAAGCGTACCGTTCGGCGGTATTGTGGTGGGTGCCCGCGAAATGCCTGACCAGACTTCTGGCTGGCTAAATGATGAAGCCGAGCCTGAGCCTGTAGAGCCTGCGACGGTGGATGACACCCGGTCCGAAGAGTTGAAGATGACAGCCCCGGGCGCCACTGCCATCGCAAATGGGGGCGACTCAGCGGGTAAGGACAGCATGGATCAATCGTCAGCCACCCTGTCCGGTAGTGGTGAAGTGTCGGACGAAGATAGTGATACGGCAGACGATAGAGTCAACATGACGGATAACGCGCAATGGGGATCGGCTGCAGATGAATCTGATGACATGTTGAGCGAGTCGCGCCTGGCTGACGCCCTGCAGGACGAACAGGCCATTGAAGATCTGGCGAAGCTCGATGGCGTTGATCCATTAACCGTGGGAGCTGACGCCTCACAACTCAATGAGGTCGACCTGGACGATATTGTCGCAGACGACCTCACATTGATTGATGGTGTAGGGCCGGCTTTACAGGAACGTTTGTATTCCTTTGGCTATCGGCGCTGGCAGCAACTGGCGGAACTTGACGGGCACAGTACAGAGCAGTTGGCAGTACAGCTCGAGCTTGATGATCAGATCACTGTGCAGGATTGGTCTGGTCAGGCGCACCGTTTGATGGAGGCAGGGCAATGAATGGGATTAGCGCACTCTATCTAGTCTTGCTGGCAGCAGTGGCGGGCTACGTACTGATTGCGCGCGTGCCCTCTATCCTGCACACGCCCATGATGTCTGGCTCTAATTTCATTCATGGCATTGTACTCGCAGGCGCTATGCTTGCGCTCGGCGGCGCACAGGGAATACTGGAGCAGGTCATCGGTTTTGTCGCGGTCATGGCGGCCTCTGCCAACGTGGTGGGCGGTTTCATTGTTACCGACCGGATGTTGTCACTATTCGATAAGTCAGACGATCGTGGTAATAACCACGGCCTGTCGGCGAAATCGCTGGAAATCGATAGCGCAGTCGGTGAGGATCGTCGTCTGCCGAAGGCGTTGAACACGAGCAAACGCGCATGATTGAGACGGTGCCGCTTGGGGTGCAGCTAGCCTGGTTTCTGGCCACCTTGTCGTTTGTCATTGGGCTGCGTCGACTGAGTTCTCCGACCCGTGCACGAACAGGCATCTGGGTGGCAGGCTTTGGTATGGTGCTCGCCGTTGCGTCAATGTTTTTTCATCCGGATTTACGCAACAACCTGCCCCTGATCATCGTCGCCATGAGTCTGGGTGGTGGGTTTGCTCTGCTGCACGCCAAGCAGATAGACATGACCAGAATTCCGCAGATGATTGCGTTGTACAACGCATTGGGCGGTGTGTCCGCAGCGGGTATTGCCATGCTGGTGTTATTGCATGTGTCTGAATACGGACCCGCAGCAAAGTCGCTTGCAGTGCTGGGAGGGTTGATCGGTTGTATCGCATTTGCAGGCTCGTTGTTCGCTTTCCTGCGATTACGTGGACATTTTTCGCGACGCGACGCATTTGCCAAACGTCAGGTCGCCTATCTGGCCAATGGCTCTCTGGTGCTATTGCTTGGACTCATACTGGCTACTTCGGCAACCGCACATCCTGTGCTGCTGCTGCTGTTCATCGCACTCGCCATCTCCTTCGGTTTGTTGATGACTATGCCGACGTCGGCTGCCGACATGCCGGTGCTGATCTCTCTGTACAACGCGCTAACGGGACTTGCCGTTGCACTGGATGGTTTCGTGCTGGTGAACCCGGCCATGATGGTGGCGGGTACTATCGTGTTTGCTGCCGGTTCGTTGCTGACTCGTCTGATGGCAAGAGCGGTTAACCGACGGTTGAGTGAGATCATGTATTCAGGCTTCGGATTAGCCGAAGACGGATTGGTTGATAACGGCGACAGGGAACACGTCAATACCATCGACGCTCGTGATGCCGCCGTAGACATGGCCTATGCAGGGCGGGTGGTCATCGTGCCGGGTTACGGCATGGCTACCGCACAAGCACAGCACAAGCTACGGGAGCTGACACAGCTGCTCGATGAGCGTGGAGTGGATACCGGCTTTGCCATTCATCCGGTCGCCGGGCGAATGCCGGGACACATGAACGTTTTGCTGGCTGAAGCGGGCGTGCCGTATGAGAAGATTCATGATCTGAGCGATATCAACGCTGAGTTTGCGCAGGTGGACGTGGTGCTGGTAGTGGGAGCCAACGACATCGTCAATCCTGCTGCTCGAGACAATGCAGAATCACCGTTGTTCGGCATGCCAGTGCTCGACGTGGATCGCTCGAAACGCGTTATTGTCCTCAAGCGAGGCGACGGAACAGGTTACGCAGGTGTCGAGAATGAATTGCTGTTTGCTCCGGTCACGCGGGTTCTGTTTGGGGACGCGCGTGACTCTGTACAGGAGCTGATCATGGCAATCAAGGGGCTCGACTAGCTCAGCGATGGGCGAAGCCGGAGGGATGGGCAAACGTTGGCTACCTGCGATGATCTGTACTGTTACGCTTCGCGTCAGAACAGCGGCGTTATTTCGATCTGATCGCGCTGCGAATAACTGTTAATTGTCTGGGAATTGGCGGTAATTCTGGTTGACGTCAACAGATTTGTCCGGTGCTTATGCACAGCTATGGAAAATCGTTGCTCAATTGATAGAAATCGTGTAGTTGTAAGTGATATCACATAATGTAAGGCTATTAAGTAACTGATAAATAACAATTTAATGGTTTTGTTCAAATAATATGCAATTTGACAGAATCGTCAGGCCACCGTGCTCTGAGCGTTATCGCTCAGGGTTTTCCACAGGCTTATCCACAGCTTTTGTGGATAAGGCGCGCGTAATCTGGCGCCTGAGTGGCCCTCAGGTTGACGAGATAGTGGCGGCCACCCAAAGCTGTGATGAAACTCTGGCAGGAACCTGATGATGAGCCGCCTTGTTCAAGTGGCAGTGCCGTCGCCTTTATACGGTGTTTTCGACTACCGATGGACGCAGTCGCAGGCTATTCTTCCAGGGCTGCGGGTGGCCGTCCCGTTTGGTCGACGTGTGGTCACAGGTATCGTGGTGGGCGAGATCGACCAGACTGATGTGCCAGCAGACAAAATGAAAGCGGTGCATCGGGTTTATGACAATGAACCGGTGTTGCCCTACGATCTCATGCAGTTGCTGCAGTGGGCTAGCCGCTACTATCACCATCCGTTGGGCGAGGTTCTGAGCAGTGCCTTGCCCGTGTTGCTCAGGCGTGGAAAGCCCGCAGAATTAGCTACGCAGGAATTCTTTCGCCTGCTACCCGCAACAGAGCGTGAGTCTCTGCCACGCAATGCAGCTATTCAACAACAGCTGTTCAACTATCTGCTTGAACGCGAGGGTCAGCCGGTTGCCGCAGCCTCGTTGAGAGCATTCAGTTCCAGCTGGCGATCCTCACTCAAGGGTTTGATTGACCGAGGCTGGGTGCAGACACAGAGCGTTGTCACGCTGCCTGTAAACGAGGCCAACGCAGAGGCCCCTGTGCTATTAGCTGAGCAGGCTGAAGCGGTTGCAGCCATTCAGACTAGCCTGAGCACGTTTCAGGGCTTCTTACTCAAGGGGGTTACCGGTAGCGGCAAGACTGAAGTGTATCTGCGGTGTATCGAAGCTGCACGGGCGAAGGGCTTGCAGTCCTTGATCATGGTGCCGGAGATATCCCTGACACCCCAGCTCATGCTGCGCTTCGAGCAGCGCCTGAGTGGCTGTTTGGTGAGTTTGCATTCGGGGCTTAGTGATACAGAGCGACTGCAGAACTGGCTCTGTGCTGCTAACGGGCACGCTGACGTCATCATCGGCACGCGCTCTTCCGTGTTGGCGCCTCTTCCCAGGCTGGGTTTGATCGTCGTCGACGAAGAGCACGACAACTCCCTGAAGCAACAAGATGGGTTCCGTTATCACGCACGTGATTTCGCCATAATGCGCGCGCGAAATCGTGGGTGTCCTGTGGTTCTGGGAACGGCTACACCCTCGTTTGAAAGCATGAACAGCGTGCGGGCAGGTCGCCTGATCGAGCTGCCGCTCACTCGTCGTGCCGGTGACGCCGTACCGCCCAGACTCAGCCTGATGGATATCCGCCGTCGCAAACTGATCGAAGGCATGAGTGATCGCCTGATTGACTCTATGCGCACTCATCTGGCGGATGAGGGCCAGGTGCTTGTCTTCATCAACCGCCGTGGGTTTTCACCTATACTGCTTTGTAACGATTGTGGTGCAGCCGCAGATTGTCGGCGATGCGATGCACACATGACGGTGCACGCGAAAAACAACCGGCTTCGATGTCACCATTGCGGCTCTGAACGCCCATTGCCGGAGCATTGTGAAAGCTGTCGCTCTGTGAATCTGGACAGGGTCGGTTACGGTACCGAACGCATCGCAGCTGCGCTCGCTGAGCAGTTTCCGGATATCTCGATTGTTCGGATCGACCGAGACAGCACCCGTCGTAAAGGTGAACTTGAAGCGCAACTGTCACGTGCCGTCAGTGGCGAGGCACGTATTCTGGTGGGTACCCAGATGTTAGCGAAGGGACATCATTTTCCAAAGCTGACGCTGGTGTGTATTCTCGATGCGGATCGTGGTCTGTTTGGCACCGATTTTCGTTCGCTGGAGCACATGGGGCAGCTGGTTGTGCAGGTGGCGGGCCGAGCTGGGCGGGAGAAAAAGGCCGGTACCGTCATGATCCAGACACGCAATCCAGATAATCCGATGCTGCAAACTCTTGTGCAGGAAGGCTATGAGGCGTTCGCCAACGTTGCCATGGATGATCGTAGAGTGGCAGAGCTTCCGCCCTTTTCTTTCATGGCGCTGGTGCGCGCGGAGGCTGCAGATGCGCGACAGGCTCATGCTTTTCTGCTGGAGGTTGTGCAAGCGCTAGAGCATCATCGTAGCGGCTTGCTGGACGTACTTGGGCCGGTACCGGCACCCATGGAGCGACTGGGTGGACGGTTTAGGGCGCAGTTGTTATTGCAGTCTGATAAACGATCCACGTTGAACAACAATCTTTCGCGGTTGTGTGCAGGGATTGATCATCTGCCGGGTGCGCGCAAGTGTCGGTGGTCGATTGATGTAGATCCTGTCGATCTGTTCTAGCGCCCGAGTGATAGACTCGCCTGCCGCAGATTCGCGCATTGTTCCGAGATGTTGTATACCCAATGACTATCCCCGTGGAGATCGCATCGTGAAAGAGCGAATAGAGCAGCAGCTGGCAACGGCACTGGGTGCGTTGCAAGCGAACGGCACAGTGCCTGCTGAGCTGAGCCCCGACATTCTGGTAACACGCACCAAAAACGCAAGCCACGGTGACTTTGCGTGCAACCTTGCCATGATGCTAGCCAAGCCTGCGGGCAAGCCTCCGAGGGAAATTGCGCAGGCGCTTATCAATGCATTGCCCGAATCTCCGGTGATCAGGGAAGTGGTCATAGCGGGGCCTGGCTTCATCAATTTTTTTCAGGCGGATGATGCCTCATCTGCAGTGGTCAGTGTCGTGCTTGATCAAGGCGATAAATTTGGCCGTAGTCTGGCAGGGGCTGGAAAAAGTGTACAAGTAGAGTACGTCTCGGCAAATCCGACAGGCCCGTTGCATGTCGGGCACGGACGGGGCGCGGCACTGGGAGCCACCATAGCCAACCTGCTCAGTGCCGTCGGCTTTGATGTGCAGCGAGAGTATTACGTCAACGATGCCGGTCGGCAAATGGATATCCTGGCAACCAGCGTCTGGTTGCGCTACCTGTCCAATCTGGGTGAGAGCGTCGAATTTCCGTCCAACGGTTACAAGGGCGACTACGTTCGCGATATCAGCCGCTCGCTGCAGGAGCAGTATGGCGAGAAATTCAAGCGTGACTCAGGGGCTGTGTTTCAGGCTGTTGAGCCAGATGAGCCTGCTGGGGGTGACAAGGAAAAGCACGTCGACTCTCTGATACTCAAGGCAAAGGAGATGCTCGGTAAGACCGATTACCAGATTGTGTTTGATCAGGCGCTGGATTCGATCCTGGCCGATATTCGACAGGACCTGGGTGAGTTCTTTGTAGAGTATGACGTCTGGTTCAGTGAGCGTAGTCTCGAGGATCATGTGAAGACGGCGATCAACAAGCTGGACGCGGCGGGTCACCTGTACGTGAAAGAGGGCGTACGCTGGTTTCGCTCTACGGATTTTGGCGATGACAAAGACAGGCCTGTGGTTCGAGCCAATGGTCAGAGTACCTACTTTGCATCCGACATCGCCTACATAGATAATAAATTGCAGCGCGGTTTCGACAAGGTGCTTTACGTCTTCGGAGCAGACCATCACGGCTACACTGCGCGGATGTACGCCGCGTGCGAAGCGTTGGGACACTCACGAGAGCGACTCGAATTTTTGCTGATTCAGTTTGCCAATCTGTTCCGAAATGGCGAGCGCGTGCAAATGTCTACTCGCTCGGGTTCATTCGTGACCATTCGAGAGCTACGCGACGAGGTGGGTAAGGATGCGGCGCGCTACTTCTATGTCATGCGCAAATACTCGCAGCATCTGGACTTTGATCTGGATCTTGCCAAATCCCAATCCAATGATAATCCCGTCTACTACGTGCAGTATGCGTATGCGCGAATCTGTAGTGTGATGCGTCAGCTCGAGCAGCGTGAGCTGCAATTTGATAAGGCTGCAGGATTGGCTGCGTTACACCGATTGAGCGAATCCAGTGAGACTGAACTACTCACTCTACTTGCCACCTATCCGGAATTGATCGAGCGCGCCGCTTGCGCTCACGAGCCACATCAACTGACAGGATACTTGCGAGATCTGGCAAATGGTCTACACAGTTACTACAACGCGCACAAAGTGCTCGTTGAAGATGATGAACTACGGCATGCACGTTTGTGCCTGTTGCTGGCAGTTCGTCAGGTTCTGGCTAATGGACTTGGCCTTATTGATGTGTCGACACCTGAGGTGATGTAACAGATGGCGAGTACTCCCAAGGCTCCTGGCAACCGTTTGTTTGTGCTCGCTCTGGGCCTGCTGGTGGGTTTCGTCATAGGTTTTGTCATGCTGCTCTCACGGTTGCCTGTTGATGGCGCCCTGAGCAATTTTTCAGCGCGGGACCTTAAGCTGGGCCAGAGCTCGGGCAGTAGTTTTCAATTCTATGAGGTGCTACCTGACCAAACTGTTGCGCAGCGACCTCGCATCGTCGAGCAGGTGCAGCCTGAAGTCTTGCCAGGCATTGTGATACCACCCGCCACACGCGTAGTACCGGGAAATGCGCAGGAACTGAGCGCCCGTAGCCTTGCAGCTGAAAGCTACGCGGAGATTCCGGCAAGTAGCATCGGACAGGAATCCTACGTTTTGCAGGCTGGCATCTACCGAAACGCCAGAGACGCAGAAAAAGCCCGGGCCAGCTTACTACTACTGGGGCTCAAGCCGCGCATTGAACAAAGACAGTCGAGTGATGGGTCTATCCGGCATCATGTCCGCATCGGTCCACTCATGAACAGAGCCCTCGTTGACGCCGCCAAATCCCGCCTCCAAAGCGGCGGCATCAACTACACCCTCTTCCGCATAGCCGGCTAGCCTCCGGGTCAGGCCATCATAACCAGTTGTTATATAACAATAAATAGTATATTTTTCTTCCGTTACGAGCCTTATTTGGCCCTTATCTAGGCTAAAAACAGGCGTTTAGTGTCCCAACGACTGCGTCGCATTTCTCTGCCATCATCATTGCGTCCACTACAAATATGCGGTTGAATCTATACGCAGGACGTATCCGCAGGAGGCGGATATTCGCCTCAGTTCCTGCGTGATCTGAAATTCTATTCCAAGGAGGGAATATTTTGGCCCGAGCAAATCGCCACTTCATGGCCGGACAAGTCTGGCACATCACTCAGCGTTGTCATCAGAAGCAGTTTCTGTTGCGCTTTCAAACCGACCGGCGTCGGTGGTTGTACTGGTTGTATCAGGCGCGCAGGCGGTATGGTTTGAGCGTTCTTAATTACATCGTGACGTCCAACCATATTCACCTGTTAGTACATGATCATGGTAACAACGCCATTTCGCCCGCCATGCAGCTAATAGCTGGACGGACTGCTCAGGAATTCAACAAACGGCACGGCCGTACGGGGGCGTTCTGGCAAGACCGGTATCACGCAACTGCCGTGCAGACCAACGAGCACCTTGAACGATGCATGGTTTATATTGACCTGAATATGGTTCGTGCAGGAGAGGTATCGCATCCGGAAGAATGGTCCAACAGTGGGTATCACGAGTCAAAACATCCGCGTAGTCGGGGAGCGCGTATTGATATGGCCAGTACCTGTCGATTGTTAGGTTTTGATTCACCGGTGTCGTTTCTGAAGGCCCGCGAGCACTGGATCGACTTTCAGTTAAGAGAAGGCAAGTTAGAGCGTCAGTCGCACTGGACGGAGAGTATTGCTGTCGGGAACCTCGACTATGCCTTGACGATGCAGCGCGCCTTCGCAATCACTAATCCCGGCAGGCGAACCCGACCAGTAGGAGATTGCTACGCTGTCCGGGAGCATGGCGCAGCCTACCTAGCAGAAGGCAGTACAATAGGGATGCCCGAAAATCTCGGGGAAATCAGATAGCCTGGCCGTGTCCAGAATCTATCGGTTAAAACTCTGGTGTTTAGGGCTAAAAATCCGCGTTTAGTTGCTGTATACGGCGTTTATTCGTCGTATATGGCTTTGAAATCAATAAGCTATGGTGGTCCGACCCGAAAGATCTGATGGTGAGCTGCATCGGCTGGTGGATGGGTGTTTGCAGATTGATCAGCAGCGCCTGAGGCGTGATGTGCGGCGTGTGGCCGGCAAACCGATTGATGACGCTGATCGGCAGCGCTTTGATCAGAAGGTGGAGCGTTCTGTTGCGAAGCGCCAGACACGAGCTGCGCAAGTGCCCACGCCTGAATACCCGCCCGAGCTGCCGGTCGTTGAGCAGCGCGAGCAGATACTGAACGCCATCCAGCAACATCAGGTTGTGATCCTGTGTGGCGAGACGGGTTCTGGCAAGACCACCCAGCTCCCCAAGATCTGTCTGGAGGCTGGTCGAGGCATTGCTGGTCTGATTGGTCACACACAGCCTAGACGAATCGCTGCGCGCACGGTTGCAGCTCGTATAGCCAGTGAACTTGAAACTGACGTGGGTGACGCTGTCGGTTTCAAGATCCGTTTCAGTGATCACGTCAGTGATAAAACCTATATCAAGCTGATGACCGACGGCATATTGCTCGCCGAAATCCAGAATGACCCGTGGCTGAACCAGTACGACACACTCATCATTGATGAGGCGCATGAACGGTCACTGAACATCGATTTTCTACTCGGTTATCTTAAAGGACTGTTGAAAAGACGGCCAGACCTTAAGTTGATCATTACCTCAGCAACTATCGATCCGGAACGATTTTCCTGCCACTTCGACAACGCCCCCATCATCACTGCAGAGGGCAGAACCTATCCCGTTGAGCTGCGCTATGCACCGCCTGAAGCTGAGTCAGAGTCGCTGGATGATATCGATTTGCCAACCGCAATCGTCAACGCCTGTGAGCAGCTACTACAGGAACGGCAACACGACATCCTCGTATTTCTCAGTGGTGAAAGGGATATCAGAGAGCTGGCTGACTTGCTCGGCAAGCAGTCATCATTTAATCGCGCTTTCCGTGGTGTGGATATTCTGCCACTGTTCTCTCGCTTGTCGAATGCTGAACAGAATCGAATATTCCAGTCGCATACGGCACCGAGAATTGTACTGGCAACCAACGTGGCAGAGACATCACTCACGGTTCCGGGCATTCGTGCTGTGGTGGATCCGGGCTACGCTCGCATGTCCCGCTATAGTGTACGTAGCAAGGTGCAGCGACTGCCGATAGAAAAGGTTTCTAAAGCATCGGCTAATCAGCGCAAGGGACGTTGTGGTCGCGAAGCGCCCGGTATCTGTATACGATTGTATTCGGAGGAGGACTTCGACGCGCGGCCCGAGTTTACCGAGCCAGAGATATTGCGTACCAATCTTTCGTCTGTGATTCTGCAGATGGCATCCATGAAGCTGGGTGGGATTGACGATTTTCCGTTCGTGGAGTCCCCCGATGCAAAGTTCATCAATGACGGCTACCGGACATTGCAAGAGCTTGCAGCACTCGATGAAAAGCGTCAGTTAACTGCACTGGGAACAAGGCTGGCGCGTTTGCCGATTGACCCGCGCCTGGGAAGGATGCTGTTGGCGTCCGCTGACGAGGGCTGCGTTAGTGAAGTGCTGACTATCGTCAGTGCATTGTCGGTACAGGATCCTCGTGAGCGACCCTTCGACAAACGCCAGGCTGCGGATGAACAACACGCCGAATTCAACACCGATACATCGGACTTTGCTGCCTGGCTAAATCTGTGGAGCTTTGTACAGGTGCAAAAGGGGCATCTGTCAAACTCGCAGTTTCGCAAGATGTGCAAGCAACGCTATTTGTCAGCGCTGCGTATTATCGAATGGGTGGATGTGCGTCGCCAGCTTGAGCGACTCTGTAAAGAGCTTGGCTTGAAACAGAGTAGTAGTGAGGCGCTAGAAGAGAATGTGCATCGAGCGTTACTGGCAGGGCTTCTGGCAAACGTTGCGATAAAAACGGAAAAACAAGGCTATTTGGGCACACGAAATCGTCACCTTTCGGTGTTCCCGGGTTCAGGGCTGTTCAAGAAGACGCCCAAGTGGATCATGTCTGCCGAGATAGCTGAAACCAGCAAGCTGTACGCGCGTCAGGTCGCCGCTATTCAGCCCGAGTGGATTGAAGCGCTGGCAGGGCATCTGTTGCAGTACAGCTATCGTGACGCGCACTGGCAAAGAAAACGCGGCACAGTGGGCGCATGGGCTCAGTCCACTCTATATGGCCTGATAATCAATCCGAAAAAGGGCGTCAATTACGGACCGATCAATCCGCCAGAGTCGCGACAGATTTTTATCAGAGATGCGCTAGTTGGAGGCGCATTGATCACGCGGGGCGACTTCCATCGATTTAATCAGGATTTACTCGATGAAGTGACTTCTCTGGAGGAGAAGACGCGACGCAGAGACATCGTGGTTGATCCCGAAGAGCTAGTGCATTTTTATGACCGCATTGTTCCAGAAGATATCTATACGGCCAAAGACTTTGAGCAATGGCGCAACCAGTTTGAAAGTGAGTACCCGCGCGGTCTTTATTTTGAGCGTGAGCAGCTACTTATGGATGACGCGATTGATGTCAGTGCGCGCGACTACCCCGATCAGATTGAAATGAACGGTATGGTGTTGCCGCTGCGCTATCACTTCGCGCCCGGACACGATGATGATGGCGTGACGCTGGTCTGCCCGGTGGAAGTCTTGAACCGTGTGTCATCGGCCCGTTGCGAATGGCTCGTGCCGGGAATGCTCGAAGAGAAGGTTACTCTGCTTATTAAAGCCTTGCCTAAAACACTGCGCAGGAATTTTGTACCCGCCCCCGATTTTGCCGCTGCGGCTGTGGAAGCCATGTCACCGGAAGAGGGCTCACTGCTGGGCGCGCTCTCCAGACAGTTGCTCCAAATGACAGGTGTAAAGCTGACTCGGGAAGACTGGGATTCAGGAACGCTTCCTGCGCACTTGAAAATGCGGTTTATGGTCGTTGGCGACAATGGGCAGGAACTTAAAACTGGTCGTGATCTACAGCAGTTGCAAGACGCCTATGTCGGTGAGGTTGAGGAGACTCTGCTGCAATTTAGTGATAACAGTATCGAAAAGGATCAGGTCACGGACTGGAATTTCGGTGATCTGCCCACCAGTGTGGACATTGAAAAAAGTGGTATGACGCTTCAGGGGTTCCCTGCGCTACTGGAAAAGGAGGGCGGAGTCAGTATTAAACTGTTTGCCACAAAATCTGCCGCGCTCTCCGCAATGCCTGTTGGTGTCCGAGCGTTGTACAGAACCGTGTTGCGAGAAGAAATGCGCTACTTGCAACGAAAGCTTCCAGGGATCAACGTACTGGCACTTCGATTTACGCCATTCGGAAACAAGCAGATGCTGATAAATGACATCATCAATGCCGCTATTGATGAGACGTTTATAGATAGGTCAAACCTGCCTCGCTCTCGAGACGCCTTCACAAAGCGCCTTGAGGAAGGACGATCAGAACTGGTATCAACAGCAGGCCAGTTTTGCGAATGCATAGAGCGTGTTTTCGAGCAGCACAGACAGGTTGTCAAACGACTGGATAAATCCATGTCGCTAAGCTGGATCGAGCCTGCTGGTGACATCAAGGATCAGATCGCACAGCTGATTTACCCAGGCTTTGCCACCGCCACCGGATTGCAGCGTCTGAACAGGATGCCAATGTACTATCAGGCTATGGACAAGCGGCTTGACGCGATCGATATGTCTCCAGACAAGGACCGGCGGCGGCGCTCGGAGCTTTTGCCGGTGTGGGAGTCATTCAAGGCACTACCGAAAGAGCGTGATGACGATCCCGTGTATCGAGAAGCACTAAGCGCGCTGAGATGGGCTTTCGAAGAATTGCGAATATCACTTTTTGCACAAGATATCGGAACAGCCGAGAAGGTGTCAGTGTCGCGACTGGAGAATCGCGTAGCGGAACTTGCCAAGTGGATGCCGAAGCTTTGACATTGTCATGCAAATAACTTGCGGCCCGCAGAATCGCGACTAGACTCTTTAGCTTAGAGACGGTTGTATGAGGTGTGACATGAATAAGTTGCTTGCAGGTATTACGCTGCTACTGGGCCCGGCAACAGCTTTGGCGGGAGGTCTTGACCTTGCCTTGAGCAACGAGACTGCAAACATTTCGGTCCTTCTCAATCAGGACCCCCTGTATTCGGAGCAAAGCCTTGCCAATGATGGTGGTGCGGAAGTGGCGGTCGGAGGCTTCATCAGTGAGGTCGGTGACAACATTCTGCATGCCACCTTGCTGGCTCGAGGTATCCGTCAGTCCAGCGCATCGCAGTACCAGATAAGCGCGGGAATGAAGCTCATCGGTGGTGAAATACAGACAGGCGAAGACCGGTCAAATCCTGACGATACCGAATCAGTCGGTGCGCTTGCGCTGGGTTTTCAGGCCGGGCTACTACTGCGCCCGTCATTCTATAATCCGGTGGAGCTCAGTTTTGAAGGATTCTATGCACCCAGCATTACCAGTTTTTCGGATGCTGAGCGATACGGCGAAGTCACCGCCCGTCTACAGGTAGAAATTATGCCCAGAGCGCGAGCTTACATCGGTTATCGGCGTATGCGATTCGATACTAACGATTATGAAAACGTGAGTCTGGACAGAAACGCACACATCGGTCTCAGTATCTCTTTCTAACCATTCGACAGGTGCGGTACCCATAGCATAATGGTCACTCAGGTACCCCCTGATTATGAGTGTTGAACGCGATGTCTTGCAGGAACTGCTTTATGTAGTGAGGCGCTTGCGTGATCCGATATCAGGTTGCGCGTGGGACTTGCAGCAGGATTTTCGCTCGATCGCGCCGTTCACAATAGAAGAAGCCTACGAGGTTGCCGATGCAATCGAACGTAACGATACCGGTGACCTGCAGGATGAGCTGGGAGACTTGCTGTTTCGGGTAGTATTTCAATCTCAGCTGGCCAGCGAAGCTGACTGGTTTACGTTCAACGACGTTGCAAAGGGTATCGTTGAAAAGATGATTCGCCGTCATCCACATGTATTCGGTCAGGCTGTGTACGCCAACGAAGCTGAATTGGAAGCAGCCTGGGAGACGATAAAAACTGAAGAGCGTGCTACGAAGCAAGGCCGCACGCAAACCGGAACATTAGCCCTCCACCCTTCTGCGCTGGACGGTATCGCCAGGAACCTTCCCGCATTAAAACGAGCCGATAAGGTGCAGAAGCGAGCCGCGAGGGTAGGTTTCGACTGGCCGGATATCAGACCGGTGTGGGACAAGATTGACGAAGAATTGATTGAACTGAAGGAGGCGCTTGCCCAGGGCGATCACGTAGCTGTCGAAGAAGAGCTGGGAGATGTACTGTTCACGGTAGTGAACCTTGCCCGTCACTGTTCTGTAGATGCCGAAAGCGCTTTGCAACGAGCGTCCGGAAAGTTCGACGGCCGGTTCCGCTGCGTCGAGACACTCGCGGCAGATCAGAACAGGACGCTGGACGCCATGGACCTTAACGAGCTTGACAGACTGTGGCGCGAAGCCAAGAAAGTGCTCTGATTATCGTCGCAACGTTGCCTGCGCTGAATGTTGTAGTCAGATTCATGCAGCACTCTGAGCATTTGCAACTGACTCACTTCATTCTGCCGTGTTAACTGTCGCTTGATGCCAGAGTAGTCGTCCGTTCATTCAGGATACTTAACAAGGTGTTGTTAGCTCTCAAGGCATCGAGTAGCGATGCATCGTGCTTATAGATATCCGCACGACGATGGAGAAAATCGTTTTCATCAACCCAGGTGGTCATGTACGTCAGGTGCGTGGGGATCGGTTGTCGAAACACCACGCGATGGGTTGACTTTGTTTTTAAAGCATCGGCGATATATTCTTTAGAATGCCCATCCAGGTCAAGCAGTAAGCGTGCTAGCCGTTCAGGATGGCTCAAGCGGATACAGCCATGACTGAACGCTCTGTCGTCCAAGGTAAAATGGCTCTTTGACTGCGTGTCGTGCAAATAGATTGCGTAAGGATTGGGCATCATGAATTTCATTCTGCCCAAAGCATTTTTGGGTCCACCTCGTTGGCGCAGAGTATAAGGGAAGCTGTCCTTTGCAAAGTCCTCAGCAGTCACTTGTGTCGCAGGTACCGTCACTACGGTCTCACCCTGTCGTGTCAAGAACTCAAAATTACGGGACGCCAGATATCCGGGATTGCGACGTTCTCGTGGAATCAGTTCGGCGTTGGTAATTCTGGCGGGTACTGTCCACGTTGGATTAAAATCCATATAGCTCATGTCTTCAGAAAAAGCGGGTGTAGGGTGTTCGACCGCCCCGACCACAGCTTTCATCGTCAGTAGCGTTTCCCCACCGTCTCGTACCGCTACGCGGTACTCCGGGATGTTGACGAATACATGTCTGTCGCCAAGCTCTCTTGGCATCCATCGCCATCGTTCAAGGCTTAGCGCTATCGACTCTATCTCCTGCTCCGTAGTCAGGTTCAGTGCAGCACGTGTACGTGCGTCCGGTATACCTGTCTCTGCAATACCCTGCCGATATTGAAACCTCAAAAGAGCGTTGCGCATTGACTGTTCCCAGGTGTTGCCCAGTTGAAAACTTAACGGCAAGTCGCCAGTTTCGATCAGCCGCAACTGTATATCCAAGACATCATTGATCAGTTGAGTGTTGCTCAGGTTATTGTTCGATTGCACCGATGCGCGCTGAACACCGGTGGACTGTTCAGTTAGAAGGTTGCGCATTCTATGTGTCAACCGTTGATATTCTGGATGCTGCGGTGCCACCTCTGCCAGCGCATTGTTTACATCCTGTTCGCCGGAATGCAATCTTTCTAGTAGCTTTTCAGTGTTGAATTCTGGTACGCGGCGATATAGTCTGAACTGTACGGATTGTGCATCCACCGTACCGTGCCCCAGGTGTTCTGCCAGATGTAGAAAAGAAGTGTCTAGCTGTAGCGCGAGTTCATTGCGTAGTGTCTCTCTAGCCGGACGAATATAGGAGGTGCCCAAGCCAGTATTATTATTATCATCGCCGCGTTCCTGAACGTTCAGTATGTCCACCGTTCGCAACAGGGAATCTAATTTGTAAGCCTGAGGATTAAGACCGTGAGTCGCTGCACTCTGTATAGCGCGGATGAGCTGTTGCGCATTGGCAGACAATCCGTCGTCTGTTAGCCAAGGTCCAAAGCGAATAAGTGATTCTCTATCCGCCACTGATACAGGTGATGGGATATCTCGGGTCAAGCTAATCGAATGAGCCGCACCGAGCTGCGGAACGAGCAGGCTGATTGAAACAAGCCTGTCTGGCTGCTTAGCCTGGTGATGAGTGTTGCTCAAATGCTCTTCAGAGTATTCTGCTTTTATTGGGTACACGGTGTAACTTACCGCACCGAGTTGTGTAGCGTTTTCAGACGATCCGCTGGCATCTGCCGTGGTCACGCTGATCGGCGCTAGACTGACAAGCCCTGCCATGAAGGCAAGAGGAATGGACCAGTGGGCTGCGTTTTTCATATCAGGATGTCTGTGCTGCAGATACCGAAATGGCGGGAGCGGGTCTTCACAAGGGTTGTGGAGTCCATCACATCTACGGTTGCACAGAACCATCGCTATGGCTCGGTTGCAATAAGCGATGCGGCACCGGTCACTCTTGCTCAGTGTCTACAATCGACGAAGCAGGCGATGCCTTGATCCAAATCGGTATTTAGTGGACGATGGACTCGCAAAGTGCAATGACCTTGGCACTATGAGCGTGATCTACATCGCCTTAGCTTTTGCTGGACAGCTTGAAAATTCTGCAGATAAATACAATTCGGTGTAATGCACAGTCAGGTAGTTGTGGGTCACACACAAACGAGGCGAGGGAAGGAATGGCTCCACTCCCCCGTGAATGTCGGAAGTCAGTAGGCGAGGTCGGACTGATAAATGCTTTACAGTAATTCGCGCAAGCTGTGCAGGTATCCTTGCTCGTCCGGTGCGCGGCTCTGTCGTTGTGCTTCCCACAAAAATAGTCCCAGACGCTCAATCATCATGTGTTCAACGGTGTGCCCGTCGCCATGTTTCAGTAACAGGGAGCGCGTTATTGATGCAATGCCTGCGGGTCTATCGGTGCCAACTTGTTCACGCAGTGCCAGATGAAGACTCAAGTGCAGGAACGGGTTCTCTGACCCATCTTCTGCAGTAAAATCGTGATCGAGGAGATTATCGCTACCTGTTAACAGTTTATGATATTCGGGGTGTTCCTCCAGCAGGCTGACAATCTGTTTTTCTAGTGGTTCAAGAGCTTCTCCATCGATCTTTTTTTGCCATGCGCTGCGAAAAAGCTGGCGAGCACGAGTTCGATCCTGAGTGAATAGCATAGTTGCAGATAGACAGTTATGTAGTTATAAAAGTAGCGGCTGAGCTAAAGCCTGTACCGGCAACACAATTATAGCGAGACGTTTAAAGCAGATTTGTCAGCGCCGGTCAATAGTACCTGAAGCCTGACTCGTTTTAGAAAAAAGAGCGACGCAACCAGAGGAGCGGTTGTCTTACCAGTACGCTGGATTGATCACCGCAGTTTTTCAATGCCAGCAGGATACCCAAAGTAAAAAAAGCGCCTGGCGGCAACAATGCCACGAGCATGCCGTAGTCAGCATCGAATAGCTGGATTGTCCAAGGCCGGGCGTAATCTCCGAACAAGAGCTCTACATCATCCAGTAGAGTGCCTTGTCCCACCATTTCTCTTATACTGCCGAGCACTACCAATACCCATAAAAAGCCTGTGCCCATGGCCAGTGCATCATGAATGGAGTCCCTGACAGGGTTACGAGAAGCAAAGGCCTCCGCCCGACCGATAATCAGGCAGTTGGTGACAATCAACGGTAGGAAAATACCCAAAGAGGCATGTAGACCAGGCAACCACGCCTTCATGGTCAATTCGATCACGGTGACCGCGGTGGCAATGATCAAGACGTAAACGGGTATGCGGATCGAATTGTCCAGAATGGGGCGGAGCATGGATGTCAGTGCATTGGCTACCAGCAAGGTCAGCAGCGTTGCAATGCCCAGCCCCATTCCATTGACGGCATTGTTGCTGACAGCCAGCAGCGGGCACAAACCCAGCAGCTTGACCAGCGCAGGATTATCTGTCCACAGGCCAGAGCGCCATAACTGAGTGAACGGGCTGTCAGACATCGGTAGAACTCATATTGCGAAAACCAGATGGCGATTGACTTCATACCATTGTAACGCTCGATGTATGGCCTTAATCACTGCGCGCGGTGTGATAGTGGCGCCGGTGAAGGCATCGAATGTTCCGCCAGCCTGTTTGACTGTCCAGTCATTATTTTCAGTTGTTGATAGCGACACCTCGTTAAATTCCGTTATCCAGTCGGATCGCCTGAGCTCGATATCATCGCCCAGCCCGGGGGTCTCACTGTGTTGTGTCACTCGTGCACCGATGATGGTTCCGCAGAAATCAAGCCCCAGTAGAAGCTGGATCTTGCCGTTATAACCATCTTGGGTACTGATCGTTAGCACGGCAGCATAAGGGCTCTGGTTTTGATATACCGTGTAGACGGGTGCGGGTTCGGTACTGCCCAACGCAGCAACACTCAGCCATTGAACGGTGTCGATGGGGTCGTTGTCATACGGGCCTTCTGGTAACAGGGTATGCAGACTACTGGACAACCATTCTTGCTGTGTGTTTTCTATACGATTCTGAGTCAGCGAATATACAAGTACCAATACAGCTATTGCACCCATCACGCAGGCGCCCAGAACCAGCCCTGTACGAAACCATCGGTTCATCAGTGAGTATTGCGCAGAGTCATGCGCCCCCTTTTTCCAGTTGAGAGGCGATCTATCATGGGGACGCACAAGTTCATCAATAGAACCGCAAACGCTACGCCCTCAGGATAGACGCTGAACTCTCGTATGATGAACGTCAGAGTGCCGATACCCGTACCGTACAGCAGTTGCCCATGGCGGCTTGCAGCGGCACTGACAGGGTCTGTGGCGATAAAGAACGCGCCTAGCATGATAGCGCCAGACAGCAACGCCGGTATCAGCGGTTGTATCACGTTGACTGAGTGAAGCCCTGCTGTTGCATAGAGGATGGAAAGTGTAGTCAACATGGATACCGGGATATGCCAGCTTATAATGCGGATTGATAACAGGTACAAGCCGCCAGCTAGCCATGCAAGATTCAGCCACAGCCACGGGGTTTTGAGTGCCGAGTTAACAACGACCTCAGAAGCTGAAGTAGCGGCATAGGATCCCGCTGACGATGTTGCTAGGGCTGTTGCTGCTGTTGCAGGCTGCGCAGCAGCAAGCTGTTTTACTTCGCGCAATCGATCCAGCACAGTAGCGCCACTGATACCATCCCAGCCGGTTATCGTATTTTTGTCCGTCCGCTCAGCAGACGAAGGCACACTGCTATCGTAAGTGCCACTGCCACTGCCACTGCCACTGCCACTGCCACTACCACTACCACTACCACTCCCACTCCCACTCCCACTCCCACTACTAGCAACATCACTATCAACACGCAGATCGATTAACACACGCTCACCCAGATCCCAATCTGTCATCGTAACTGGGAAGGACAGCAGTAAAACGGCGTAGGCCACCATGGCCGGATTGAACGGATTCTGTCCGAGCCCGCCAAACAGATGCTTGCCCAAGGACACTAGTATGGCCACGCCGAGCAACAACTGCCAGAGCGGTAACGAGGGTGGCACACACAAGACCATTAGCCAGCTCGCCAGAACAATGCTGCCGTCGCCCAGCGCAGGGCCTATCGCTCGTTGTCGCAGTTTAAGGCATAGTGCCTCGCAGCAAAGTGCGAACAGGCAAGCCAACACTACATTGCTGAGTACACGATAGTCTATCAATAATGCATAGAGCGCCGTGCCGGGTAGCAATGCGACCATGACAAGTGCCATGGTCTCGCGTACGGTTCGGCGCCTTAGGCCTAAAGCCTGAGTATCCAGCGCGATCACGGCGATTGATCCCTGTCATTCTTATCGTCATCGCTCTGATTAACCCGCAATGACGAGCCCGGTGAAGGCTCAGACGTTTTTGTAGGCTGGTCTAGTGAGGGCTTACGCTTGCCACGAACACGCAATAACGCATCCGCTATGGGGTCAACTCTCTCACTGAGCCTAGCTCTTGCCGCTTCCCTTTTCTGTTTACGTATTGCAGCGCGTTCTGTCTCGCGCTGCTCGCGTAAGCGATAGCGGTTTTCAGATTCTGTAGCAGCAAGACTGGCTGTTTGAGCTCCACGGTGCAGACCCTTGGCGTATCGAAACGTCTGAGTCAACGCAATATTCGATGGACAGACCGCATCGCAGCAGCCGCATTCGATGCAGTCCATCAGGCCGAATCGAAGACTGCCTTGCTGATCATCTGCCGTGGCAAACCAGTGAAGCTGTTGAGGTAACAAGTCCACAGGGCAAACCTCACTGCAGGCGTTGCAACGTATGCACGGTAGCACCGGGTCTTGCTTGCGAACAGGGTCAACCGTGATGCAATGGGTAGTGGTAGTGACGGGTACGTTCAGATCACTCAGATCGAATCCACTGAGTGGCCCACCGACTCGCACTCGGGAGTCTTTCCGTGTCGGCGTGTTACCCGTCTGCTTCAGAACCTCTGTGATGCTGGTACCTAATACCACACGTACATTCACCGCCCGATTGATATGCTCACCGGCCACAGTGACTACGCGCGATGTCATAGGATATCCCAGCTGCGCCTGCCAGGCTGCATAGGCGGTGCCGATGTTGATGCACACAATGTTAAGGCTTGAGGGGGGAATGCCCGATGGAAGCTGAACGCCCGTCAGGCGTTGCACTAACGGGCGTTCAGCGCCCGATGGATAAACAGGTGCCAGCAGTTGGAGTTCGATCAGAGCCCTTGCTTCAGTGCAATGCAGTGCTGCTTGCAAGGCAGCTATGGCCTGTCGCTTGTCGTCCTCGATAGCTAAAATACAACGCTTGCAACCGCTCATGTCGATAATGGAGGTAATAGCCTTAACCAGGTTGACCGCCTCACTCATCATCAGCGCTTCATCGCAGCTTATTACAGGCTCGCATTCTACTGCATTGATAATGAGTGTTTCTATCGTGTTGCTAAGCTCACCAGTAGCGTTGAACTTGTCTGCCGTGGCAAACCCGGCACCACCCAGCCCTTGAACTCCACACTGTTTTATCCGCTCAATCGTCAAGGTGCTCAGTGGAGTATGCACGGCGGTATGTGCCTCACCTGTACTGCTAGTGTCGATGATGATGCACGGAACGCGCATCTCTGATGGATGAGCAATGCGCCTGAGCTCTATTGCAATGATCTCGCCGGTACAGCTTGCGACGATTCCCTTTGCCAGCAAGTCGCCGCACCTGACGTGCTGTCCAGCATGAACCCTTGGTTGAATAAATTCACGTTTGTAGTTTGTTAGCGGGATGCATACCGTAGCTGGAACACTCAGCGTTGCAATGACACCCCCTGCAGGCAGCCCGGGTTTGTTACGTTGCAATGCCAGTCCACCCGCAAGAGCAGGAGTCTGCGGGGAGCTGAGTAGTCGTTGCAGGAATGTTTTCATGTAGGCTTTGGCCATTGCCAGCGGCTCAGCGTTACAGGCTGTTCAATCAAGTCAATGCAGTCAACCGGGCATGGCGGCAGGCACAGTTCACAGCCCGTGCACTGATCACTGATCACGGTATGCATCAGCCGTGATGCCCCAACGATAGCGTCTACAGGGCATGCTGCTATACACAGTGTGCAGCCGATACAGACTGCCTCATCAATGATAGCAATCTGTGCAGGCTTGTTCTCCCCGAACGCTGAGTTCAGCGGTAGCGCTTCTTTGCCCAGCAAAGTAGCTAACTCCCGTATCAGTACGTCACCACCTGGCGGACACTGATTGATAGCCACATCTTCGTTGATGATAGCTGTGGCGTAGGGTCTGCATCCTGGATACCCGCATTGGGCACACTGCGTCTGCGGCAGCTTTTCATTGACAGTTTCGATTAGCTGATCGATGTTGCGCGTAGATTCTCCGTTGGATGATGTTCCGGCATCGTCCGTGCTCGTTGTGTCCTGATTGTTGTTATCGCCCGAGGGTCTGGACAACCACGATAGCGCCATACCAACCAGGGAGATCAGTGTGATGAACAACAACACTGCAAGTCCGGTGCTCATCATCGATCCAGACCGCTAAAACCCATAAATGCCAGTGACATGATGCCCGCACTCATCAGGGCAATAGCACTACCCTTAAACGGCGCTGGAATATCAGCCAGCTCCAGCCGTTCACGCAGTGCCGAAAAAAGAACCAGAATAAGCGTAAAACCAACGGCTGCACCAAAACCATGAAGCATGGCATCTGACAGGTTGTGTTGCTGATTGACGCTGAGCAATGCCACACCCAGTACGGCGCAGTTGGTTGTGATCAGCGGAAGATAAAGGCCTAGCACTCTATGGAGCAATGGGCTCTGTCGACGGATGACGATCTCTGAGAACTGTACAACCAGCGCTATGATCAGAATAAAACTCAACGTACGAAGGAATTCCAGGCCGTAGGGTACCAGCAGCCAGGCATTCACAGCAAAGCTCAATGCTGCTGAGAGCGTTAATACAAATGTCGTGGCGATGCCCATGCCCAGCGCTGAGTCAATCCGTCTGGACACACCCATGAACGGGCACAGTCCCAGAAACTGCACCAACACGAAGTTGTTGACCAGGACAGTGCCAATCAGAATCAGCGCAGCATCCGGCATGCCTGATCAAAACCCGTTTATTTGGCGCGCATGCCGGGCATGGCACCGTCATCTGGAGTCAGGATAAACAGCTCAGAACCACCAGGTCCTGCTGCCAGCACCATGCCCTCGGATAAACCGAAGCGCATTTTGCGCGGTGCCAGATTGGCTACCATCACAGTGCGTCGTCCGATCAGATCTTCCGGTTTGTAGGCTGCCTTGATACCGGCGAACACGTTGCGTGTCTCCATGCCTATGTCCAGTGTCAGCTGAACAAGCTTGTCGGCACCTTCTACAGGTTGTGCATGGGTAATCACGGCAATGCGCAAGTCCACCTTGTTGAAATCATCGATGCTGATCTCAGGCTTCAAGGCTTCGAGTTGCGTTTCACCAGGCGCTGACACCGCAGTCGTGGCAACCGCTTCAACCGCTTTCGTCTCTTCCAGAACCTTGTCTATCTGCGCGGGCTCTATACGAGTCATCATGGGTTTGTACCGATTGATCGAATGATCGGTTAGCGGCTGTTCCAGAGATTCAAGTGATAGTGTTGTATTCAGGAACGCTTCAGTCTTTGCAGCAAGGTCAGGCAACACAGGGCTGAGATACGTGACAATGACCCGGAAGTAGTTAAGGCCGACCGAGCAGATCAACTGGACATCATCCTGCTGAGCCTCGTCCTTGATCTTTACCCACGGCTCTTGATCGTTGATGTAAGTGTTTGCATGTTCTGCCAGCAACATGATCTCGCGCATGGCCTTGCCAAACTCGCGCTGCTCGTAGTACTGCATGATGATGTGCTGAGCACTGCTGAATTGCGAGTAGTCATCCAGCAGCGCTTCGGTGTACTGAGATGACAGCCGACCGTCGAAACGTTTGGAGATGAAGCCTGCACAGCGGCTGGCAATGTTCACCACTTTGCCTACAAGATCAGCGTTGACCCGCGTGGTGAAGTCTTCAAAATTCATGTTCAGATCTACGACACTGGCAGCGAGTTTTGACGCGTAGTAGTAGCGCAGGTACTCAGGCTGTAAGTGTTTGAGCCAGGTCTCAATGGTGATAGAGGTGCCACGAGACTTGGACATCTTCAGGTTGTCGATGGTCAGAAAGCCATGGCAGAAAACGCCGGTCGGTTTTCTGAAACCGGCGCCTTCGAGCATGGCTGGCCAGAACAGACAATGAAAATTGGTGATGTCCTTGCCAATGAAATGGTACAGCTCCACCTCGGAGCCTGGCGCCCAGCTGTCTTCAAACGATTCGCCGGTTCTGGCGCACAGGTTCTTGTGACTGGCCATGTACGCAATAGGCGCGTCCAGCCAGACATAGAAGTACTTGCCCGGTGCATCGGGTATTTCAAAGCCAAAATAGGGGGCGTTTCGGGAAATATCCCAGTCCTGTAGGCCGCTGTCCAGCCATTCCTTGAGCTTGTTGGCTACTTCAGGCTGAAGCGCTCCGCTGGCCGTCCATTCCTTCAGCATGTCGCTGAACTGACTCAAGGCGAAAAAATACTGCTCCGAGTCGCGCTGCTCGGGCACCGAGCCTGAGACTTGGGATACAGGATCTTTCAGCGCTGTGGCGTCGTACGTGGCACTACAGACCTCGCAGTTATCACCGTATTGGTCAGCAGCGCCGCAGTTAGGGCAAATACCCTTAACGTATCGATCAGGCAGAAACATCGCCTTGTCCCGGTCGTAGAGCTGTTTGATGGTGCGCTTGACGATGTAGCCAGCGTCACTTAATCGCTGGTAGACCAGCGTAGCCATCTCGCGGTTTTCGTCGGAATGGGTGGTGTGGAAATTATCTGGAGATAGTAGAAAGCCCGCTATATCGCGCTCGTGTTCCGTCTTGATGCGTGCAATGAGCTCTTCTGGCTTGGTGCCATCAGCTTCGGCCTTAAGCATGATGGGCGTACCGTGGGCGTCATCGGCCCATACCCACTGGCACTGATTACCAGCCAGTCGCTGGTAACGGACCCAGATATCAGTCTGGATATACTCCAGCATATGCCCGATGTGTAAGGCACCATTGGCATAGGGAAGGGCGCTGGTTACCAGAATGCGACGGCTCATCAGGTTTGTGTCAGTATCGTTGTCGGGTGGGTGGCACGCAGCAGGGTTTCGGGCCGTGCTCATGCGTGTATAGTTGCGGGTTGCCCGGTAGTTTAACAGTACAGTTCATACAGTCCATACCAGTAGGAGCGTTGCAGTCGGATGTCTGAAGTTACGCGTGAAAAAATCGAGCAAGTGCTCGACCAGGTCAAAGATCCACATCTGGACGCCAGCCTGCTGGCTGCCAAAGCCGTTCAGGACGTCCGCATTGCGGGTGACACGGTAGAAATAGATCTATGCATGCCCTATCCCTGTGCTCACTGGGCAGATTCCCTGAAAGCTCTGGTTACTGATGCACTGGCTGCCGAAGACATTTCCAGCGCCACTGTCAATGTCACTCACAAGATTATTGCGCATTCCGTACAGCACGGAGTCAAGCGGCTGGAAAACGTCAAGAACATCATCGCTGTAGCATCAGGCAAAGGTGGGGTAGGCAAGTCCACCACCTCGGTGAATCTAGCGTTGGCGCTGGCGTCTGAAGGCGCTACCGTTGGTCTTCTGGATGCGGATATTTACGGTCCGAGCCAGCCACGCATGATGGGATTGTCTGGCCAGCCTGAATCTGCCGATGGTAAAAGTCTGGAACCGATGGAAAACTATGGCGTGCAGTCCATGTCGATCGGTTTTCTTATTGACGAGGAGACGCCGATGATCTGGCGTGGCCCGATGGTGACCCAGGCGCTGGAGCAATTACTGAACGATACGCGCTGGCGTGATCTGGACTACCTGATTATTGATTTACCACCGGGTACCGGTGATACGCAACTGACGCTTGCGCAGAAAGTCCCTGTCAGCGGTGCCATTATCGTAACCACGCCTCAGGATATTGCCCTGCTAGATGCGCGCAAGGGTCTGAAGATGTTTGAGAAAGTGGAAGTTCCCATACTGGGTATCGTGGAGAACATGTCCACGCATGTGTGCAGTTCATGCGGCCATGAAGAAGCCATATTCGGCCAAGGTGGCGGACAGAGCATGGCATCTGACGCAGGCATTGAGCTGCTGGGATCGCTACCGCTGGAAATGAGTATCCGCCAGCACGCTGATAGCGGCAAGCCCACCGTGGTCGCTGCGCCGGATAGCCGAACGGCAGAAGCGTATCGCGAAATAGCGCGCAAGGCGGCAGCTCGACTGTCCAGGCAGGCGAAGGACTACACCGCCAAGTTCCCCAACATCGTTATTCAAAACACGTGAGCATCAAATCAGACAAGTGGATCCGGCGCATGTCGGAAACCGACGGCAGCATGATAGAGCCGTTCGAAGCCGGTCAGGTCAGGGTTGACAGCGACAATCAGCGAATCGTCTCCTATGGCACATCCAGTTACGGATACGATGTCCGTTGTGCCGACGAATTCAAGATTTTCACGAATATCAATCACGCCATCGTCGACCCCAAGGCGTTCGATCCGGCCAGTTTTGTGGATCTCAAGTCCGATGTCTGCATCATTCCACCCAATTCTTTTGCACTGGCGCGCACGGTCGAATACTTCCGAATACCGCGTAGTGTTCTCACGGTCTGCCTTGGAAAAAGTACGTATGCACGTTGCGGCATTATCGTCAACGTTACTCCGTTAGAACCTGAGTGGGAGGGTCACGTCACGCTGGAATTCTCAAACACCACGCCATTACCGGCAAAAATCTACGCCAACGAGGGTGTTGCACAGATGTTGTTTTTTGAAAGTGATGAAGTTTGCGAGACCTCATATGCGGATCGCGGTGGGAAATATCAGGGGCAGCGGGGAGTTACGCTGCCGCGTACGTAAATCAGGTTTGCCAGTGACCTGTTTTTTTGTTTGAATCAACGGGTACCCTAAACAATGAGCACCGACATGATTGACAGCGATGGCTTTCGAGCGAATGTCGGCATCATTCTGAGTAACAGTGCAGGTCAGGTTTTCTGGGCTCGCCGAATAGGTCAGGATGCATGGCAGTTTCCTCAGGGCGGGATTGACCGGTCAGAATCGCCCGAAGAGGCCATGTATCGTGAGCTTCGGGAAGAGACCGGCCTGTCACCAGGTGATGTAAACGTTCTGGGTTGTACGCGCGAATGGCTCAAATACCGACTGCCCAAGCGCTATGTGCGTCGGAATCAGACACCGATCTGTATCGGGCAGAAGCAGATCTGGTACATGCTGCGCATGCTGGGCAACGAGGAAGCGGTAGATCTTGCCAACAGCCCGAAACCTGAATTCGATCACTGGCGCTGGGTGGACTATTGGGAGCCATCGCGCAAGGTGGTGTTCTTCAAGCGCAAGGTTTACAAGCGAGCTTTAGCGGAACTGGAACCGCTATTGCTAGATTGAATAGACGGTACGGGCACTTGTACGTCGAGATGTTTTACCGTGCATGTCGCATCAGCATGCGGCTCAGTTAGTCACTAATGAGCGGCACAATATTTCTCGATCAGATGGCTAGAAAACTTATGTTTATGCCAGCATCCGCCCGGCAGTAGCTTGACAGCATTCCAGTGCCGATTCGAATCATCGGGCATTGAAAGAGGGCACGCCGGTAGGCATCTCCCCTGATCGTCTTTTGCCGGTATCTACAGGCCTTTGATAGTGGGCTGGTTGTCACTGCTTAACGTCGAAAAGACACTGTGACGTTACGCCTAGCTGAACGGTCGAACGATCACGAGAATGACAATACCAGCCAAAAACGCGACAGGCACTTCATTGAACCAGCGAAACCAGACATGAGAGCGGGTATTGCGATCCTCCCTGAACACTCTCACCAGTTTTGCACAATACATATGATAGGCGAACAGGCCCAGGACCAATAGCAGCTTGAGCTGCATCCATGCCAGTATCATCAGGCTAGGTAGCCAGACCACTAGCAATAGGGCACCAAACAGGAGGGTAAGTACTGCACCCATCGTGGTGATGGCAAGTAGTTTGCGCTCCATTACCTTGAAGGTTTCGATCTGTCCGGCATTGCTCTGATCGCTCATGGCGTGATACACAAACACACGAGGCAGATAGAAAAGCCCGGCAAACCAGGTCACCATGAAGATAACGTGTAGTGACTTTATCCAGAGCATGTCAGTTTGTTTTCAATAAAGTATTAAGTTGAGAGCGAAGCTCCAGAAGATCGATAGCCCCTACGTATCGTTTCACCAGCTTGCCTTCTGAATCAATCAGAAAACTGGTGGGGGTTCCCTTTACTGAGTCGAAAGCATCTACCGCTGTACCTTGCAGATCCAGAGCTACAGGAAATGGAAGCGCCTGTGCCTCGGCAAGTTCAACGACCTCGTTAGGTGCGTCGTAGGGCATAGCCACAGCGATTAGCTCAAAGCCTTCAGGAGCATATTGCGCGTACATCTCTGCCATGTCCGGCATCTCATGGACGCAGATGACACAACTGGTCGACCAGAAGTTGACCAGTACTGGAACATCGAGGTCGCGAAGGGCGATTTCTTTTCCCGTGAGGGTTTTGAAGATCAAATTATTGACCGATTGAGGCAGCTCGGTACGGTTGCTGCATGACGCTAGCAGAACAGCGCTGAGCAAACAGGCGCCGAATAGCCGTAATCTCGCACCTGATAGAGGCAGGAGTACGGTTGTGGCGGTGTCCGGGCTCGGTAATCGATAAAAGTAAGGCACTTGATGTCAAGCGTTGAGCTGATTGGGTGTTAATCATACCGAGTCACAGCCTGTGGCGTGTGTTTGACGACGCAATGAGTACCGGCCAACAAAACGCTAAGGAATTACGCCAAGTGGCCGACATTTTTGGAGGGCGGAACTGTTCGGATGAGCTTGATGCTCAAAAGAGGTTGCAGTTTCGCTCGAAATCATGCGTTTCACACACCGCGAGGGTGTGTGAGGCAGTAGTTAACTGGAGATCTGTTTCATGAGAAGACTACTCAGCTGTTTGGTGCTGAGCCTTGGCCTACTGGCTGGCACTGCACATGCAGATGTCGCCAAACTGTACTTTGGCGCGGGTTTTTCGGACGGTAGCGTTGATATTACAAATGGTAGTGACAAGAGCCTGGGCACGCTGTCCGCCACGGTGGGCCTCCAGTTACTCGACTTCGTCGGTGTAGAGGTCGAGGTCGGTTCTGCATCCGATCAAAGTGGCAGCATATTAAGTGATCCGCTGGTGACCTATCAGGCCGTAATGCTCAGATTGAGTTACCGCTGGGACAGAGCGGGTGTCTATCTTCTGGGTGGGCAGGCTCGACTGGATATCGATGACCAGTTTAATAACAGTGATGCCGGCAACGTCTTTGGCTTTGGTATCAACCTGTTTGGTAACGAAACCACTGCACTGAATTTTCATGTGCTTGATTTCGATGACGGTGCATTCAGTACTGCAACGATCGGTTTCCAGTATTACTTTGGCGGCTTCCGCTAGCGGCGGCCCACGAGAACAATAATCATGATTTCAATGGAAAAGAAAACAGTCGGATTAATGTTGCTACTGTCAACTGTCGTGCTGAGCGCATGCGGTCAACGTAGTGACGACACCACAGATAGCGGAACAGGGCAGCCTCAGTTCAATGCCAATGGGGAAGCTATAAACGGTAGCGGTGTAGACGTTGAGGTCGATGCTGGTACTGATGGTGAAGGTGAGCCTACGATTGGCGAGGCTAACGCAGTTGAACTCAGTCTCAGAGTTGTCAGCAACGTCAACAGCATCAGCACGGGTGGCACGGACGTAGCCAATATCACGGCATTAGTCACGGACGTTAATAATAATGCAGTCGCTGCTGAAGATGTGACATTCAGCTCCACCGGCGGGGTCTTGCAAAACATATCTCAGGCAACTGATGAGAACGGCGAAGCGAGTGCTACTCTCAAACTGCCTCAGGATTTTCAGAACCGAGACATAATCGTAACGGTTTCATCTGGAACCTTTAGCGCAGAGGTCAAAGTCAGAGCGCAAGGTAGCAAGCTGGAAGTCAGCGGGCCTGATACTCTGGTTAGTGGTGACAAGGCGGAGTTGGTTATCAGTCTGGTTGCGGGCAACGGTGAGCCCATTTCCAATCAGGTGGTAACAATTACCTCTGGTGTCGGCAATTCCATTGAGCCAGCGCTGGCTGTCACAGATCCTGATGGTCGAGTCAGTGTACTGGTAGGTACTGAGAATTCCAATGACACTGTTCAGATAACCGCGCTCAATGAGACTGTTCACGTCTCTCACATGTTCGAAGTTGCTGCTGATGTGCTCAAGTTTGCTGATGGAATTCGCGATGCAGAGTTGCCGGTATCGACAGAGAATGTAATCACGGTTGTCTGGACTAGTCAGGCAGTACCGGTAGTGGGTAGAGAGTTACGATTTTCAACGACTGCGGGCGAGATTGTAGGCGACTCTGTAGTTACAACCAATCTTCTCGGGCAGGCGACAATCGGCATTCGCAGCAGCAGTGCTGGTCCGGCTCAGCTCACTGTAGAGGCTGCTGATGACGGTCGACCCACCACGAGTATTGATGTTGAATTCGTTGCAACCGTGCCTGCCAAAGTGGCTATAGATGCATCCTCTACTCGTGTACATGCCAGCGAGACAAGTACTGTCATGGCACTGGTCACTGATGCAAATGGCAATCCTGTCAAGAACATGATCGTTGATTTCAATAGTGTTGATCTGAAGGGAGGGCAGCTGAATCCTGCTTCGTCCAAGAGTAACAGTGCCGGCGTGGCAAGCGTTACATTTACCGCTGGCGATAATGCAACCGAAGTCGATGACATCGGTATTGTTGCCAGGGTAAAGAATACTACCTTCATAGATATGCTTAAATTGACGGTCGTCAAGCGAGCCTTGAACGTCACGATTGGTACTTCCAACGAGATTAACATCAAGCCGCTGGGTACGCAGTATGCACTGCCCTTCATTGTTCAAGTTGCTGATGGCAGCGGTACGCCGCTGGAAAACGCTACGGTAAAGTTGTCGGTTCGCCCGATTAACTTTCTAAAGGGTCAGATGGTTCTGGTCAATTCTGCCGGTCGAACACTATTAGAAGATCCGGAAGACTGGTCAAGCGACAGTTGGGCTCGTGGAGTGCCAATGGGCGGCGAAACAATCTGCGCAAGCGAAGACACTAACGGCAACAGAATTCTGGATGCCGGAGAAGATATCAACGGTAATGGTTCACTTGACCCTCAGGATCCCGCAACAATCATTGCTGTAGAGGGGGATGAGTACGCCACAATTGAAGGTGGCTCATTGAGCACTGACAAAAACGGATCAGGTTTCTTCGAGCTTTTGTATCCTGCTAGTAACTCCGAGTGGGCGACCGTGGAAATTACTGCACGAGCGGAGGCGCTGGGTGCTGAGGCTGACGATTCGTTCACTACCGTATTGCACCTGCCAGCGTCGGAGGTGAAAGCCAAAGACGAACTACCAGCGAACTACGTCAGCCCCTACGGCAGTATCGCCGCTGAGAATGACGAACTCGACGAGTTACTGTGGATCCCTGTCTGCACCGACACACTCTAGCTCGGCTATTTACTGCCCATCCGCACAACGTTGCGGATGGGCAGAATCTACAGATATACCTGTCGTTCTGACATTCAAAGAACAACCGGCTTTTACAGTAAGTATTACTGATCAGCTAACTGGAACAAACTGCTCATATGGCTTTCAAGAGTGATTCAAATGCTACGGCCGCTAACTCAGATGAGAACGCTGCGATCGTGCTGGCTGCAGCCGGGGCAGTTTCCCCTGTTAATGAGCTCAACGCCATTAACCGTGCAGCGTTGTGCAAAACAGCATCGGTAGTTCATGTTCAACGTAACGATCAGATCAAGCCTGAGAATTCACATCGCTGGTTGATGTACCTGGTAGAAGGCTCCCTGACGTTATATTCTGGCAAAGAGGAGGTTGGCGTAATCAACGCGCGCACACCCGAAGCTCTCAAACCCATGTTCCAGGACAAGGGCGCATCGCTGAGTGCACGAACCAGTACGGTTGCTAAAATTGTAAAGTTCGGTAGAGAGCAGCTGGATATTCTGCTTCGGGAGCAGCAGAAAAACGCTGTCTCTGTCGTGGATGTACAGGTAGGTGAACTGGATAATCTGATTTTTGATGACATCGTTGAAGCTATGTCCACGCATTCGGTGACGCTGCCCAGCTCGTCTGAGTCGGCTGCCAAGATCCTTGTCGCTTATTCCAAAGTGGCGGGCATTCCTCAGCTTGCAGAAGTCATTCAGTGTGATCCGGGGCTGGCAGTGCACATTGTCAGGTCGGCGAACAAGGTTGATGCTGGCACCACGGAGTCAACATCCAGTATCAGAGGCGCTATCACCCGGCTTGGTGTTGAGGAAACGCAGCGCAGTATCGCTGATTTTCTTCAACGCAACACGATGGTCCCTGCCAATGAGACCATCGAAAAGCGTTTTCGTCGACTGATCAAGCGCACCACATTATCGGCAGCCATAGTGCAAGTGCTGTCAAAAGAATTGTCGCATTTAAAGCCCGAGGTCGCCATGCTGATAGCATTGTCTGCTGATGTGGGTGAGTTGCTGATTCTCAAGTACGCCAATAAACACGCAGACAGGTTCAATGACGAGCAGGAGCTTGCAGGTGTCATCGATAACTTGCGTGTCATCATAAGTGGCTGGTTGATGTCATCGTGGGAGTTCCCGGATGAGTTTGTCGATGCCTGTCATACAGCCAGAGACTGGTATCGCACGCACAATGGCGAGATTACCTACACTGATCTGGTCACCGCCGCGTTGCTGATTATTCAATCAGAGATGCCAGACTCGGAACAGAGCGCTATCCCCAGCGCAGACAACCTGCTACTGGCAAGACGTCTACAGCAATCAGGTATTGATCTGACTCAGCCTGGCGAGATTGTCAAGGCAGCAACCAGCCGCATCGTGACTGTACAGGCTCTGCTAAAGGCAAGCTGACAGTTTATACAGGTATCAGTCTGTAACCCGCCAGGTACACACTGGCGGAATGTGAAGTCGTAAGGTAGTGCCGATGGCTAGCGCGCCTTGATGTTCCACCCACAACGTCACGCCCCGTCTACCTAACGCCGCCTTGGTGAATCTTTTGCCAAAACCGGGTTTGTGTTGCTCAATGATATCCCCCGGAAAGCGACAAGGCGCGTTTTCCATATCCACGACCAGCGAGGTCCCGTTCTCAGCTATCAATCTGGATGAGGGTGGGATCTTGCTGAAGTTGTGCAGGCCCTTAACCACCAGGTTGGCACCTAGCCATTCAGGTTCAAGCATGTCCAGCTTCATTGTCTGTTGAATGAGAGCCAGCTCTTCAACTGATAGTGCCGATATCTGTCGCGTGTTACGAATCTCGGTACCTTTAGGGTACTGGCTTTTGACACGAACACAGGATGCGCGAGTCAGAGCACTGTGCGAGTCACCCATAAAGCCTGTGTAGTCAACATTGACAGTCTGCTGAATACGGGTGGTCAGGTCATCGCCACTATCGTTGATACCCAGATAGGTAATGGTGACTACCCTGTCGGTTGGAGTCAGCATGGGCATGATTACTCAAACACTTTTACCGCCCATATCCATTCGTCGTAACGCCTTGGGAATCGAGAACGTGATGGTCTCCTCAATACCGTCGGATTCTATAGCGGTCTGGCCGCCTGCAGCTTTCAGCCGCTCAATGACCTCTGTTACCAGTACTTCCGGAGCCGATGCTCCAGCCGTTACGCCGATTTTCTGTTTACCCTCAAGCCATGCACTGTCAATATCAACCGCGCGTGTAATCAGTCGTGAATCGACACCAGCACGTTCGCCCAGTTCTGCCAGCCGGTTTGAGTTTGAGCTGTTACTCGCCCCCACCACCAGTAGCAGATCTACCTCTTCGCACAGTTTCTTGACTGCATCCTGTCGGTTTTGAGTGGCGTAGCAAATGTCGTCACGATTAGGTGCTGCGATGCCCGGGAAGCGTTTGCGTAATGCATCAATGATTTCCTGCGTATCGTCTACCGACAATGTTGTTTGCGAAACAAAAGCCAGTTCCTCAGGATTGTCGATGGACAGTGTTTCAACATCGGCCGGGGTTTCTACGAGGATGATACGGCCACCTTTACTGGTGTCGTAACGCCCCATCGTACCTTCCACCTCAGGGTGTCCTGCATGGCCGATCAGGATGACCTCTTTACCCTGACGGGCGTACTTGACGACTTCAAGATGTACTTTGGTTACTAGTGGACAAGTAGCATCAAACACTTGTAGGCCACGTTCGCTGGCTGCACTTTCTACCGCATGGGACACGCCGTGTGCACTGAATATGACCGTAGCGTCATCGGGCACTTCGTCCAGCTCTTCGACAAACACCGCTCCCTTGTCACGCAGTTTATCCACAACAAATTTGTTATGAACCACTTCATGGCGGACATAGATGGGTGCGCCGTGAATATCAATGGCACGCTCCACGATTTCAATGGCTCGGTCTACACCTGCACAAAAGCCGCGAGGATTGGCCAGAAGAATTTGCATAACCTTGTTCCTATTTAACGGTTGCGTCAGGATCGTCGACTGTTGTTTCGTTCTTTTCAAACAGGGTCAGAATCAACAGCAATACGGTGCCGCAGGATATCGCAGCATCAGCGATATTAAATGAAGGGAAGTAGCTGGTGTTCCAGTAAACCTGGATAAAGTCGACAACATAGCCGTACCAGACACGATCAATCAGGTTGCCCACGGCGCCGCCAAGGATCAAAGCAATAGACAGGCTCAACCAACGCTCCTCCTTCTGCATTCTGTACAGCCAGACGCTCAATACTATGCTGACAACCAGACTGATAGCCGTAAAGAACCATCGCTGCCAGCCGCCGGCATTGTCCAGAAAGCTGAACGCAGCGCCGTAGTTGTAAGCTTTCGTTATATTGAAAAATCCGGTAATCGGAATCTGTTCGTACATGGCGAGCGTGCGATCGGCCCAGATCTTGGTAATCTGGTCCAGAATCACAATGACCACGACAATGCTATAACGCAGGAAATGAGGCATGGTTAGGCAATTGCCCTCTGTTCACCGTCGCCATGCACATTGCTGATGCAACGATCACATACCTCTGGGTAGGTCTCGTTAGTTCCCACATCGTCACGCAGGTGCCAGCAACGTACACATTTATCTCCGCTGGCCTTAGTGCAGTGCACGGCAAATTCGGCACCACCAACAGATTGAATGGCGCTGGAGTCAGGTTTTTCGGCGAGGGGCAGCACGTTGGCAGTGGATGTAATCAGTACGAAGCGCAGCTCATCACCGAGTTTTTCGATAACCCGCTGAATTTCCGGTGACGCATACAAGTTTACTGAGGCTTCAAGAGCGCCACCGATCTCGCCAGCACTTCTCAATGTTTCCAGTGATTTTGATACCGCGTCCCGCACCTGTGTGATGGTGTGCCAGTGATCTGTGGTGATAGCAGCGTCGTCGCCGAGCGCGAAAAGAGTGTCTATATACGTTTCGGTAAATACGCTTTGCGAACGTTGTGCTCTGTCGGTCTCCGAATGCTCCCGCAAGTGCTGCCAGATCTCGTCAGCGGTAAAGCTGAGCACCGGTGAAATCCAGCGCACCAATGCATCGGTGATCATGTACATCGCCGTCTGTGCCGAGCGTCTACCATGGCTGTCTTCCGCCATGGTGTACTGACGATCCTTGATAATGTCCAGGTAAAAGCTGGACATGTCTATTGAGCAGAAATGATGGATAGTCTGGTAGACGGTATGGAACTGATAGTCGTTGTAGGCAGTCTGAATAGTGCCCTGGGTACGTAGCGTACAGTCTACCGCCCAGCGATCTATGGCCAGCATGTCTTCAGGCGCAACGCTGTGGGTTGCCGGGTCAAAATCATTGATGGCACTCAGCAGATAGCGTGCAGTGTTACGGATGCGTCGATAGGCATCTGACATACGGTCAAGAATTTCGTTGGAGACCGTCATCTCACCGCGATAGTCGGTGGAGCACACCCACAGTCGTATGATATCCGCGCCTAACGTTTTCAACAACTTTTGCGGTGCGATGATGTTACCGAGTGATTTGGACATCTTTCGGCCTTTCTGGTCAACGGTAAAACCATGCGTCAGTACTTGCTTGTAAGGTGCATGACGGTTAATGGCGACGCTGGTCAGAATGGACGAGTGAAACCAGCCGCGATGCTGGTCGGAGCCTTCAAGGTAGATATCGGCAGGGTAGGTAAGCTGGTCGTTCTGTTGCAGAACATGCATCCACGATGTGCCTGAATCGAACCACACATCCAGCACGTCTGTAACCTTGTCGTAGTTGACAGCGTCTGCACCCAGTAGTGTCTCCGGGTCCAGGTCAAACCAGGCCTGAATGCCTTGTTGTTCGATGTGATCGGCCGCTTTCTCAATCAGCTCATTCGTTTGCGGGTGTATTTCTCCGGTTTCCTTGTTCAGAAACAGCGTGATCGGTACACCCCAATAGCGCTGACGCGAGATACACCAGTCGGGTCTGCCGGCAATCATGCCGTGGATGCGGGATTGTCCCCAATCAGGGATCCACTGCACTTTCTCTATTTCAGCGAGCGTGTCTTTACGCAAGCCTTCCGTGTCCATGCCGATAAACCACTGCGGCGTTGCACGAAAGATGATGGGTGTTTTAGTGCGCCAACAGAACGGGTAGCTGTGCTGATACTTCTCATGTTTAACCAGACGCCCACGACTGGATAGTTCATCGAGCATGTGCGCATCCACTTTCAGGACATGCTCACCACCGAACAATTCGACATGATCGCGAAAAACACCGTGATCGTTCACCGAATCCAGTAAACCCAGACCGTGTTTTTGAGCTGCATAGAAATCGTCTACGCCATGATCCGGCGCGGTGTGTACAGCACCGGTGCCAGCTTCAGTCGTTACGTAGTCGCCCAGAATCATCAGGGAGTCACGATCATAAAGAGGGTGTTTCAACACTTGTCCTGACAGCGACTGACCGCTGGTTGAAGCGACCACTTCATGCCCTTCAAACCCGTAACGCGCCATGACGCTATCGACCATGTCTTGCGCCATGATCATGCGTTCGCCGTTCACGGCCACCAGTGCATACTGCAACTCTGGGTGCAAGGTGACCGCCAGGTTACCCGGTATGGTCCAGGGAGTTGTTGTCCAGATGACCACATTAACGTCACTGCCGTCATCACAAGCCTTGAACGCTGTCAGCATGGCGCTCTTGTCGCGAGGTGCAAACCGTACGTCAATGGCTGTGGAGGTTTTGTCTTCGTATTCGATTTCAGCTTCGGCCATGGCTGAGTGCGCGCCCCAGCTCCAGAATACCGGTTTGGTTCCTTTGTACACATGGCCCGCCTTGAGGATCCTGCCCAGGGCACGAACGATGTTCGCTTCGTTGGCAAAATTCATCGTCAGGTACGGTGACTGCCAGTCTCCCAGAATGCCCAGTCGCTGAAATTCAGTGCTTTGGTTGGCGATCTGTTCTGTTGCGTACTCGCGGCACTTTGCCCGAAATTCAGATTCGGTGACCTTGTCGCCCGGTTTGCCGATGAGCCCTTCTACCTTGTTCTCGATTGGCAGGCCGTGGCAGTCCCAGCCAGGCACGTAAGGTGAGTCGTACCCGTCCAGCTGCCGGGACTTCACGATCATGTCCTTGATGACCTTGTTGACTACGTGCCCGATATGGATATCACCGTTGGCGTAGGGAGGGCCGTCGTGCAGAATAAATTTCGGACGACCAGCCACACTTTTTCGAATGTGCTGATAAAGGTCTTCTTGATTCCAGCGAGCCAGCATTTCAGGCTCGCGCTTGGCCAGATTTCCTCGCATCGGAAAATCTGTCTTGGGCAAGTTCAGCGTTTGTTTATATTCAGTCACGTGGTTTACTTCTTGTCAATATCCAAAACCCGGGGTCCAGAACGGCAAAACCTGGACTATTCAGTACCAATCCAGAACGTTAGTGCTGCCCTGTAGTGTAAGTCATCTGCGGCCCATCAGTTCTCGTGCCGCATCTGCATCACGTCCTATCTGAGCCTTCAGCTCGTCTAGTGAATCGAAACGTTGTTCACGACGAAGCTGGGCAACGAAGTCTATGGCCAGATGGTGCCCATACCAGTGCACACTCTGGTCCAGAGCGTGTACCTCAAGTAACAGCTTGCGCCCGCCCACAGTGGGGCGTTCTCCCAGATTAGCTACGGCAGCAAAGCGTTGACCCGATTCGTTATCGGTTGCCCAGACGGCAAACACGCCGCGCAGTGGTGGTCTGTGTGCGCCGAGCGCCACATTGGCTGTGGGAAAGCCGAGCTGACGGCCGACTTTTTCGCCATGGACAACACGCCCGCTGATGCGATAGGGTCGACCCAGCAGGGCCGCTGCAGCGTCGAGTTCACCTTCGCTGAGAAAGTGTCTGATACGGGTGCTTGAAATACGTATTCCGTCCAGCTCACGCGTGGGACTCTGCTCAACCGAGTATCCAAGCCTTGAGCCTGCCTCTTTGAGTAGCTCGAAGGTTCCTGAGCGTTTATGGCCGAATCTGAAATCGTCGCCTATGATCATGTGCCGGGCTTTGAGCTTTTCCACGAGGAGCTTGGCTATGAAGTCTTCCGCACTCATGGTCGCCAGAGTTTCGTCAAACTGCAAGAGTAGCAACCTGTCGACGCCATTGGACCCAATGCTGAGAGTCTTGTCACGTAAGCCTTGCAGTCGCAGAGGTGCTTGGGCAGCGGTAAAATATTCGTGCGGCAATGGCTCGAAACTGATGACCGTTGACGGAAGCGAGTGTGCCTTGGAAGCCTCTTGCAGGGCATCGAAAATAGCCTGATGCCCCAGATGGACACCGTCGAAGTTACCGACCGTGATGACAGTGTCTGTAGCGTCTGGCCATCGATTCAAGCCGCGAATCAGTTGCATGATGGGCACTTGGGGTAGAAGGGTTGGGCAATATTGCGAATGCTGGGCCGAGAGTATGGCTGACAAGGCGTTGCGGCGATAGCTGATGTGGATGAGACAGTCGGGCGCATCATTGTGGGCTAGCCAGATGCCGAATTCTGACACCTGCCGCCAGCAAGCCGATCAGGTAACACACGCCACCGCCAGCGAGTGCCAGCATCAGGCAGCTGACGCGTGCGGCGGCGCTCGCGGATTGCCAGTTGATATTAGTCATAAAGACCAGCGCGACACCCAGTGCTATGACGGCAGGCACAGCGCGGACAGAGAAGCTTGTAAGTTCGGCAGGGAGTTGATAGATATCCTCAGCCTTCAGTTGCCTGTACAGCATCAAGGCCTGCTGCCATGCGGCCAATGAGCTGGCCAATGCCAGCCCTGTATGGGGCGCAACAAAATCGAGCCAGATCATCGGCATGACAAACATCAGGTTGTAGGCCATATTAGACATTAGCGCGATGATGCCGATACGTACCGGTGTGCGGGTATTCTGCCGGGCGAAAAAAGCCGGGGCGAAAATCTTGATCAGTAGAAAAGCGGGCAGGCCGGCGCTGTAGGCGATCAGGCTATAGCTAGCCATGGTGGCATCATGTGCAGTGAATTCGCCGTAACCAAACAGCGTCAGCAGCATGGGTTCGGCCAGTATCATCAGCGCCAGAGCTGACGGTACACCTAGTATGAGCACCAGACGTAATGCCCAGTCGAGTGTGCGTCTGAATTGGTCGGGCGCTGCATTCGCGTGCTCACTGGACAGCCTGGGCAGAATAATGGTGCCCAGTGTCACCCCGAGCAGACCCAGCGGAAATTCCATCAGACGGTCGCTGTAATACAGCCAGCTAAGGCTACCGGCGGTCAGAAAAGAGGCAATAATCGTATCGAGAAGCAGATTTATCTGAGCCACTGAAGAACCCAGTATAGCGGGTGCCATGAGCTTGAGAATGCGCTGGACGCCAGAATGTTTCCACCCCCACCTAGGACGAGGAAGCAGGCCGATCTGACGAAGAAAAGGCACTTGCAGCGCTAGTTGAGCGGCACCTGCCACGAAAACACCCCACGCCAACGCTGTAATTGGCACGTCGAAATGCGGACTCAGCAGTAGCGCAGCGCCAATCATGCAGACGTTCAGTAACACAGGTGTAAACGACGGTACGGCGAATTTTCCGAACGTGTTGAGCATGCTGCCGGCGTAGGCCACCAGGCTCACGAAAAACAGATACGGGAATGTGATGCGCAACATATGTGTTGCTAAATCAAATTTTTCAGGCTCGTCGAGAAAGCCGGGTGCAAACAGCATGATCAGAAACGGACTGAGCATGACGCCAGCTGTGCTCACCAGCAACACAATCACGATCAATGTGCCGGACACATTAGCGGCCAGATCCAGCAACGCTGCGCGACTGCGGGTTTCCCGGTATTCGGTGAACACCGGAACAAAAGCCTGAGCAAAGGCACCTTCAGCGAACAATCTGCGTAAAAAGTTGGGTATCTTGAACGCCACCAGAAATACATCGGTTACAGAGCCTGCGCCAAACACAATGGCCAGTACCTGGTCTCGCACAAAGCCGAGCACACGTGACAGCAGTGTCATCAGGCCGACAATGGTGCCGGATCGTGCAAGGTTCGAGGTTTTCATTGAACCGGACGTTGACGTGGACACTCGGCCGGTGGATAATGGGCGGCTGAATTCTGTACAGACAAGTTAGAGGATAGTTCGTGGCCAACACTGCTCAAGCGCGGAAACGCGTTCGTCAAGCTGAGAAATCCCGTCAACGTAACGCGAGCCAACGCTCGATGATGCGAACGATGGTCAAGCGCGTATTCGCGGCTATTGCAGCCAGTGATAAAACCGCTGCCGAAGCTGCTCTCAAGGAAGCAATTCCTGTTCTCGATCACATGGCTCGTAAAGGCCTGATCCACAAGAACAAGGCAGCTCGGTACAAGAGTCGTTTTAACAGCCAGGTTCGTGAACTGGCCTGAAGCGATCGGAAGAGCTTTTACGGAGGCAGCGGTCAATTCCGCTCGCTTCCGGCTTTTCGACAGTTTGTACTGGCGTCCGGTAGAGTGTCTCACTGGAAGACAATCATGTTATCGCGATGGACCAGCTCCGGCTCGCTGGTGTAGCCGAGAAGAGCTTCAAACCTCTCACTCGACTGCCCTAGTAATTTACGGGTATCTGCCGAGCTGTAATTGACAAGACCGCGTGCTACTTCCGCACCCGAAGCGCTTTTGCAGATCACCAGCTCGCCGCGTGAGAATTCTCCGTCGCAGGAGCGCACGCCTACTGCCAGCAGGCTTGATCCGCGCTCTCGTAACACAGCGCAGGCACCTTCATCCAGAGTGAGCGTGCCTTTGGCGCGTAGATGATCTGCAAGCCAGCGCTTGCGCGCATCCAGAGGTTTCTGGTCGCTCGTGAGCATGGTGCCTAGCGGCTCACCGTTTTTCAGTCTCAGTAAAATGCCTGGCTCTCGCCCGTCGGCAATGACCGTCGTAGTGCCGTTTTGTGCGGCTCGCTCTGCAGCCAGCACTTTGGTTCGCATACCGCCGCTACCCAGGGTGGAGCCGGCAGGCCCCGCCAAGGCCAGTACGGCCGGGTCGCTTGCGTTGGCCCGTTCCAATAGTGTGGCATCGGCGTTGCCGCGAGGATCAGCGTCAAATAGTCCAGTCTGATCGGTTAGTAGAACCAATACATCTGCATCAATCAGATTGGCGACCTGCGCCCCCAGCGTATCGTTATCACCGAGCTTTATCTCGTCAGTTGTGACGGTATCGTTTTCGTTTACGATAGGTAGCACACCGTGCTCCAGCAATGTCGTTATGGTAGCGCGCGCGTTCAGGTAGCGACGGCGATCAGAAAGATCATCATGCGTTAATAGAATTTGCGCGGTTAGTCGGTCAAAGCGTTCAAAGCCGGATTCATACGCCCGAATCAGGCCCATCTGACCCACCGCGGCCGCAGCTTGCAGTTCATGCACGTGGGTTGGGCGCTGCGTAAGCTTGAGCCTTGCCACGCCCTCGGCAATAGAGCCGCTTGATACCAGTACTACCTGACAACCATCGGCCAGAAGTGATTCAATCTGGGTTGTCCATTGTCCGATGATGTGGTGGTCAAGGCCTTTACCATTAGCCGTGAGTAGCGAACTACCGACCTTGATTACCCAGCGTTTAGCGGTGCGGAGTCGCTCACGCATCGTCAGCTGGTTTGCTCAGTGAATCGGTATGTGCACAAGATTCAGCGTTGGGCGTCTCGGCTGTACTGTGCTCTGGCTGTGCAGGCGCGGGCGCTGGTGATTGTACTTCGGCCTGAGTCTGCATTTTTTTCTGCGCCTGGGCCTGGGCTCGCGCCTGCTCTTCCAGTTCTTGTTCACGCAGCAATTCAAGGTGTTGCATGATTGCTGTAGTAAGTTCGCGAGAACCGGCACCCGAAACAGCAGATACGGTGAACACGGGCCCTTGCCAGTTCAGTCTATCGACTATGAGCTGGCAGTGCTCGTCTACCTCGTCAGGGGGCAGCAGGTCGGTCTTGTTGAGCACCAACCAGCGTTCCTTTTCATAAAGCACTTCGCTGTGCTTGCGCAGCTCATTGACGATAGCGATGGCGCCTTCAACAGGATCGCTCTGGTCGATCGGTTGCACATCAATCAGGTGCAAGAGCAGGCGTGTTCGGCTGAGGTGCTTCAAGAAGCGTACCCCTAGGCCATGCCCCTCGGCAGCCCCTTCAATCAGGCCTGGTATATCAGCCATGACAAAGCTTCGGTGTGGCTCGATACTGACAACGCCTAGATTCGGGTGCAACGTTGTAAACGGATAATCAGCCACCTTAGGTCGTGCAGAGGATACTTGCCTTATCAACGTGGACTTGCCGGCGTTGGGTTGTCCCAGCAGGCCAACATCCGCCAGTACACGCAGTTCCAGTTGTAATTCACGCCTTTCGCCTGGCGTGCCATCCGTGGTCTTGCGCGGTGCCTGGTTAGTAGAGCTTTTGAAGCGCGCATTGCCCAGTCCATGCCAGCCACCCTTGGCTACTTCAATGGTTTGTTCCGCGTGCCTCAGATCCGCAATAACCTGACCAGTAGCCTTGTCTTTAGCGACAGTCCCCACAGGCACTTCAACCACGCAGTCCTTGCCACCCGCTCCAGAGCAGTTCTGCCCTCGGCCGTTTTCGCCACGCTGAGCCAGGTAGGTTCGCTGATGGCGAAAGTCGGCGAGAGTGTTCAGGCTTTCGGTTGCACGAAGATAGACGCTACCGCCATCGCCGCCGTCGCCACCATCGGGTCCACCTCGAGGGATATATTTCTCACGTCGAAATCCCAGAGCACCATTGCCGCCGTCTCCGGCTATTACATTGATTCTGGCTTCGTCTACGAATTTCACGATGGTTCCATGGGCAAAGAAAAACCCGCACTAGGCGGGTTTAGCTGACGTCCCGGATAAACCTGAGGGCTTCAGCCTTCAGCGCTCGCCGGTACGATATCGATGAATTTTCTATTGTTCGAGCCGCGTACTGAGAACTCGACAACACCGTCAGTCTTGGCAAATATAGTGTGGTCTTTACCAATGCCGGAATTTACGCCGGCGTGGAAGCGTGTTCCGCGTTGACGAACAATGATGTTACCGGCCAGTACCTGCTCGCCGCCGAACTTCTTCACGCCGAGTCGTTTTGACTCTGAATCGCGACCGTTGCGAGTACTACCACCTGCTTTCTTATGTGCCATGACTGATTACCTTCGTTCAGCGTTTCTTGTATTGACTGTTTACTGATGGCCAGAACCGGGTCTGCCCAGAAGCAGAGTATCAACCTGCGTTGATGCCTGTGATTTCCAGCTCAGTATAGTTCTGGCGATGGCCAGCTTGCTTGCGGTGGTGCTTGCGTCGGTGGAACTTGATGATCTTGATCTTCGTTCCTCTTCCGTGGGACAACACCTTGGCACTGACAGACGCATTCGCGACCATCGGTGCGCCAACTGTGACGGATTCGCCACTGCCTACCATCAGAACGTCGCCAAGGCTGACTTCTGATCCGGCTTCCGCCTGAAGGGTTTCGACTCTAAGACGATCACCTTGGCTGACTCGGTACTGCTTGCCACCGGTTTTGACTACCGCGTACATGATTTGAGGTCCTGAAACTGTGGCCAGCTATAAATCTGGCGCTTGCCCAAAAGTGTGCGGGTTCTATGCCGCAATCAGCCGGCGAGTATATCATCGGCCACAGCCGCCGTCAATCATGCTAAGGCTGCATTATGTGTGCAATCCCCCGATTGTTGGCCTCCGGTCAAGCACAGTACGGCTGTTATCTGTGACAACAACGCAGCCAATGGTTGATTGCTGGCTATGAACTTGACAGTATACGGAGGCGTACCCGCTATAACTCCCATGAACTCACTAGCTTCTCAAATAATGACGTTGTCGATTGAAGATTGCCGCTTGCTGGTTGGCAGTGGTATGGAAAGGGTCGACGAACTGATCAGGCTGCGACTAGCCTCTGATGTGGTACTGATCAACCAGCTGTCGGCCTATATAATCGGCAGCGGCGGCAAACGCTTGCGCCCCCAACTGGTTTTGCTGGCAGCCGGCGCCAGTGGGCTGGATTGTGAATCTGGCCACATGGACGCAAGACACCCCGTCACGGTGGCAGCCATTATCGAGTTCATCCACACGGCTACCCTGCTGCATGACGACGTGGTCGATGCGTCCGACTTGCGTCGTGGTCGCGACACGGCCAACGCGGTGTGGGGCAACGAGGCGGCCGTGCTGGTCGGGGATTTTCTGTATTCTCGCGCCTTCGAAATGATGGTGGATGTGCGAAGTCTTGAAGTCATGAGCATTCTGGCCTCTACGACCAATCGCATCGCTGAAGGCGAGGTCATGCAGTTGCTGAATGTCAGAGAGCCGGGTGTCACCGAAGCTCAGTACATTGCTGTCATAGAGGCTAAAACTGCCCGCCTCTTTCAGGCGGCAACAGAGCTGGGAGCAGTGCTTGGTGGACAGTCAGAGGAGGTCCGTCAGTCACTGGCAAGCTACGGCATGCATCTGGGCACCGCGTTTCAAATCGCTGATGATGTGCTGGACTATCAAAGCGATAGTGACACTATGGGCAAGAACATAGGTGATGATTTAGGTGAGGGTAAGACAACGCTGCCCCTGATTTACGCCATGCGTGATGGCACCGCGGAGCAGTCGAGCATAATCGCAGACGCTATAAAAGAGGCCGATTTAGGCAAGTTGCCCGAGGTGCTTAATGCAATCAACGACACGAATTCTCTGACTAAATCGATGGCTCGGGCCAGTTCATCGGCCGATGCGGCGGTCACCTGTCTGTCTGTGCTGCCAGCCTCGGCGCATCGGGATGCACTAGAGCGTATCGCTCGCTATTCAGTTGAGCGCAGCTTCTAACCCGTACGCCCGCTCAAGCCACAGTCGAGTAACAGATTTACACGGGTGTTTGCGGTTGCACAGAAAAGCCTCTAAACAGGCGCACCAGTATGCCGGTGATAGCCAGAAGCATCAATTCGAGTAGTCTGGTGCTACCGGTGCCGGCACTGCCCCCGGAACGGCTGTCATCATTATTGGGCGGCGGAGCGGTTGACCGTTGACCCGGCTCGGTTTCGGCAAATGATACTGTCGGGTTATTCTGGCTACTCGCTGTCATCTGGTTGTCACTGATCTGCAACGAGGCACGGTTATCCAGAGGCTGCGTATCAATGAACTCATCAAACATCAGTTCACTGGTTAAGACCGGATTCTGCGAATTGCTGAAACCAGCATCAACCGACAGCGTAGAGTAACTGGTAGCAGAAACATCTCCATGTAAACAGCTCAGCGTTGTGCCCGTTACAGCGCAGCCTGCAGGCGTAGTGCCAAACTCAGTACCGGCAGGAAAGCGGGTAGTGGTTCGAACCTGTCGCGCTTGACGCGAGTTGTCCTGATTGGCCACGGAGATTACGACTTCTTGCTGGCTATCGCCCAATCCGGACGGCATAGCTGATAATTGAATGCCGACGTCTATATTGTCAATGACACAGGAGGCCTCCAGAGCGCTTCGCATGTTGTCCAGGCTGCAGGCAGAGAACTGTGGTTTTGTGTTCCCGGACAACTCCAGCCACATGATTTCTGAACCCGTGATGGCGGAATCTGCTGCGCAGTAGGCATCATCATCGTGCACCGCACCCAGGTTGTGGGCTATTTCGTGCGCTGACAGGAGGATGTCATAGGTAAAAGGCGTTGACATACTCAGGTCGTAGCCATCGTTTCTGCACACGGTATCGATCCAGCCAAGTCCGATCACTTTTTGCGGATCCCGATGACCACTGAATAAATGTACCAAAGCAAGATCTGCTGGCAACTCTTCGTCGTTAAAGCGAATCTGGCGATAGAGATCAAGTACTTGTTCGACGGTTCCTGAGTAATCTGTTAACGGGTCTTCAGCCGGATTGTCGTACACACGAAAGGTCTCGACAATCAAGGCAAGCCCCAGTTGGCTTTGGTAGAGGCCGTCAACGCCGTGGATTATGCCCAATGCATGAGCCAGGCCCCGCCTGTTGAAATGTTCGTTATATTGACTGTCTATGACTATGCCGATCTTGATCGCCTTGGGCGCTGCAACGTTGGCACGTGTTGAGGCTTTGCCTGTCAGTGTTGACAGGTTGGTACCTGCAGGCAGTGGCAAAGTTGCAAGACCTGCTTCACCCAGAGTAGTCAGGAAATAGCCCCCCTCGCTACTGAGGTGCTGCAGTTCGTAGAGGGTCTCATCGACGTAAACGTGACCGCTCAGCACGGGCTCGTCATTGCTCGACGATTCAGTAGACGCTTCGCTGGTCGATAGCATCAGGCGTACCCACGAGCCTTGCTGAGCGTTGACAGCTCCCTCGTAAAAGACGGGGATGTCATAAAGAGCCTGCTGAACGCCAGATAGACTACCCAGCAGTGTTCTCTCTTCCAGCTCAATGGACCAGCGCTTTCCGTTAGCGACAAGCTCAATGCGACTAGAGTCTTGGCTGTTGAAAATCTGAGCAGGCGATACAACTGGAGGCTCATCGCTCGCTACCACTGTGACAGGGCTGAGAAGTAGCAGCGTAACGGCAATTAGCACAAGGCAGGCTAGTGTGGACGTCAGAGTTCGAGGGGGTGAAAAAACCATGCTCGGAGTGTATCAGCCACTATCTTCCGTGTAAGTGAACGAACGTTCAGATGCTTGTTGTCACGGATGTGCTAGCGCATTGTTTGACCGCTTCGACGTTATCACCTGCCCGTGGCCATAAGTCAAGGCACCGAACCTGTGTTCTTGCGCAAAATCGCGTGATCCGGAATAAGTCTGGCTTAGACGTCTGATGACAACACAGTTGATGGATGAAAGCTGGATTCCCCGGGCTGCAGTGACCAGACCGATGCTAGCCCGATATGCGTTCTGATCAGGCGCAATACCGGAAAGCCGACCGCTGCGCCCATTCGTCGAACCTGTCTATTACGTCCTTCCCTGAGCGATAGCTGCAACCAGCTTGTCGGCAAAGTTTTACGAAATCGCACAGGCGGGTCGCGTGACCAAAGGCTATCAGGTTCGCTTACTCGTTCAACGTCCTGCGCTCTGGCAGCACCGTCTTTGAGCGTTATGCCGCTACCCAGTTCTCGTATTGCCTTATCACTGATCTCACCCTCTACCTGCGCAAGATATGTCTTGGCCAGTTTGAAACGAGGGTGGCTGATTCGCTGTTGCAAGGCGCCATCATTGGTCAGCAACAACAGGCCTTCGCTGTCCTTGTCGAGTCTGCCAGCGGCGTAATAGCCCGGTGCGTCTATGTAGCGAGCCAGCGTTTCCCGACCATCGCCATTTGTGAACTGACACAACACCCCGAACGGCTTGTTGAACAACAACAATTGTGAGGGATCACCGTCAGGGAGTCTGGTCATTGATTACATGGTGAATCAGGTGGGTGATACACGTCGTGCGATGCGCTGCGCATGAGCCGGCTCAAAACCGATCTCATGCAACGCGCATACTATCGATTGTGTTGCTGGCGGATTCCACCGACACGCCGCAAGGCCGGTCGGCAGCCTGTCATCGGCGATCATGCCTGTAAGAGAGCGGGCTAGTGCAATTGCCGCCTTATGCTCGTACAACAGCCGACTGATACGGGGCGCACCTCGGAAGCGCATCATTGAAACCTCACCAAGGTTTGCCAGTAAGGTTTCCAGATCACCCCATTTGTTCAGCAGTCGTGCGGCTGTAGCAGGGCCGACGCCAGGGACACCCGGAATGTTGTCACTCTTGTCCCCGCTCAGGGCGAGCCAGTCGGCGATCTGCTCAGGTCGGACCTTGAAGCGCTTGTACAAGTCGTTGTAGCTGGCCATAGGATGTCTGCCCAGATCCCAGTACTGGTCTTTTTCCGACACGAACTGTGCAAGATCCTTGTCGCCGCTGACGATGGTCACTCGTGTATACCGCTGCTGTGCCTCGCCAGCGAAGTGGCCGATAATGTCGTCTGCCTCAACCAGGCTGCTACCTAGCGTGGTCAGGCCCAGGGCATTCGCTACTTGCTTGCAACGTACAAACTGAGGGGCAAGCTCCACGGGTGCCGGTGGCCGATCAGCCTTGTAAAGAGGGTAAATCTGATTTCGAATACCCTGCCTGAAGCATTCGTCAAACGCACAGACCATCAAGGCAGGGCGATGAGTTTCAATGATGTGACAGAGGGTTTCTGCAAAGCCCTGCACAGCGTTGTCCGTCTGATTAAACCGGTTGACAGTATCAACAGGCAGGCTTTGCCAGGCGCGGAAAATGTAGATGCTGGAATCGACGAGAAACAGCATGTTCAGTGGCCTAGTACAGTCAGGTTGGCAGGGTGGTGCAAGCTCAGGCTGACGCGGCCAGAGGAGCTACTGAGCCAGCCTCTCACTTCAACACGTTTGCCAGGCAAGTGAGACACCGCAACCGGATTTTGCCGTGAGGTGTCTGTAGGCCAATGCTTGCCCAATCTCACGATCAGGCCGTTAGCGAGCACCAGAGATGGTGAACGACGAGACCCGGCAACGCGTTTCACTGTGGATTGCAGCACATGGAACCCCCGCTCGTTGCCTGCAAGCCTGGCATCGTTGATAAACCAGGGGCCGGGAGAATGCCACATACCCCGGCGTGCCTGTCTGGCTGTATTTTCATGCCTTAGCATCTGTTCAGCGCATAGTGTGTTGCGGCCGATGGCTACAGCGATCCCAAGCCCGCTGTCGATCAGCTGCAGAGCCACGTTGTCACCTGCTGCGTTAACAATGTGACCCAGTGTTCTTCCATAGCGGTCTAGGCTATCACGACCTTCTATCAGCGTAACAGGCTTGTCCCCGACGCTGTCATCCAGTGCCAGAGAGGCAGATATAGCCCATCGTTTATCGTCTGGGTGAGTTGCTCGCAGCTCCAGCGTATTAAGCCCGATGATTCGCACCTGTCGATCATCATCCAGTACCAGCGTGTCGCCGTCAGTGATATGTGCAACGCCGACTGTTGCGAGAACTTTGTCACTGACCTGAGCGGTCGGGCAATCTGCCTCCAGGTGGTCTGCCATCGCTGATGGCGTCAGCGCCAGACACCCAGTCAGCGACAAAAACCGGACAGCAAAAAAAAGGCACCGCGAAGGGTGCCTTTTTTCCGAACTGGCAGAAGGTACCAGTCGGTTTATGCTGCGTGTGGCCACGGATTGACCAGTACGCGGTGTTACTTTGCTCCGTAGCGTCGGCGGAACTTGTCTACCTGACCTGCGGTGTCCATGACTTTTTGCTTGCCGGTGTAAAAAGGATGGCAAGCCGAACACACTTCGATACTCAGATCGCGCCCAGCTGTGGAACCCGTTTCAAACGTGTTGCCGCAACTGCAGGTGACTGTGATTTGTTTGTATTCGGGATGTATTTCCGGTTTCATAGCAACCTCCCGGTTATAAAAATTGGAACCGGATACTAGAGCCGTAGGCTGCAAAATGCAAGCGCCGGGATAAAGCTGGCCCTGGCAAGTGTCGTTAACGATACCAGTCGGGCCCTCAGCGCTGGGTCTGAAGACGCACCTGATACCAGAACCCCCCCGGATATAGCTATGCTTTTACGACTGGTTGGCAAGTTGTTGTTCAAGGCCACCGTGCCGTTGGTTGCGCTCGCGGGTGTGCTGAGCTATGGCTCTTACCTGCGCGGTGGCGATCCTGCTGCTTTGTGGAAAGGGGCGGTAGACAGTTCTCTGGCACAAGTGCAAAACGTATTTGCGGGGCTGAAGAGTGATGCTACCCAGGCCGCCGGAGCTGTCTCGAGTACCACACAAGGGTTGAGGGCTGGATTGGCGGGGTCGGACCAAGGCGGCGCTAAGGAAGACCTGACCACGGTATTCACATGGCAGGATGCTCGGGGGGTAAAGCACTACAGCACTGTAAAGCCCGACCATCTTCGTGTCAGCACCGTTTCCGTAGACCCCGACGTCAATGTGCTGGCCCCCGTTCGCAGGCCACCGATGGTTCGCCGGTCGGCTACGGCCGAACCGGGCGAGGTGTCGATGGGAGCCACTTCTCGCAAGGGTGCTCCCTCCGCCTCGTCAAATTCCCCCGAATTGCTTCAGCATCGTGGTTCTCAGCAAAATGCGGCTGAGCTACAAGAGCTGACCGAGCAACTCGGAGGATCTTTACCGGGCGTAGCGGGTCAAGTCCTGTCAACATCGTCGGGTGGCGATGCAGGTGTCCTTGATCCGGCGCAGCTTATTCGCATGCTTCAGTAGAGGGTTGTTTTCTGCGGCCTGGGGCGTAGGTGGAGGGTCACAAAATGCGTTTCGCTCAGGTCCAGTGAGGTAGTTCGCCACACCGATCGAGCAGCGCAAGTCAGATCGCGCAGGTGTCTAATCAATCCGGTTCAGCGGAATGACCGGATAGCGGCGTACGGTGTCAGCGGCAGCATCTTTGGCAGAGTTGGTATCGTAACCTGTTATGGTTTGTGAAGCATCGGGCAGGAACATCTCCAGCAGATCGTTCAGCCAATTGATACCGTCAGGCGATGCGTGCAGATTCAAGCCGGTTTGCTTCAATAATCCTTTCTGCGCAGCTTTTTCTATCACACCTTGCCATGGCATCAACGACACGCCTGTGTGCAGTTCAAACAATGGAATCGGGAAGCCTTCGATCAGCCGTAAGGCATTCATCATGAACTCCAGGGCGGTGTCGTGGATAGCCATGATGCTGGATCCGCCCAAACGGTCAGATTCATGGGTGGCTTCCAGGTAGCGCCTGGGGTGCTTGTGCTTCCAGCGTCGAACAATATGCCCGGTATCGGCAGAGGTGATTTTGCCGTGAGCACCGGCACCGATACCCACATAATCACCGAATTGCCAGTAGTTGAGATTGTGTTGCGATTGATGATTGACTCCAGCACTCCCAGCACGCTGCTTCGCATACGCCGATATTTCGTAGCGCTTAAAACCTGCCTGCGCCAGCGTGTCTACCACCGCACTTTGCATGTCCGCCCGCTTATCCTCAGAGGGCAATGCCGGTGGAAATCGGGCGAATAGCGTATTAGGCTCCAGCGTGAGCTCGTAGCAGGACAGGTGAGTCGGCTGGAGGGTCAGTGCCTGTCTGATGTCTTTGAGCATCTCAGGCAGGCTCTGATCGGGCAGCGCAAACATAAGATCCAGGTTGATTTCGTCGAAATTCGCGGCATGCGCGATATCGACTGCTTTTAGCGCCTCGTCTGCCGTGTGCACCCTGCCCAGTGCAGTCAGAGCCTGTGCACTGAAACTCTGAATGCCAATGGACAATCTGTTAATGCCGGAAACACGGTAATCGCTGAATCGTTCCTGCTCGAATGAACCCGGATTGGCTTCCATTGTGACTTCGGCATGCGGGCTTAAGCCTGTCAACATCCGGATTCCGCTCATCAGTTTGTCGATGGCGGCTGCGCTGAACAGGCTTGGCGTACCGCCGCCGATGAACACGGTGCTGAAAGTGCGCCCCCAGACATGGGGAAGCTCATCAGCCAGATCGGCCAATAGTGCATCGACGTACTGATCCTCTGGTACATCACCCCGACTTTCGTGCGAATTGAAATCGCAGTACGGGCATTTGCGAACACACCACGGAAGATGCACGTAAAGCGACAGTGGCGGCAATTCTGTGAAAACGCGTGTCATACGCTGGCCGTCGTTATCGCGGACAGTTGTTCAAGCATCAGAGATACCGCCTTGCCTCGATGACTCAGCCTGTTTTTTTCTGATTTTTCCAGTTTAGAGGCGGCAACCATAGTGTCGTGATTACAGAATACCGGATCATAACCAAAGCCACCGTTACCCTCAGGCGCACGCAGGATATGCCCTTCCCAGGCGCCTTCGGCAATGATCGGTGATGGATCCCTTTCGTGGCGAAGGTATACGACAACACTGCGGAATCTGGCTGTGCGTTGTGCATCCTCTACGTTCTCGAGTTGCCGCAGCAGGAACTCGTAATTGGCAACGTCACCAGAGCCTTCGTCGTGCAGTTGCGCATGGCGAGCGGAATAAAGACCGGGTGCACCGTTGAGCACATCCACTTCCAGACCGGAGTCGTCCGCGATAGCGGGCAGACCAGACAGCCTGGTAGCGTGTCTGGCCTTAAGCAGTGCGTTCTCGACAAACGTAAAGGCAGTTTCATCAACAGAATCAATATCGAATTCGCCCTGTGCAACAACCTCGAACCCGATAGGGGTCAACAGATCGTGGAGTTCCTGAATCTTGCCGCTGTTGGCACTGGCGAATACGATTTTCTGCATGACTAACCTTTGAGTGATTCGCTCTGTGCAATAACCAGTTGACCAATACCGTGCTTGGCAAGGTTGAGCATGTCCTGCAGCTCGTTGTCGCGGAACGCATGACCTTCCGCAGTTCCCTGGATTTCAATAAACCCGCCGGCCTCGTTCATCACCACGTTCATGTCGGTCTCAGCGGTTGAATCTTCGGCATAATCCAGATCAAGCACAGGCACCCCCTTGACGATACCAACAGAGATAGCGGCTATCTGCCCGTGTATGGGATTGCGTTTGATCTTGCGATTATCGAGCAGTGATTGCATGGCATCACACAAGGCAATGTACGCGCCGGTAATAGAGGCGGTGCGCGTGCCGCCATCGGCCTGCAATACGTCACAATCCACCGTAATGGTGCGCTCACCGAGTGCGTCCAGATCGATGGCTGCGCGCAGAGATCTACCAATCAGGCGCTGAATCTCTTGTGTACGGCCAGACTGTTTGCCCGCTGCAGCCTCGCGCCTTGCCCGTGTGTGGGTGGCGCCTGGCAACATGCCGTATTCTGCGGTGACCCAGCCACTGCCCGTGCCTTTGAGCCAAGGTGGTGTACGGTTATCGATGCTGGCTGTGCACAACACTTGAGTGTCGCCCATTTCCACGAGCGTTGAACCTGCTGCATGCTTGGTGAACTGGCGCGTAAATTTCACGCTGCGAAGCTCATCAGTTGCTCTTCCGCTGGGTCGCATTGTCTGATCCTGGTGGTTGTGTAGTATTGGGAGTGGCCCACGGGCGTGGTCATGGGGCGGCAGAGTATACCTGTAAGCCTCAGCGTTTCATTCATATTCCAACTTAGAACCTCATCAAGTCGCGCGAACCACTATCGTGTAGATTGCAGGTATCGCAGCCAGGCCGAGCACACAATTTTTACGTTGTGGCAAAGTGGACGTCGTTTGGACGCTTGTCGAGTCCGGCACTGCTGCTTGTCGAACACATGTGTGAACAGGTACAGAACATTGAGTGAGCCGCCGGTAAAACCTACGAAAAGTGAACGCTACGAATGGCCACCGCGCCGTTTGCCTAAAGACGCGTATGTGGTACCGAAACGAAACCCGATTCAATCCATACTCACGGCGCTACCTATCCTCATGTTGGTGGCAGGCTTGTATATTTACTATCAAGCAGATTCTGCTCAGAGTCACGGTGCGCCGATACGAATCGAAAGCGAAGAGTTGATCGGCACGTTCACAGGTTTCTCTGTGGTGCAATCAGGTCCAGTAGGAAGGCACTACCTGTGGGTCACTAAAAACGATAAGCCTCGGGGTGTTCGCGTTCAGCCGGCACAAGCAAAGCTTCTGGCAGCACTTGATAGAGATACTGATATAATCCTGCGGGCTTCGCCTACTGTCGCGGGCTCCGGGACTGTGTGGGTCTGGTACGTCGAACAGAACGGACAAGTGTTGATTGATAACGAAGCACTGTTGCAATAGCAATCAGGCAGAACGTTTATCCTTTCGGTGCTTGTTGTCAAATCGGATTGTCACTTTCAGGCCCGGATTGTTATCGCTGAGTTCCAGTTTACCAGCATGCAGGCGAACCACCGCTTTTACCAGGCTCAAGCCCAGCCCGTTTCCCGGCGAGTTGCGTTCGTTTTCGAGTCGCACAAATCGTTCAAATACACGCTCACGTTCGTGCTCGGGTATTCCGGGCCCGTTGTCTGCAATACTGATGCTGAACGACTTGTCGGAACCTTCAACACTCAAGCTAACTCTGCCAGGCTGTGGGGTGTACTTGATGGCATTGTCCAGCAAGTTTGTTATGGCTTGAGCCAGTAAATGTCTATTGCAACGGAACTTGGGGTTGCACTGTATATTGCTGTCAAAGATTAAATGATCTTCTTCTTCAGCAACGGCATCATAGAGCTCGGCCAGCTCTCCAGCCAGATCACCAATACGGGTTTCGGTCCACTGCGCACCATCAATACCCGCTTCCAGTCTTGCTATGCTGAGCATGGCATTGAAGGTATGTATCAAGCTATCGGCATCACCAATGGCTTCGTCCATGACAGCGCGATAGTTTTCGGGTTCGCGTTCTTCCAGCAGGGTTACTTCAAGGCGATTACGGAGTCTGGTCAAGGGACTGCGAAGGTCGTGAGCGACGTTGTTGGTCACCTGTTGCATGCTTTTCATCAGATCCTCAATACGGTTGAGCATCTCATTGAGTTTGGTGGATATCTCGTCAAATTCGTCATCGCGTGCGGTGACTGACAGGCGCTGAGACAGATCCCCGCTCATGATCTCCGAGGCTGTCCTGCTTACCGAATCGATACGTCGTAATACCGATGTGCCGATCCACAGCCCACCGATCAACGAGAACAGTAGAGTAAGTCCTGTTGCTCCGGCCACCAACGTAAATGTATGACCAAGCAATGCTTTTTCATCGCTTATCTCATGGCCTATTGTAAGTTTCAGACCCCCTGAGAGTCGTGTTTCTGCTACTCGCACGGGATTGAATGCACGAGGACTTCCCGGAGGCAGATCAGCGACATCGCCCAGGTTGCGCGTGGTGTGTGAACGCACAGACTTAAGCCTGATGGGCAGGTCTTCACCGTCCTGATCTGCAGTGGGTTCAGATTCTTCGTTGTCAGCCAGATAATAGAACCGACCATACGTGTCTATCTGGCTTCTGCGTTGTATCGCTTCGAGAAACTCAGGTACGGCGCCGGACTGGTAGAGATTGATCAAGTAGTCGGTTTCAAGACGCAGGCGAGCATCTACCTGTGATTCGATCTGATCGCGAGTGGACCAGTAAATAAACCCTAGTGTTGCCGCTGACAAGGCGCTGAACAGTGTTGCGTAGATCAAGGCGAGACGAAACGCTGATGTACGAAACAGCCTCCGTTGGTCGACCCAGCCGTACAATTTGTCAGTCCAGCTAGTGGGCGCGGTTATATCGTTCATGCCTTTTCACGGTACACCCTAACGTGCGAGTCACTGATGTTTCTACACAGTTGTAGTAAAGCGTCACTCATTGACTAAAAGGACTATCCTGTTCTAACCATGATCGATCATCAATTAACCAACCCGCCTTAGGGGGCTGAGCCAGCCGTATACGAATCTGGCAAACGGTTAAGGCAGAAGACACGCATAGCTCATCCTGAGATGAGACGCCTGACGTGCCTCTGGACCGGCGAGTCTACCAGTTACACCTTTGGATTGTGTTAGTTGGTCTCGGCAGTTGAAGACACTTCCTGGAGCTTGTAACCAGCCCCACGTACCGTATGCAGCAAAGCAGTATCGAAGTCTTTATCGATCTTGCTACGCAAACGGCTGATCTGTACGTCAATGACATTAGTCTGAGGGTCAAAGTGATAATCCCACACATTCTCAAGCAGCATGCTGCGTGTCACAACCTGTCCCGTGTGCTGCATGAGGTATTCCAGCAAACGGAACTCGCGTGGTTGCAGATTAATGTTGCGGCCTGAACGAGTCACTTTATGCTTGATCAGATCCAGGGTCAGGTCGCCCACGTGCAGCACAGTTCCCTGAACGCCAGTTTGTGCGCGTCTGGTCAGTGCCTGTAATCGCGCGGTTAGTTCGCTGAGCTGATACGGCTTGGTGAGGTAATCATCGCCACCGGCTTTCAATCCGGTCACTCGCTCATCCACATCATCCAGCGCACTGAGAATAAGTACGGGCGCCATATTGCCCATACGTCTCAATTCTTCGATAACCGATAATCCGTCACGCTTTGGCAGCATGCGGTCGATAATCATTGAATCGTAGGCATTGGCAACTGCCATCTGTAGACCCTGCTCGCCATCAGCAGCGTGTTCGACCATATGGCCGCTCTCTGTCAGCCCTTTGACAAGGTAAGCCGCGGCTTCCAGGTCATCCTCGACTAGTAAAATTCGCATGTAGTCCCCATGTTTTTTGAAGCGAAAACTGTCTGCACAGTATTTAGTGGGTAACAAATATGTAATGCAACGCCAGTTACCTGATATGGGTCAACCAAGACCCAAATCCTCTTGAATTCAGTTAAGTGACAAACACAGAGTACAAAACCATGATTTACACACCCGGCAATATTGTTCAAAAGATCCCCGAGAACGGGTCTCCAGCGAATGCACGAGATCCTGACACCAAGACACGCTTTTTCAGTAGCTCCAGAATATACGGAAAAACACTTTTCTGGATAGCATTGCTACCCATTCTTGCTGTAACGAAATCCTGGGCGTTCGAATTGCCCGATTTCAGTGCACTTGTGGAGGAAGAGGGTGATGCAGTAGTCAAGATCTCAGTGTTAGCTGACCGGGCACAGTCGGCTGCTAGCGGCATACCGGGTCTTGATCCTGAGCAAATTCCTGAGCAATTCAGACGATTTTTTGAACAGTTGCCCCAAAATCCTTCTCCGCAGCCACGCCAGGGAACCGGATTCGGCAGCGGATTCATTATTTCGGAAGACGGCTACGTCATCACAAATGCACACGTCATAGACAAGGCAACTGATATCAGAGTGGGCCTGAACGATCGTCGCGAGTATCAGGCGACCCTGGTGGGTAGCGATCCCGCCAGCGACATCGCTTTGTTGAAGCTAGACGCAACAAAGCTTCCGGTGGTCACCGTCGGTGATTCGGACGAGCTCAAAGTGGGTGAATGGGTGCTGGCTATAGGCTCACCGTTCGGTTTCGAGCATACCGCCACTCAAGGTATTGTGTCGGCTCTGTCACGCAGTCTTCCAGATGATACCTACGTACCATTCATTCAGACTGACGTAGCCGTTAATCCTGGTAATTCAGGTGGGCCGTTATTCAATACCGATGGCGAGGTAGTGGGCGTGAACTCCCAGATCTACTCTCGTTCAGGCGGATACCAGGGTCTGTCCTTTTCCATTCCCATAAACGTTGCAATGGCGATCGCAGACCAGCTCAAAAACCAAGGTTTCGCGACACGCGGGTGGTTGGGGGTGGGCATACAGAACGTTGATCAGGCATTGGCGAACTCCTTTGGTCTCGCCAAACCCGCCGGAGCTTTGGTCGTACAAGTGAGTCAGGGAAGCCCTGCCGAGAATGGGGGCTTGGAGCGTGGTGACATCATCCTCGAATTCAACGGCAAGGCGGTGAACTATTCCAGTGAGCTGCCTCCGCTAGTGGGTGCAGTTGTGCCAGGCGACACCGTGGAAGTGCTGGTCCTGAGAGATGGCAAACAGCAAACTCTGAATGTCACCATCGAGCCGCTGGATGAAGGGCGCAAGGTGAGTGCCATAACTCCTGCAGATCCGGTAGGCGAATCTCGCTTGGGTATTGAAGTGGCCGAGCTCACCGATGAGCTTCGAGAGCAGATGAACGTTCAAACTGGTGTGGTGGTGGCAGAGTTGATGCCTGAAGGGCCTGCAGCTGAAGCAGGAATCAGGGCCGGAGACGTGATTATCTCCCTAGACAAAACCGAGATAGGCTCAACCGCGGAACTTGAAGAGCTGGTGAAGAATGCGCCCGCCGACCAGGCAATTCCGGTTCTGGTGCAGCGTGGCACCTCCCCCTTGTTTCTAGCGTTGACGCTGCCCGCCGCGAAGGGCTAGAGAAAGGACGGGTTTAGTTCTGGTTCCATGGAAGTTAATGAGAGCGTTGGCAGGCGATTCAGGACTTGCCAGCGTCTTCCTTGTTGGCATCAGTCACCATCATTTCCTCAAGTGACAAGCCTGTCAACCGGTTAACGGTGCGCCAGATGAACCAGAAAATACCGAGCATCATGATCATTGACGGTATGGCAATTACCGGGTAACTGAGCAAGGTCATTCGGCCAAGCTCTTCATTAAACGCCGACGATCCACTTTCGCTGGTTACGATCATTTTAGCCAGGAAGTAGTTCATTACGGCGCTGAACAGGAACGTCCCAGCGAACAGAAGATTTGCTCTGTCTAGTCGGGTTTCGAAGGCTTGCCTATTTTGTTGTCGGGTCAGCTCCTGATCTATTTTCTCCACGTTCATGATAGTCGGGTTGAACAGGAGCTTCTTCACCAACGGGTATCCCATCTTGTTGGCAACCAGTACACCTATGCCAATACAAAGGGGAATTGCAGCTTCTTTCACGGCTAGCCACTGGGCATCAATCTTGAGCAGTCCGATGCCACCGGTCAGTAGCACACTGACGATGCCCAGCAGCGCCATCAGGTTTCGGCGGCCGTTGAATATTAGCTCGTATATTCCGTAGCCTATTGGAAACGCCAGGGCGACCACCAGGGCCGTCGTAGCGCCGAGCTTATCGTCCCCACTCATTTTCATCAGTATTACAGATGGAATGAGGATGCTGATTATCAGATCAACGAACGGGCGTGGCTTCTGTGTGGGATCAGCTGTGGACACTGTTATACATTTTGACCGAGTGAGTCGTGAGTATAACCAGACTGTCGTATGATCGGTCAGACGAAAGAGAACTCTTGCAATATGAAACTTATGGGGAAATACCAGCAAATGCGATCGACCACGCGTTTCAGGATGCCGGCAGTGCTAGCGTGTCTGTTGCCTCTACAGATCTCTCTACCCGCTTGCGCCGCCGACCAGCTATTGGGCGATCCGTTTGAAGTATCGAGTGATGCAGGCGGTAAGCTTCTGGCCGAACCGCTAAGCTCTTTCGACAATCCATGGGCCATGACATTTCTGCCCGATGGCGAATTGCTGGTTACAGAAAAGAATGGCAAACTCTGGTTACTCGACTTTGCCGCAAACACGAATACCGCTAAAACTGAGCAGCTATCGTCTGAACAGGACTCAAAAACGTCGGGAATGAAGGTTGCCACTAAGGTTGCTGTAACCGGTGTGCCACCGACATCGGAAGGTGGTCAGGGTGGGTTGGGGGATGTCATTTTGCACCCTGACTTTGCGACTAACAAACTGGTTTATCTGAGCTACGTTGAGCACGATGGCAATGTCAGTGGCGCTGTTGTAGCTACTGCGGTATTACAGATGCAAGATGCTTCGCAACCCCGGTTGACCGACCTGAACATTATCTGGACGCAATCGCCCAAGGTGAGCGGGCAGGGTCATTACGGCTATCGTCTGGCGTTTTCGCCGGATGGTTATCTGTTCATCACGTCGGGTGAGAGGCAGAAATTTGATCCTGCGCAGGACATGGATTCCAACCTCGGCAAGGTGGTTCGGTTACACGACGACGGTAGCGTGCCCGCGGACAATCCCTTTGCAGCACTCGGTGGTATAGCGGCACAGATATGGTCTCTGGGTCATCGCAATCCTCTGGGAATTGCCTTTGATCAGAACAATTCGCTGTGGGTGCACGAGATGGGGCCGAAGGGTGGGGATGAACTTAATCTGGTCAAGCCAGGTGCCAACTACGGATACCCGCTTGTGTCTAATGGCAAACATTACAATGGTGGCGCCATACCCGATCACGATACTCGTCCGGAGCTGAGCGCACCTGCCACTAGCTGGACGCCGGTTATCTCCCCTTCAGGCCTTGTTGTCTATACCGGTGCACTCTATAACGGCTGGGAAAATACCGGAATCATCGGCGGGCTTTCGTCGCGATCACTAGTGCGTGTTGTACTGGACAACCCATCCACTGAGATTGAACGGTACAACATGGGTAACAGGATAAGAGAGGTAGAGCAAGGGCCTGATAACTACGTCTACGTGCTAGAAGATAATGAAGGCGGGCGTCTGTTAAGACTGATTCCGTGAACTGTGTTGATCGTTGACAAGGCAGGTTGGTTCGACTACAACGCTGTCATGAGTCTGATGTCATGACAACGCCGTTGGATGAACGTGGTTTCAGTGTGATGCCAAGCCAGGATCTGCTGGCTGATATCGCGTTTTATACGCAAGAGCTTGATCTGAAGCTGTTGAGTATCTATCCCTCCGGCAACGCACGCTATGCTGAGTTGAGCGGTATGGGGCTGTCGCTACTGCTAGACACGGATTATCGTGGTGAACCTGGCCGGTTACTGATCAAGACCGAGTTAGCTGCCCACAAACCCGTGGTATCGCCAAGTGGAACAGAGATCGTCTGGCAGCAAATCAGGCCAGAGCACGCGCAATCTCTGGACAGCCATTGCGCAGAGATTTGTACGCTCAGAGGATCTCCCTGGGCTACCGGAAGTGCCGGTACGCATATCCGTGATCTGATACCTAGCCGCTTGGGTGGTGGGTTGATCGCGTCGCATATCCGAATTCCCAATGGTGGCCCGGTCGCTGATCGGGTTCATTATCACACCACTGAGTTTCAGCTGGTTATCTGTATTCAAGGGTGGATCAGTCTGGCCTATGAAGATCAGGGTGATCCCATAATACTCAAACCCGGTGACTGCGTTCTGCAGCCTCCACATATCCGGCACAAGGTGCTGGAGACGTCTAACGGTCTGGAGGTCATTGAGATCAGCACACCCAGTGAACATGTCTCGGCGATCGACAACGATCTACATCTGCCGATGTCACGGGTGAACACTCACCGCCTTTTTCACGGTCAGAGATTTTGTCATTTTCAGCAGTCCGGGGCTCAGTGGAAGCCACATAGAGTGCCAGGCTTTGCAGCAGCTGATACCGGTGTGATGCAAGCTTCGGTTGGCGTGGCAGGGGCGTCCCTGCTTAAAGCATCAGGTACTGTGCGAACGTATAGCACTCAGCATAGTGCGAATGCACTTTTCAGTTACGTACTCGCCGGTAGCATCCGTATTAACAAGCAGCTACTGGTAGCGGGAGATGCCTTCACGCTTCCACCCGGCGTGGCATACACCGTCGGCGATATCAGTACGGATCTGGCGATGCTGGAACTGTCTTTACCTGGCGCTTTTGACAGCACTTTCTAAGTACTCTGTATTAATTGACTTTACCCAAAACTCACCAATTGCGATAGTTGAGATCAGTTGTCTACACGCATAAAAAAAGCCGCCCGATAGGGCGGCTCCGCGCCTTGGCTGACGAATCAGCTGGCTATAGTTTCACGCAAAAAAATGTTACTTAGATCGCGCTAGACTCATAGCTGACCCGACAAAAATCAAAACACTAGACATTTGATCACCTCCGTTGCGTTGCGGTTCGAATCTGAAGATTAGCACATAAATTCGGCTGTTGTGAAGCGTGTTTTCGAGCGCGTGTTATCAGGTAGTTTTGATTGTTTTCGCGCTTGTTGTGCAGCTGTATCCAGCCGACAGACGAATTGTGAAAGTCTCAGGTAGGCACGGCTGCAACTGACACAGTCACTAGTTGATATTCACGCCAGTGCGTATCAACCTGAATTGCCTTTCACCGGGTTTCAGCGAGACATCCAGGGTTCGCTGGTAATCAATGCTGCCAGCTTCCTGTGTGTAATCGTTGAGTCGCAAAGTGATGGTTTGCTCGCCGGCAGGTAGAGGGATTCTCAGTAGCAGCATGTTCGCTGGTAAGGTTTCCCAGCTTCGCGTATCGGCCTGTTCCATGACGGCTAGCAGCAAACGGGCAATGCCTCCAGCTACGGCATCCTCCTTTTCGAGAGCGTTGGCTATGTTGTGCTTTGCGGCAAGACGCAGAGCTTGTCTGGCAGCGATATTTTTACCGCGATTTTCAAGCGCTTTCTGAGAAATTGAAACCAGCGTGGTGTCCGCGCGGAGAGTCTCCAGGGGTTCCTGTCCTTGAGACAATACTGTGATGTTGGGGCGAACGGCTGCGTACTGCGCGTAATAGGGCCATGAGATACGGACGTCGTAGTCGACGAACAGATCACCAGGCAATTTTGGACTGATAAAGCCGGACGCAACGAACACAATAAGCTCACTTTCGCGTGTACCGGTTATAGACGGCACCGGATCATCAAAATCTTCTGCCAGTCTGCGGTACTCCACCTGTGCACTGTCTGTTTGTCCTGCACTTTCAAAACTCAACCCTATCAGTGATCGTGTGAACTGATCCTGATCCAGTAAATCCCCTTGCTCTTCGAACAGGGCGGCAGCTCGTCGCGCCTCGACCGCGGCGCCTTCCGGGAGTCCCAGCAGCAAGAAGTTAATCATCTGGAACGTGTGAATCCACAATCTTTCACTGTATTCACCGCTATACCGTGTGGCCCAGTCATTTGTGATCAAAGCCGAGGTCTGATCTCGCACACTCACGTAGTCCAGTTCGTCTATTAGTGTTATCGCTCGTTCGAACGCAACAACGCTATCGGTGTACTGGCCAGCGGCCTGAGCAACCATGCCTCGGTCCAGATACAGTAATAACTGGTCTCGACGCGAAACGCTGGCCTCAGACAGCGTCTGCAAGGCATCAGCCGTACTGCCATGGCGAAATTGCTCCCTGGCAACCTGTAGGCTGGTAGAGGTCGCACACGCTTGCAGGGTTAGCAGCAGCGCCAACCAGAACAAGGCCCGGACAGTTTTAGGAAGACGATACATGAACGCGTCGAGTTGTCCGCTGTAGTGGTTGTCGGGAATCTGTCTTACCAGCCGATGATCGGACGAGACGCTTCGCGAGCAATCTCTACGTTATCAGCCCAGATGATCTCACCGCTTTGCAGATCAGTCATTTCCATGTTCATTGAATAGTAGACCAGTTCTTTTTTGTTTAAACGCCACTGACGAGCTTGCTTTTTTTCGATGGATCTCAGCGTGCCCGATAGAATGTAATCAGCGCCGAGTTGTCGGCCCTCTACCACTCGCTGTTCAGGTGGCACATACCCGGCATATTGATAATCCACTTCATCAAGAACGTTAGTCCGTTGTTTGCGATTGAGGAACCGGTACTCACCTGATTTGATCAAAGCCAGGCGGATGTCATCCGTAATGCCGCCTGTATTGATGTGTTCTGACGTCTCATTGTCCACCCCGTATACGATGACAACAGGTTTTGCAGATTCAGTGAGCACTTTGGGGGACCCCAGCAGGCTGTCTGTCAGGACCTGAACGATTTGTTTTTTGTCAGAGAAATCGTAACTGGCATCGTAGTGTTGTTCGCTGTCCGGATCGAGGGTGCGGGTAGTGGCGGCGCACCCGCTTGTCAACGCCACAGCCGATGCAGTGCCGGCGATGAGAATCGCCTTGCGAATCCCTCGCCACTGTGACGAGAACCGACCCGACGACAAGGCGGGTGACGCCATGATATCCATGGTTTTTTTTGTGGGTGAACTATCCGGGCTTTTCATGACGGTTTCCTGTGTCTGGTGGGTGCTTGGACGTATGGTTGGCTCTTGCGGCGCAGACGAGTGACTTGCAAGACTCGCAGCACGATACCGGTAATACCTGAACGGTAGTTGAATGAAAGTGCATGGGTGGTGCTGCGCTATCGCTTGATGATGTCGGCAGAAGTTCCAGTATTTATACGGCTACACCGGTAAGTGTCTTGGCCTCCATTGCGAGCTTCTTCACAAATTCAGCATTAAACTGCTCTGTCACCACGGCTTTCAAGATTTTACCTAGGTTGACACATCGCCTGAATGTGTTAGCTTTCGGCGTATTGCATTTATCGTATGCCGGCTAACCCGGTGTGTCTTTATATCCTAACGCGGCCCTGGATGGCATGAGTAAATCGTTAAAAGTCATAGACCCTAAACCGCTCGCGAAGCGAGAAGAGATGGAGCTGCTTGTGTCTCACGACGGGGCTCGCAAACCTCGTGCCTCCAACTTCTCTGCCCAAATAAAACTGCATATTGTGCTGCTTTTGCTCGGAACGCTCGGTACGATAGGGTGCTTGTGGGCGATGCTGGATACTCACAACAGCAAGCTGAAAATGCAAGAACTGGGCTTGCACAAAGTAGCCAACAGTCTCGACAATATCTTGCAATTGCTCGCCTACCCGGTATTGATGTTCTCGGTCATTCTTACGGCGTATGCGGCGCAGCAGCTGTTCCGGGCCTACCGGACCGCTAACGATCCGGAAACCTACCGCCAGCAGCGTCGTGCAGGCTAGACACCAGCCGTGAAGCAAACCCTCACTCTGAACGCTTGATCGAACTGTGGAGGTGCTTTGCCGCTACTACCTGTCGCCTGCCCAGTGTCCATTTCACGTGCATATGCCACTGGTGCCTTAGTTTCTGTGGTATTGCAAACCGCCAAAGCGCCGCGAAAAACTGCGTGGCCCCCAGTTTATTCAGTATGCTCATGACTTGGTTGCGCAACCAGTTAAGCACCGGTTGCGGAATAATCAGCAATGCAAAAATTGCGAAAGAGCTTCCTGCAGTCATAAGCAATATCGACAACGCCAACAGGGAGCGCAGCCATAGAGGGTATGTCATGTAGCAACCGACCCATCGCCTGGCGACAGCGGCTGCAGCTATGCGAGCTGCTGTTATCCAGCGTCTCCATGGGCGGTGGGACTTGACAAAAACGTGGGTTGAGGCTTGCATCACCAGACGTCTTAGCTGTAAGAAAAATCCGTTCTTTAGAAGCAGGAATCCCAGCTGGGGTGTAAGGGTTTTGAACCACGCTTTTCCCCAAGTGAGTAACCCCAGAAACAGAGGGATGATGAGCTGATGAGTGTACGAAGCGACTGCCACCACAACGCTGACGAATAACAACGCCAGCAGGGTCAATCTAAGACTGGCGGGTTTAGGTCTCACCGCCAGAGTCGATCAGTGCTTAATGTCGTCGGCCTCATCAGTGACAACCTGGCCGGTAGCTCTACGCCATATAATGGCACCTGACAGTCCAATACCCAGAAATGCGCTGTAGAGGATCAGGGCTAGCCATTCTATGGATGCCTGGTTTCCAGAGGAAACCCAGCCTTCCTGCAGGGAAAGATAGACCAGTGCGGCGAAGAAAATAACCACGATTAGGGTGCCGATCTTCCCTAGGGCTTTCCATGCCGCTATCAACAAGGCCACGTTAGCCAGAATGGCGACGATCGCGCCGAGTATCACCCAGGCATCGGTGGGATTCTCGTTCTGAGTCACCCAGTGAAAGATCGATGATCCTGTAGGGTTGTAGGTTGCAATGACTACAATGGCAGCGATAGACATCCTGGTTATAAGGACTGCTGGAGAAGAACCTTTAAAAGCTTTGAGCATGATGAGCTATGTGTCCATAAAGCTGCGTTGTTGCGGGCGGCTGAAGGTTGGAAGACAACATGCGCCAATAGGTGCATAAGCCTAGCAAACCGTGGTCCATAGGCAACCTTGACTGGCAGACGACTGGGGATGTCTGATGCTGTGTGGAGACAGTATTGGTGCAGAATTACTCTTGCAGCACTTGAAGAGAGCAAGGTGTGTATGAAGCGTGAGTCGAACGAACGGATGGGTAGTATCGGTGGGATTTGGGTCTTCGGGTATGGGTCATTGATCTGGCGCCCTGGATTTAAGTACCACGAAAAGCAGGTGGCGGTACTGACAGGGTATCAGCGCAGTTTTAATCAGGCTTCTCACGACCATCGGGGTACTGCGGAATCTCCAGGTCGTGTGGTTACCCTGGCGCCCACCGCCGGAGCGCAATGCAAAGGCATGGCATTTCGTCTCCCTGAGCCTGCCACAGAGTTACTAGCGACATTGGATGTTCGGGAGCAGGATGGCTATGAACGTACGCACGTCAAGGTAATCCTGAGCTGTGGTTTGGGTGTCAGTGCGATCACATGGATAGCCAGCCGAGGTAATCCTTCATGGCGTGGCCACGAATCACTGGACGATATTGCACAAATCATTGCCTGTCGCGAAGGTCCCAGCGGAACGAATCGAGAGTATCTGCTGGAGTTGGAAGATGCGCTTGAGAAACTGGACATCAGAGACGAATACATCAATGATCTGAGTCGGCTGGTAAGGGCCTTACGACATGGAGAGATCAATCAGAGCTGACAGACTTGTCAAACGAGCCTGACAGTATTAATGTGTCAGCCATATCAGACGGCTGTTGCAAGCGGTTGTCGTGTTGTCAGTTGTCAGGAGAATGTCCATGGGTTGGCTATCACGCTCACGTGAAGATGCGCCTTGTACCGTAGAGATCAGTCACCGTTTTGAAAGTCTGCACGCTCATTTGCGATTGGACAACGGTGCAGTTATTCACCCAGGTGACCAGGTTGAAGTGCACGGTGGCGAAATTATGGCGCCCTTTGGCGAGATAGTGATTGAGTCACGTATGGCAACTATCACACGAGCCAGTGAGCTGGAGAGGCTCTGGACGCGTTTGACTGGAGATCTGGAAGTCATGGAGCTCTGTGAGTTCTCATTTAGTGAAGAGGCTATCTTATGAACGCACCAACATCTACCGAAGACGCCCACATGGCGACAAAAGTCGTCGGTGAAGAATCGGCTGAAACCAGTGAGCAGGCTACCGCTGTAGCGATGCAAGACACGCTGCTGACGCCGCGTTTCTACACCACTGATTTCGAAGAAATGGACAAGATCAATGTCGATAATGTTCGAGAAGACTGGGATCACCTGATCGCCAAGATGGTGGCTGATCCCAACAAGAATCATTTTCGCAAGACAGAAGCGTGGGATAATGTCGATTGGGACGCGATGGATCCGGCGTTGCGCAAGGAATTTACGGATTTCCTGATCTCCTCCTGTACGGCGGAGTTTTCAGGCTGTGTTTTGTACAAGGAAATGAAGCGGCGGGGCAAAAACCCCGACATCGTTCAACTGTTCCAGCTAATGGCACGCGACGAAGCGCGGCACGCAGGGTTCATTAACGATGCGCTGCGCGAAGCGGGTGTCTCGGTCAATCTCGGGTTCCTTACGCAGAAAAAGAAGTACACCTATTTCCGCCCCAAGTTCATTTACTACGCGACATATCTGTCTGAAAAGATCGGTTACGCTCGTTACATCACCATCTTCAGGCATCTCGAAGCCAATCCTGAATATCGTTTCCACCCGATCTTCAAATGGTTTAAAGAGTGGTGCACCGACGAATTTGGTCATGGTGAGGCGTTCGCGTTGCTTATGAAGACTGACCCGAAACTTACGAGTGGGCTCAATATCTTGTGGATCAAGTTTTTTCTGACGGCTGTTTATTCCACGATGTACGTACGTGATCATCAGCGGCCCTTGTTTCACAAGGCATTGGGTGTTGATCCTGATTGGTACGGGCAGGAGGTTTTCAGGAAAACGTCAGCCATCACGACTCAGGTGTTCCCCATCACGATCGATATCGATCATCCTCGCTGGATGAAAGGACTGAAAACTTTGCAGAAAGCCTCTTTGAGGGTAGCTACCGGCAAAAAGCGCGGTGGAATAATTGGCGCAGCGCAGCGATTGGACGGAATGAGACAGGCAGCTGTCGGGTTCGTATCGATTTACACGATTCCGGCAATCAGGCACGAGGTGCCGGTTAGTAGTCGAATGGAACCGGCCTACTAGCAAAAGTCAGTGGAGGCGGTTTTGAGATGAGACGGAGCTTCGGGCTCCGTTTTATCGTTGGAGCCTGTGATTATCCCGAGGGAGTAACACCCTGGCAGTTCGGCAGTTCGGCAGTTCGGCAGTTCGGCAGTTCGGCAGTTCGGTAGTTCGGCAGTTCGGCAGTTCGGCAGTTCGGTAGTGCCTTAGTCCGATGATTTGGTAGCTGATGTTGAGTGTTCAGTGCTCAGGTGAATGAACCGCTATCAAGTCGACTTGGTTATCTGGCCACCGGTACGACCATCACGAGTGAGATGGAGCCTAGAGTCGGCGTTGCTGAAATCGCCTGTTTTGCGGGGGTGAAAAAAAAGTAATTTTATTTCACGAAAACGATTGCGTTTTTATCATGAAGGCTTAGAATACGCCCTCTCGCAACACAGCAGAGACGCCAGGCAGGCGGCGCTGATGGGTTGGGGGGATGGGAAGTAGAGCGATTAGAGATAACGTTTTTAATGGTTGACAACCCAAACGTTCGTGGTACACTCCTCGGACTCGGCAGACACGAAGCACTTAAGCTTTGCGATCAGCCCGCTCTTTTACAATTGAATCAAGTAATTTAAATGGGTGCTTGGAATACGTCGGTTGCGTCAAGCAATAGATGTAAACGAAGTACCTAGCTATAAGCTTTAATTGGCTGTCGTTATTTTCGCTTCTCGGAGACTGGATGATGATGGTTTAGCTTTGGTGAGGACCTTCGTTCAAAAAGTCAGTGTGCTGAAGAGCACTCGGTGTTCAGCCTTCGGTTGGGCATTGAAACGCTAGAACTTAGAACTGAAGAGTTTGATCCTGGCTCAGATTGAACGCTGGCGGTATGCTTAACACATGCAAGTCGAACGGTAACAGCAGAGCTTGCTCTGGCTGACGAGTGGCGGACGGGTGAGTAATACTTAGGAATCTATCCAGTAGTTGGGGATAACGTGGGGAAACTCACGCTAATACCGAATACGCACTACGGTGGAAAGAGGGGGATCTTCGGACCTCTCACTATTGGGTGAGCCTAAGCCGGATTAGCTAGTTGGTGGGGTAATGGCCTACCAAGGCGACGATCCGTAGCTGGTCTGAGAGGACGATCAGCCACACTGGGACTGAGACACGGCCCAGACTCCTACGGGAGGCAGCAGTGGGG